>JAEEGI010015337.1_pt1 | contig 15963 bp, 16 predicted proteins | sample 8958751 | NCBI WGS metagenome assembly JAEEGI01 (sample SAMN16246545, study PRJNA631951) | gut metagenome | biome: gut microbiome; feature: rumen; material: KS-attached | host: Bos | place: Iran: Karaj | collected 2018-10
GCCCTTTGCGGGGTGGTGGGGCTTTGCCGCGCTGAACACCTCCGCAGAGAAGATCGGCCACGAGGGCGCCCCCAAGGACGTGGAGCTCGGCGCCGTCCTCTGGGTGGAATTCTCCCAGCCCATGATGAAAAACTGACCGCAGGCCTCAACGGCGGTGGCGACAGAGTTTTCTTCCGAAATAAGGATCTTCTTCCGTGTCAGAAGTCAAGCCAGCGCAAAAATATGCTTGACAAGCTGGTGATGAAGATTCTATAGAAAATGAAATTAAATTTCATAGGAGCATGGACATGAAGAAACTTGTCACGCTTTTCCTGGCAGCGGGGATGGTCGGTGCTGTGCATTCCAACGCTTCCGCCATCGATGTGGAAATGGACGGCGCCTTCAACTTCCAGTACACGCAGGCGCACACGCTGGATGGCACCAAGATCGATGCTGAGACCCAGTTCGTTGAAGTGGGGGCTGCTTTCACCGCCTCCGAGAACCTCTCCGGCTACTTCAGGCTGTGGAGCAAGTGGGAGTGGGGCAACAACGAAGAAGAAATGGGCGGCAGCGGAGGACTCGGCAACTACCAGAAAGCCTACGTCAAAATGGCCTATATCGACTGGACCGTACCTGGCACGCCTGTCAAGATCCGCATGGGGCGCCAGGAACTGGAGCTTCCCGCCGTTGCCCTGGACAAAAACCCCGTGTTATGGAGTTCCGATCCTTCTGATGGCATCGCGATAAGCGCGGACGTCACGGACTGGCTTTCTCTAGCCGCCTTCTGGTCGCGTTATGACCGTCAGGTGGCTAAGCACGGCGCTCCCTTCACGACTCATCATGCCACTACGGCTGATGTCTTCGGCGTCGTGGCAGACCTGAAGTTCGAAGGATTCCAGTTCAAGCCCTACTTCGCCTTTGCCGCCCAGGATGGCAACACCATGGACGGGAGCGACAGCAACAACGCCCTCACGCCCGCTCCGGGCGTGATCACCTTCCGCGATGGTTCCACCGTTGGCACCAACTACGGCAACAACACCTTCTGGCTGGGCGTGAACGGCGAGATGTCCCTTTTCGACCCGCTCACTGTCAAAGCCGACTTCATCTATGGCGACCGCGACTTCCGCAGCCATACCGGGCTGCCCAACCAGCATGGCTGGTGGGCCGACGGCGCCATATCCTACAAGATGGACTTCGGCACTCCTGAACTGGCTGCCTGGTATGGTTCCGGCGACGACAAGAACGTCAAATACGCCTATCAGGAAAACATGCCCACCATGTGCGGGCGCTTTGGAGGTTCCTTCGGCTTCTTCAACGGTTCCGGATTGGAAGACAACCACCTGGCTGACAACCACACGCCTATGGGGACGTGGGGCGTGCGGCTCGCCATGAAGGACATCTCCTTCATCGACGACCTCTCCCATACCGTCCAAGTGATTTACGCCTCCGGCTCCAACTCCAACAAGAACGCGGTGTTCGGTCTCGATCCATGGGCATACATGACCCACAAGGACTCCATGGTCGAATTCAACCTTGCGTCGGAATATGAGATCTACAAGAACCTGAAGGCTTATCTTGAGATGGCTTACATCATCGAGGATTTTGAGACCCGGAAGGCCGGATCCTACAACGGACGCGCTGGCAAATACGACAACGGCTGGCAGATCGGCCTGCAGCTGACCTACGAGTTCTAGACGCGCGCTGCCGGGCAACAGCCAGGCGTCGCTGCATCATGGAGGGAGGGGGTGCCCTCCCTCCACGCATAGGATCCTTTGTACGATGGGAATGTTTGCAATCCATGCGGCAGCGCGGTCCCATGCCGCCAGAGGCAGAAAACGCTTCAGGCAGTAAAAAAATGCTTGCCTCTTTAGCGAAAATGGCATAGTGAGTTTCTTCGTTATCGGGATGTGGCTCAGTCTGGTAGAGTACAGCGTTCGGGACGCTGGGGTCGCTGGTTCAAATCCTGCCATCCCGACCAGTCAACAAGGCCTTTGAGTGATCAAAGGCTTTTTTGTTTAATGGCCATCGCTGCCGGCGAATGGCTTTTGATACCCCTTGAATGTCAATAACGTCGATGGTAAATAAAGAACGTTAAGCGGCGCATCATCATTGTTTTCTGGAGATCCTATGTCTGAGTACGAAGCTGTCATCGGCCTGGAAGTGCATGTGCACCTGTCCACGGCAAGCAAACTTTTCTGCTCGTGCCCCAATTCGTTTGGTGACGAACCCAACACCAATGTCTGCGAAGTTTGCGCCGGCATGCCCGGTGTCCTTCCCGTCCTCAATCATAAGGCCGTTGAATACGCGACCCGCATGGCCCTGGCCATCCATGCCACGATCAACCAGCGTTCACAGTTCGCCCGCAAGAATTATTTTTATCCGGACATGCCCAAGGATTACCAGATCTCCCAGTATGAGCTTCCGCTTTGCGAGCATGGCTGGCTCGACATCACCGTCAACGGCGGAAAACGCCGCATCGGCATCACGCGCATCCATATGGAGGATGATGCCGGCAAAAACATCCATCCCCAGGGGGAATCCCACAGTCTTGTGGACCTCAACCGTGCGGGGACTCCACTGATCGAGATCGTCAGCGAGCCCGATATGCGCAGCGCTGAGGAAGCCGTTGCCTATTTGAAGAAGCTGCACTCCATGGTGGTCAGCCTGGGCATCAGCAATGGGAACATGGAGGAAGGCTGCTTCAGGTGCGATGCCAATGTCTCCATCCGTCCACGGGGGGAGAGCCGGCTCGGAACAAGGACAGAACTCAAGAATCTGAATTCCTTCAAGCACGTCCAGAAAGCCATCGAATACGAGATCGCAAGGCAGTCAGACGTGCTCGATGACGGCGGAAAGGTGGTGCAGGAAACACGCCTGTATGACGCCGGCCGCAATCTGACGCTGCCCATGCGCAGCAAGGAAGATGCCCAGGATTACCGCTATTTCCCCGATCCGGACCTGCTTCCCGTGGTCATAACCGATGAGGAACTGCAGGAGTGGATCGCAACGCAGCCCGAGCTCCCCGAATCCAGGATGCAGCGTTACACGGCAGACATGAAGCTTCCCGAGCAGGATGCCGAACAGCTTTGCGAAGATCCCTTCCTTGCGGAGTTTTTTGAGCGTGCGGCCCATTTGGGCGGCAAGCCCAAGAAGGTGGCGAACATCATGCTCGGCATGATGATGAGGGAGATCAATCAGTCCGGCATTTCCCCTTCGGAGATGCGTATCACCCCGGAAGCCGTGTCTGAACTGGCCGACATCATCGATAACGGAACGATATCTGCCAAGATAGCGGCGGATATATTCCCGGAACTGATGAAGGGCGAAGAGATGCCCCTGTCCTATGTGAAAGCGCATGGGCTTGCGCAGGTCTCTGATTCCGGCGCTATCGATGCCGCCGTCCAGAAGATCATTGCTGCCAATCCCGAAGAGGTCCGGGCCTATCAGGGCGGCAAAACCAAACTGATCAGTTTTTTTGTGGGGCAGGTCATGCGTGAGATGCGCGGCAAGGCCAATCCCGCCATGGTCAATGAGTCCATCAGGAAGCTGCTTGGCTGATGCACGTGTGTCCCGTCCGGATTGAGGGCTGATACGCCATGAGTGACAACTGGAACGATATAGAACGGCTTGAACTGGATGCGCCGGTAAAAAAACGCCGCGGCGATCCTCCTGCGCGTACAGACGGCGATGCGGCAAACGACGCGCCCCTTGCCATGGGCGGTTCATCGTCTCCTAAGCAGGGGAAAAAGAAGCATGGTCTGTTCAGGGCGTTCTTTAAGCTCGTCTTTGCCCTGTTCCTGCTGGGCGTGCTGGCGGCAGCGTGCGGCGGTTACGTGGTCTACCGCTGGGCGACCGCTGACCTGCCCAGCTTCAGCCGCATCGCCGATTACCGTCCTCCGCTCGTGACCACGGTGCTCGCCCGGGATGGCAGCTACCTGGGGCAGCTCTACCATGAGCGGCGCTTCCTGGTCACGCTGGACCAGCTCCCTCCCTTTGTGCCCAAGGCGTTCCTGGCCATAGAGGACGACCAGTTCTACCAGCATCCCGGCGTCAGCATCAAGGCCATCATCCGCGCCGCGCTTGCGAACTTCAACAAGGGCACGGCGACCCAGGGCGGGAGCACCATCACCCAGCAGGTCGTCAAGCGCCTGATGCTCACCCCCGAAAAAAGCTATGAGAGAAAGCTGAAGGAAGCCATCCTTGCCTACCGGCTGGAAAAGCAGCTGAGCAAGGATGAGATCCTCACCCTCTATATCAACCAGATCTTCCTGGGCAGCAATTCCTATGGCGTCGAGGCTGCGGCGAGGACGTATTTTGCCAAGCATGCCAAAGAGCTCACTATTGCCGAGGCTGCCCTCATAGCAGGACTGGGGCAGTCTCCATCGGCCTTCAATCCCTACAGGAACCCCACGGCCGCCCAAAACCGGCAGCACCAGGTGCTCCGCAGGATGCGGGACCTGGGTTGGATAAACGACGGCGAGTACGATCGGGCCGTCAGTCAGAAACTGGCTTATAAGGCCATGACCGTCAGCAATGGCGATGGCGGCTGGTATTTCGAGGAAGTCCGCCGGCAGCTGATCGAGATGTTCTCCGAAGAGAACTGCAAGAAGAACGGCTACGATTTCGGCATATACGGGGAAGACGCCGTTTATGAGCTCGGACTGACGGTCCATACGGCCATGGATCCCTTCCAGCAGTCCGCGGCCACGGCTGGCCTCCGCCATGGTCTGGAAGACGCGACCCGCAGGCACGGCTGGCTCGGGGCTCCCGACCATCTTGAGCCTTCGCAGTATGCTGAATTTTTGAAAAAGAAGAATTTTAAGCTTTCCGAACTGGACAACAACGGATGGACGAAGGCATTGGTGTCTTCTGTCGCCAAGGGCGGCGCAAACGTCATGCTTTCTCCTGAGCAGAAAGGGTTCGTGCCCGTAAGCACGATGAACTGGGCGCGCAAGCCCAACAAGCGGGTCTCCGGCTCCGTGACGGCCATCGTCGTGCGCGATGCGACGGCCGTGCTCCGTCCGGGTGATGTGATCTGGGTCTCCCGCGGCGCGCCCCTGGCCAAGAAGGAACAGCAGGAACGCCAGCCGAAGAAAAAGGGCGGGGCAGACATCGTCGAAGCCCCCAAAGATCAGAAACAGGCCCAGCCATCTGGGGAAGTCATCCCTCTGAAGCTTGAGCAGATGCCTGACGTCCAGGGGGCGATGGTCTCCATCGAACCGGAAACGGGCGACGTCGTGGCCATGGTCGGCGGGTATTCCTTCGGCAGCACCGGATCCCAGTTCAACCGTGCCACGCAGGCGCAGAGGCAGCCCGGATCCTCCTTCAAGCCCATCGTTTATTCCGCCGCCCTGGACCATGGCTTCACACCGTCATCCATGGTGTTGGACGCCCCCATCGCCATATATGACAAGTGGACCAAAAAAACATGGACGCCGGGAAACTCCGACGGCAGGTTCCTTGGACCGATGCCGTTGTGGCAGGCGCTGGCCAAGTCCAGGAACCTGTGCACCATCCGCATGGCTCAGATATTCGGTCTTGAAAACGTCATCGCGCGTGCCAAGGCGCTGCAGCTGCAGCCTGATTTCCCCCATGCCCTTCCCATATGCCTTGGTGCTGTAGCCGTTTCCCCCCTGAACATGGCCCAGGCCTATACGGCGTTCGCCAACGGCGGGAAAGTGAGCAAGCCCCGCCTGATCACGAAGATCGTCGGCCCCTGGGGAAATACCGTTTTTGAGGTGGCGCCTGAACTCACGCAGGCTATTTCCCCGCAGAATGCTTTTGTCATGGCCACGCTTCTCAAGGGCGTGGTAAGCCACGGGACCGGAGCCAAGGCGCGGGTGCTGGGACGGCCCCTGGGCGGGAAGACGGGAACGACCAATGATGAGAACGATGCCTGGTTCATGGCGGTATCGCCGCATCTGGTGACAGCCACATACATCGGCTATGACCAGCTTGCCCCCATGGGCAGGGGAGAGACCGGTTCGGGAGCGGCGCTGCCGGCGTATATCTATTACGCCAGTAAAGCGCTTGAGCACTATCCGCCCGACGATTTCACGGCTCCTGAAGATATCGTTTTCGCCGAAGTGAACGGGATGCACATGCCCTTCATAAAGGGGACAGAACCAGGCACCGGTTACGGCCTGAACGCCATGCAGGGCATAGACTCTTCCCTGAAGGAACAGGTCTCGCAGGGTGAATCTCTGCTCAAGGAGCTGTTTTAACAAAAAAAGCCGGAAGGTTCCCCTCCTGCCGCTGGGGAACCTTCACCGCAGATGCTTCCTGATGCCGCTGCATATCACCTGATCGACATCGAGCCGCTGGCAGTGGACGCTGCCAGCGGCATCCTGCAGATGCGGATCCCCTTCATCCCCTTTCCGGAGCAGGGGCGTGAGGGACGGGGTGGCCATGGGCTAGTTCGCGTACGCAAAGGGCGATCTGCTGGGCAAAGACTTTCATTTCCCTGGGGCCGTAGCGCTGGTCGCAGGGGACAGGAAGAACGTTCAGGGCGAGGTCCCGTTCGAGCGGGGTCACATCGCTGTCGGTGAGCACATTGGGCCAGAAAAGAGGGATGTAGATCTTCTTTGCTGCGAGCATGCGGCGCACGGCGTCGCCCTGTTCCAGCCAGAGCGGATAGGCAAAGGCCCCTTCGGAACGCCGGGGCTTGAGCTTGTTGACAGGTCCCAGGCTCAGGGAAAGCGCGGCAAAATTCGCTGTCCGCTGGGCTTTGACAGCCTCATAATCGATGGACCGCAGCAGGTCCATGGTGAATGTCGACATCCATTTCAGAGGCTCGGAGTTGAAAAGCTCATCGCTTTCAGCCGCGTTTCCGTAGCCGGAGCCGTGCTTCCCTTCCAGAAGCGCCTGCATCCTGGCGATGGATTCATCCTGGGGTATCTCGTCTGTGCAGCGTGATCCCGTGTGCAGGAATGCCCCGTCCGGGACTCCGAAAAATTTGCGGCAGGTATACAGCGTGTCTGCGCCTTCCACCGGAGGGGCGAAATAGGCCTGGGCCTCATCAAAGATGACGTTTTTATATTTGGCGACGATGCCCTTGATGGCCGCGCGCGGGATCTGCCCGCACAAGTCGGCCACATACAGCCAGTCCCCTTCCCGCACGGGGATGGCGCCAAAGAGATAGTCTTCCCTGATGTGGTAGCGATGTATCTCGACATGATGCCGGCGGCATACGCCCGCAACGGATCCGCAAAGCAGCCCGGGCAGCCAGATGCTTTTGATGCCCCTGGCACGTATCAGATAGTCGAGGCAGTTGCGCCCGCAGTTGAGCGCGAGGGCGTTTTCATGCGGCATGCCGCCCGGGTGCTTTTTGCCGCCTGACTTTTTGGGGGCTCCAGGCATGGTCCGCTCCGGATGCACGGTGCAAAGGCTACACGTTGAAGAGGAAATTCATCATGTCGCCGTCCTGGACGACATAATCCTTGCCTTCGACGCGCAGCACGCCTGCAGCCCGGCAAGCCGCCTCGGACTTGAGGCGGATGAAATCCTCATAGCGGATGACTTCGGCGCGGATGAAGCCTTTTTCAAAGTCGGAATGGATGACTCCGGCAGCCTGGGGAGCCTTCCAGCCCTGGCAGAAGGTCCAGGCCCTGACCTCTTTCGGACCGGCCGTGAGGAAGCTTGCGAGGCCAAGGGTCTTGTAGCCGATGCGGATGATGTTTTCCAGCCCGCCTTCCTCTATGCCGTACGACTGGAGCATTTCCGCCTGGTCTTCCGGCGAGAGCCCCTGCAGCTCTTCTTCGAGCCGGGCGCAGATCTTCACCACTTCGCAGCCCCTGGACTGCGCATAGGAGCGCAGGGCGTCCGTATGGGCATTGTTTTCCGCGATCCCGTTTTCGTCAACGTTCGCGCAGTAGATGAATTTTTTTGCAGTCAGCAGGGAAAGTTCCTTCCAGACCTGCAAAAAGGCATCGTTCTGTGCGGGCAGCGTGAAAGCCGCTGCGGCTTTGCCATCGCCCAGATGCTTCACCAGGTCTTCGAGGGGCGGCAGGGCTTTTTGCATCTCCTTGTCGAATTTGGATTTCTTTTTAAGGGAATCAAGGCGTTTTTCTGCGGATTCCAGATCGGCCAGGAGCAGTTCCGTCTCGATGGTCTCGACATCGCGCAGGGGATCGATGCTGCCGTCCACATGCGCGATGTTGTCGTCTTCAAAGCAGCGCACGACTTCCACGATGGCTGCGCATTCACGGATGTTGCCCAGGAACTGGTTGCCAAGGCCTTCCCCTTTGCTCGCGCCCTTCACGAGCCCGGCGATGTCGACGAAATCGACAGTGGCATAGATGGTCTTGGCGGGCTTGACGAGTTCTGTGAGCTTGTCGACGCGTTGGTCCGGAACGGCAACGGTCGCTTTGTTGGGCTCTATGGTGCAGAAAGGGTAATTGGCGGCTTCCGCGTTCTGTGCTTTGGTGAGCGCGTTGAAGAGGGTGGATTTTCCCACGTTGGGAAGTCCTACGATGCCTAAGCTGAGTGCCATCATGTGCTCCGGGACAGCGTGCGCTAGCCGCGCACGGCAATATGGATATTGGCAATGCCCAATGTCAGCGGGATATGCCTGACGAAGTCAAAGCCGGCCTCGCGCAATTCATTGCTGAAGGCAGCAGGCTCGGGAAAGTTTTCTATGGTTTCGGCAAAGTATTCAAAAGCATCCGAGGAATGGCTCAGAAGTCCTGCAAGCCTGGGCATCATGTTGCGTAGATACCAGTGGTAGCATTTGCCCAGGACGGGCTTTGTCATGGGGGCGAATTCCAGGATGCAGGCCCTGCCTCCGGGGACCAGGATGCGGTGCATCTCGAGGAGGGCAGAGGAGCGCGGCTTGACGTTCCGTATGCCGAAAGCCATGGTGACGGCGTCGGCGCAGCCGTCAGGCAGGGGCATCTGGCGTGCATCCGCGACCATGATCCGCACCCTGGCTTTTTCGCTTTCCCTGATCTTCCGCTCCACGCCGTAACGCAGCATGGGTTCGCAGATGTCGCTGGCGATGACGCTGACGCCGGGATGGCGGCGGATCACGCCGAGCGAGACATCCAGCGTGCCCGCGGCCATGTCGACGACGGTCTTTGTCGGGCCGGGGACAACGGTCTCGACGAGCCTGCGGCGCCACCAGCAGTCGATGAAAAGGCTGAACAGCCTGTTCTGAAGGTCGTACCACGGCGTCATGCGGCCGAACATCTCGCTGACGCCCTGCGTATGCCCGTCCGAAGGCATGCGGTCGCTCATTCCTGCCCTGCCTCCTGTCCGTGCTGGCGCTGTCCTTCAAGAACGGTCTTTAAAACAGTGCCGTAGACCAGGGGGAAAATCTGCTCGAAGTTCGCCGGGGAAATGCGCTGCGTTTCGATGAACTTCACGGCGATCTCCTTGGCAGCCTGCAAGACTTCGCGCTCTATCTTATCCATGCGGATCTCTCCTTTGCAGGATGCGTAGCAAAAAACCCGCCTGCGGGGGGAATGGTCCCGACCACCATGGAAGGGAACCGGGCGGGTGAAAAGGACGGAAGGGGACACCCCCAGCCCTTTTATTTTGTCTTTCATTGGTGAGCTATTTTGCCCGGGAGGTCAAGCTTATTGTCTGCAGCCTTGCCATGGCATGGGCCGGGCTTTAAGAAGCAGCCAGCTCTGCACTGGCCTGCAAACCACAAACGAAAAAGGGTCGCGTTCGTTACGCGACCCTTTAAAATCCATGGTGCCGAGGGACAGGATTGAACTGCCCACACGGGGATTTTCAGTCCCCTGCTCTACCAACTGAGCTACCTCGGCACGACGAAAGCCCTTTTATACTACAAGCAGGGCTTTGGCAAGTCTTATTTTTGCTGTTTTTTTATTTTTTAGGGGCGGCGCATCCTGGGCCTCTCTCGCAGCGAGGAGCCGGTCCTTCCCGCAGCAGCCATTGATGGAAGGCTGTCATGGAGGGGAAGACCGCGCTGGCCAGGCGGCGCATTTCCTCGTCAGGCGCTATCAGGTCCGGGATGAGCACGGTGCGCATGCCCGCGGCATGCGCCGAGATGAGTCCGTTCCTGGAATCTTCCACGGCGTAGCACAGGGAGGGGACTTCCTGCAGCGCAGAGCAAGCCGCAAGGTAGATGTCGGGTTCCGGCTTGCTTGCCCTGACCATGTCTCCGCAGATGATCACGCCGAAGTACCCGATGAGCCCGGTGCGGCTGAGGGATTCCAAAACGCTTTCCTGGCGCGTGGAGCTGGCAAGCCCGATCTTCCATCCTTCCGAACGCAGCCAGCCGAGTATGCCCCGGACGCCTGGCTTGACAGGGATGTCTTCCCTGACCAGCCCAAGGTAGTGGTCCCGGGCCAGTTTCCGGAAGCCGTCATACGAAACGCGCGTTCCAAAGCGCTCCGTGAATATTATCCTTGACCCTTCGTAGGAAACGCCCAGGCACTGGCCAAACAGGTCGCCTATCCCGTCCAGATGCAGCATGCGCCCAACGGCGATCCAGGACTCGCGTATCAGGCGTTCGGAATCGATGAGGACGCCGTCCATGTCGAAAACGATGGAGCGGGGGAGGACATTCCCTTGGGCATTCATCTTCGTGGTCATGGCTGCACCTCCCCGGGCGCCGATGCGGACCCGTCCCCTGCGGCATCCAGAAAGCGGAAAGCCATGCGCTCCAGTTCATCGAACTCTCCCGGTCTGAGCCAGCGTATGCGCCGGTCAGCCCTGAACCATGTCCATTGCCGTTTGGCATAGGCCCTGGTGTTTGCCGTCCACAGCCGCACGCATTCCTGCATGTCGATCTCTCCGCTTACATACGCCCCCAGTTCCATGCAGCCGATGCCGCTCCATGCAGGCGCCCTTCTGTCGGGGCAGCGCTGAAGGGCATTCCGCGCTTCTTCCACGGCTCCGTTTTCCAGCATGATGCCTATCCGCCTGCCGAGCAGGGGGGCGAGCTCTTCCAGCGGGAGCCCGATGCCCAGGCGGAGCGCCCTGAGGACTGCCTGCGGCATGGCATGCCCGTGCCACCAGCTGAACGTATGCCCCGTGCTTTGCCACACTTCCAGCGCCCTGACGATGCGCTGCCTGTCGTTTGGATGGATCTTCGAGGCATAGGCGGGGTCGACGCCCGCAAGCCGGGCATGCATGGCCGGCGCGCCGACGGCTTCGCATTCGGCCAGGAGCGACCGTGCGATGTCCTTTGGCGTGGGGGGGATGTCTGCGATGCCGTCGAGCAGGGCCTTCATGTAAAAACCTGTCCCGCCGACCAGGATGGGGATGCGCCCCTGGGCACGGGTGCCGGCGATGGCATCGGCGGCCAGCCTTGCCCATTGCCCTGCAGAGATCTTCTTGTCGCTTTCGAGCCAGCCGTAGAGCTTATGGCAGAAGGCGGCGCGTTCCGATCCAGTCGGCTGGGCGGTTATGACAGGGAAGTCCCGGTACACCTGGCGGGAATCCGCATTGATGATGTCCGCTCCCGTTCCCCGTGCCGCCAGGGCTCCGGCAAGATGCAGGGCCGCTGCGGTCTTCCCAGCGCCTGTCGGCCCCGCTATGCAGATGATCCCGGGATCTTTGATCGCGTCCATGGCGGGAGGGCCGCTACTTGCCGGGCCAGGATGCCGGAAGGGAATAGGCCCTGCGCAAATGCGGGATCACTGATGCAGGGACGAGGGACCGGACGTCCCCGCCAAGCGCGGCGATGTTCCGCACGTTGGTGGAGCTGATATACATCCAGCGCAAGTCAGACATGAGGAAGATCGTCTGCACGCTTTCCTGCAGGTTGCGGTTCACCAGTGCCATCTGGAATTCATAGTCGAAGTCCGAAACGGCGCGCAGCCCCCTGAGGATCACCCGGGCCCTGTGCCTGATGGCAAAGTCGACAAGGAGCCCGGAAAAGGGGACCACGAGGATGTTTTTTGACCGGCTGAACACTTCCTGGACCATCGAGACCCTTTCTTCAAGGGAAAACAGCGGGTTCTTGCCGCTGTCCTGCGCGACGGCAACGATGATCTCGTCGAACAGCTCCAGACCGCGTGCGATGATGCATTCATGACCGTTGGTCATGGGGTCGAACGTGCCGGGATAGACGGCTATGCGCTTTTCACCCATACGAGGATCCTTGTGTTTCCGTAAAAGCGTTCCGTTTCCAGGACGAGCCCCTCCATCCCGCCGGCATTGAGGGGCAGCTGCTTTTCCACTTCCGCGATGAGGAAGCCCTCCTGGTCGAGCCATCCGTTGCGCAGGATGTGCTTGAGGGCCGGCTTGAAGAGTTCTTCCCCGTAGGGAGGATCGACGCAGATGATCTGGTAGGGCTGGCGGGGGGCGCTCCTGAGGATGCGGAGGGCGTCGTCTTCATGCACCTGGCAGCGGCCTGCAAAGCCCAGGGCTTCGGCATTCTTTTTCAGGCAGGCTGCCGCAGCGTGGTCTTTTTCCAGGAAGTCGGCAAAAACGGCGCCGCGGCTCAGGGCTTCGAAGCCAAGGCTCCCGCTCCCGGCAAAAACATCCAGGAAGCGGACAGCCCCCCAGACCACGCCCCTGGATTCCAGGATGGAAAACAAGGCTTCGCGCACCTTGCCCATGGCGGGGCGGTAGCCCTGCCCGGAGACCGTGCGTATCTGCCGTCCCCGGCAGGATCCGGCAATGATGTGCATGGGAGCCGCCTTCATGTTTTTGGTGAAAAGGGAATGCCTGCCGCAGAAAACAATACCCCTGCCGCAGAAAATATTCAATATTCAAATTGGTCCCGGCCTGTGAGCCATGCGCAGGGAGGGTTGCGCGGGGGCAGCGCTCGAGCTATGATGCCAAGGCGAGCCATGGCTGCTGCAGGCATAGCATGACCTGCGCCGGCCATGGCGCGTATATGGTCATCGCGTATGCTGCCTGTCATGATGGAACGATACTGGAAGGAAACCGCACCGTGGGGCCCCGTCCCCCCATGCCCCGGAGGGAGGACCTGGGACGATCTCATGGGGCTGGCGCTGGAAACAGCGCGGCAGGGGATGGAAGCCGGTGAAGTCCCCGTGGGAGCCCTGCTCATCGCCGGGGACGGGCGCATCCTGTCTTCGGCGCATAATGAGACCGTGATGTCCTGCGACCCCACGGCCCATGCCGAAGTGCTTGCCCTGCGCCGCGCCGCGCAGGCCGGTGGCAACCACAGGCTGGGCGGAGCCGTGCTCGTGGTGACTCTCGAGCCCTGCATCATGTGCACCGGCGCGATGTTGGAAGCCAGGCTTTCCGGCGTCGTTTACGGGGCGGCGGACGTGCGGGCGGGCGCGGTGTTTTCCCGCATGGAAGGGCTGCAGTATGCCGGGACAGGCGGCATACCATGGCATTACGGCGGCGTGCGCTCGAAAGAGTGCGCGGATCTGCTCAGGGAATTTTTCGCGCCCAGGCGCATAGGAAGCATCATCGAGTGAGGGAGGGCTGCCATGTCCGGCACCGTGGATGATTTGACTGTGGAATATGAGGAAGACGGCGTCATAACGATCAGGGAAACCGGCAAGGCCGTGCTTTCCAAGGGGGCATGGGCCACAGTCCTGTTCCGTTACCAGGAATGGGATGCCGAGGCCGGCCTGTACGGCCCTCAGAAATACGTGTTCAAGCGCTACAAAAAATGGGGCGGCGAGTACAGGCAGCAATCGAAATTCTCCCTGTCGAGCGACGATCAGGCCCGGCGTGTCGTTTCTGCACTGAACGGATGGCTTGAGGATGCAGGCCCCGGAGAGGAAAAGTAGGGGGCAGCAGTCCGATGGATATACGCCCCGGCACGATCGCCTCTGCGCAGCGTGTCCTTCTTGAAAGGGCCATGTCCGGCTGGAAGGCACAAGGAGCCTCGCTCCTGGTCGTGGGCTCCAGCTGGGAACTGGATCCTGACTGGCTGTGGCGCAGGGGATTCGATGTCACCATCATCGACAGGGCGCCGGACTTTTCCGGCATGGTCCGCGCCGCCAGCCCTAAGGTGGCATGCCGCCTTGGCGCCCCCGACGCCCTGCCGTTCGAGAACGGCAGCTTCGACTATGCCGTGCTCAACCACCAGCTTTTCGCATCCCGGGATGAGGGAGGCAGGCAGGACATCCTGCAGGAGGCTTTGAGGGTCGCATCCCGGAGCATCCTGGTGCTGGAATGGAACAGGCTTTTTTCGGGCAGGCTCAGGAGCGCAGCCGCCGGCAACGGCGCATCGTTGCTGTCCTGCGGGACAGCCTTGCCCTGCGCCTATCCCTGGGAGATGGCTTCGCTGTTCAGGCAGTGCTGCCCTGAACGGAAAACGGCCTGGCTTTCGACATGGCTGCCCGGAGAGGGATTCCTGCCCGGGAAGCTTTTGCGCCCCGTGCAGTCTGCCTGCCTGTCCCTGCCTTTGGGGGTGCTCATCGGCGTGCGCATCGACTGGAGGTCCGCCACGGGCAGCGCCCTTTCGCTGCTGGACAGGGCGAAGCAGAGCCTGCGCATTTCCGCGGGCGGACGCGAAGAAGTGCTGGGGAACGGTGTGCAGGGCACCCTGCGTGGGGGATCCCCTGCAGGAAGTCCCTCCCGGGAGCGCCGTCAGGGCTCCTGCGGCACGTAGGGATTGAAATAGCCGAAGCGCAGGTCCGGGCAGCTCTTGAGCAGGCGCTTGCGGAAGTTGGCCAACCCTACGGAAGGACCGAAGACAAGGCCATCCAAAAGTTCAAGGTATGCTTCAGGGTCTATGTTCAAATTCCTGAGTTGTATGAACTTTACGCCGCAGGTGTTGATCAGTTCCGTCAGGGCGGCGATCTCCTCCTCGCAGTCGGTGATCCCCGGGAAGTAAAGCAGATTCAGGGAAACAAAGACGCCGCGGGCGTGCGCTTCGCGGATCGAACGGCGCACGTCCTCGAAGGTGAATCCTTGCGGCCTGTAATAGCGCATGTACACATCGGTCCTGGCGCTGTTCAGGCTCACGCGCAGGGAGGTGAGCCCCGCCCCGGCAAGCTCGGCGACGGCATCCGGACGGGAGGCGTTGGAATTGAGGTTCACCGTTCCCGTGCCGCCGGCGGCGCGGAACTTTTTGACGGCTTCGATGAGCAGGGGGGCTTCCGTGAGCGGTTCTCCTTCGCAGCCCTGGCCAAAGGAGTAGATGGGGCTGGCGGCGTTGCGCATGTGGTGCTGCATGAGCTCCACCAGTTCGTCCGCCGTGGGGGTGAACGTGAGCCGGTCCTGGGGCGTTGCGCAGATCGTGGAATCTTCGTTCTTGCGGGAGATGCAGCCGACGCAGCGGGCGTTGCATGCGCGTGATGTGGGCATGGGGGCTTCGTACCTGCCCAAGGCCAGGTTCTTTGCCGCCGGGCAGCCGTATTTGAGCACGCAGTTCTGCATGAGGTGCTGGATGAGCCTGTTGCGCGGGTAGGCGGTCATGAGCGAGCGGGCGGCCGCATGGATCTTTTTTTGCGGGATTCCCGCGAAGACCTGGCGCGGGTCTTCATCGACTTTTTTGGCGCATACGTAAAATGTGTCGCCGATCATGCCCACGGCGCCGTAGGCGAACAGGGGCAGGGTGGGCGCGTCGGGCTGGGTGGCGTACACGGGATGCCCGGTCAGGGTATGCGCCGGGGCTATGAAGGCGGCCACCGCCAGTTCTTCCGTCTGCACGGTCTCTCCGGTCTCGGGATCGAGCCCTACGGCCAGCCGCCCCGGCAGGAGGAAGAGCTCGCTTTCCTGCGGGAGCGGTATGAGTTCGTCGGGGCGGGGGAGGGTCCATTCCCGGCCTTTCCTGCACAGCATCATAAGGTCCGGGTCGTCGTAGATGTCGCCGTTTTTGTCGGCGACAAGCAGGCGCGGGCGGGCATTGGCATGCGGCATATCGTCATTCCTCCGTTCGTTCCCGGCTATGCGGGGCATGGATGCTTATACTCCCCTGTGCAGAGTCATGCAACCGCTCCTGTCCGGTCCGGCTGCCCGGATCCCTGTCCCGCCACCGTCCCTGCGGCTGCGGGGACCGGGATCGTGTGCAGGCGGCAGGGGATGGAGTATGCCAGCCTGGTGCATGATCCCTCTTGCCAACGGCGCCGCTGC
>JAEEGI010015338.1_pt1 | contig 15962 bp, 15 predicted proteins | sample 8958751 | NCBI WGS metagenome assembly JAEEGI01 (sample SAMN16246545, study PRJNA631951) | gut metagenome | biome: gut microbiome; feature: rumen; material: KS-attached | host: Bos | place: Iran: Karaj | collected 2018-10
CAATATTTTTTATTTCTTTTTTAAAAGAAATGATATTACTTTCCCTATTGATTTAATTTTTATTTTTTAATTTTTTTCTCAAAATCTGTTTTCTCTTCTATAATTTAACAAAATTCTTTTGTTTTTTAAATTTTCCATTTTATATAAATTTGCTTGTTCTATTTTTGAATATTTAATTAATACTTAATTTGTAAAAATAAAAAAAATTGATTTTAAACAATAATAATTAAAACTTTATGTGAAAATTTAAAAAATCTTTGTACAACTTTTACTTTTCTTTTTATTTCAAATGTTTAATTAATAAATTATTTAAAAAATGGAAATAAATATGATAAAGATATTTTCATGTTTGTTAAAAAAAGATATAAAGAAAAGGTATTAAATTAGTTGAAAATGTTTTAATTATCAAAATAATAAAATTATAGAAAAATAAACTTTCAAAGAAAAAAATCTAATGATAAAAAAATGGATAATGAGTAATGATTGAATTTTTAATTGAAAAATGAAGATTTCATTGACATGAAAGTTATAAGTAAAAATAAATATTATATATAAAAATAATAATTGTATTTTATTTTATTTTTATATTTTTAATAAATGGAAAAAAAAGTATTAAATTTAAAAGAAAAAGATTATAAATCAATTTATAAATCAATTCAAAATGAAATAAAAGATTATGTAATAAATAAATTAATATCAATAACAATAAATCTGAATAAAGAGAACAATGAAATAAAAAAATTGAATGAAACACTAAAAAAAAATTTATTGTATGTATTAAAAAGAATGATAATAACAAATAATAAAAATAACTTAGAATCAAAAAGTAAAAATAAATTAAATTCATCAATTAAATTAACTGAATTGTCAAATCGTTTAACAACAGATTATCATAATATAATAAGTGATAAAATGAAAAATTCAAGTATTGATACAAAAATATGTAAAACATATAAATTTTTAATTGACAATGGTAATTATCCTTCATATTTACTTAAAAGAAATATTCCTTTAAATATAAATATTATTAATAATTTTCATTGTAAAAGTAAAAGTCATCTTTTCACAGAAAAAGAAATTAATAATTCATGTGTTCTTAATCAATCTCAAAAATTATCAAATTATAGTAATAATAAGAAAAATTCTTCAGAAAAAAAATTAGGTAAATATAATTTAAAATATCAATCTGATTTAATTTATCCTAAATATAGAAAAACTATTTATAAATATAAATATCTTGATAATAATGGTTATAATTCTGATGAAAAAATAAAAAGAAAGAAAAAAAATAATATTGAAGAACATAAAAATTTAGATAAAGATTATAAAAATAAAATTATTAAAAATCCTGACACTTATAGTTCAAGTCTTTTATCAAATAAAATATGAATAAAAATACTTTTAAAATTTATTTATAAAATAAATTTTATTTATTTATTAAAAATTAATATTCTCTAAATCTGAAATAAATATTTTGGTATTTTGAAAAAAAAATGAATGCTGATGATTGTTGTAATTATGAATTAATTCTAAATACTTCATTGGATATTTTTTTATCAAACTACAATGAATTAATGAAATTAAAACCAAAAACAAATAATGATAATATACAAATAACAAAAAAATTAAATTTTCTAAATCTTTTAGTCCCTGATATTCACAAAAAATTTGATAAAGTTTTTGAAGTGATGAATAATTGTGTAAAAGATCATAATTTTCAATTAAAAGAATTAGAAGAAAAAAAGAAAAAATTTAATTTATTAGTCGAAAGATATAAAAATCAAGAGAAAAAAATGTATTTAGAAGGTTATCATAAAATAGAAGAAGAAAAAGAAAAAAATAAAGAAAAGGAAATAATAAATAAATTTGAATTAAAAAAAGAAGATAATTCTATAAAAGATAATAAAATAGAAAAAAATAATTTAAATTATAATTATTTAACAGAAGAAGAAGAATTAAAAGAGCAAAAAAATAGTATAATACAAGTTCAAAAATATTTAGAAAAGCCAGAATCAATTTCAGGAATTAAAAAAGAGGATTTAAAAGAAATAATAAAAATAAAAAATCAACTTCAATCATTATTAAATGAGATAGAAGTAGAATTAAATAAAAATGATGAGCAATTATTGGATATAGAAAATAATATTGAAAACACATATGATAATATAGAGAAAGGTAATAAAGAATTAAAAGAAGCAGCAAATCATTCTGTAAACAGAAGAGCTACTAAATATAAATTAATTTTAGGAACAAGTTTAGGTGTTCTTAGTTATATTATTCCTGGATTAAATATTGTTACTGGAATAGGAGGTGCTATTATTGGATATGGTATTGGTAAAGGAATGGAAACAATGGAAAAGTCAAATATTAACAAAAATAGTGAAATTGGAAAAAAATAATTTTTTTTATAATATATTGTTTATATAACAATTAGATTTTTATAAATTTTTCAATTTTAAAATGATATACTAAAAAAATCTTTTTTTTTAAAATAATATTATAAGAATAAATATATAACCTAAAAAAAATTTAAGAAAACTATAGAGGAAAAACCCATTGAAACTCATATTATTAATTCTGATAAATTTATAATCTTCTGAATATATTTATGATTGGAAAATTAAAAATGAATATAAAACTAAATCTAAATAACCTCATTACAATTGATTATTTATTATTAATTAATCAAATAAGGATTTATATTTTTTTAAATTAAAATCATTATCATTATTAATTTCATTATTATTATTATCATTAATTTCTTTCTTAATTAATTTAAAACCATTATTTGACATTAAATTATATTCAGCAGACATATATCTTTCTCTTTTACGAATATTATTTTCAATTCCTAAAGCATCATCTAAATCAAATTCCATTTCATTATTATTTTCCTCTTCAATACAATTTTTTAAATTAAAAAATTGAGGAATTTCATCGATATCTTCAAAGTTAAATATATCATTTTGTTTCTTTGAATTAAACATATGTATTATATATTGACCTGTATTATGAGGTGATTGTGGTTGTTGATTTAAATTATATTTTTTTTCAAAATTAAATTTTCTCCAAAAATGTATTTTTGATAATTTTTCATTTTTTTGCTTCTCTTTTTCTTTTATTATAGATCTTCTTTTTTCTTCTTTTGATATTCTTCTTTTTTGATTAAAATTACTTTTTAATGAAGAATTTGGAGTTGATTGAAAATTTGAAGTTTTATTTATTAATGGGGACAAAATCATTTTTTTTTCTTTATTTGATTTTTCTTTGTCTTCTTCTTCATTTAATGATATATTTTTTTCCATATTAATTTTATTTTATTTAAAATCTAAAAAAAATAATAATAATAATAAAAAATTACACCAAGATTTCTTCTTTAATAAAATATAAAATATATTAATTAATTTAATAAATAATTACCTTATTATTTAAATGACGTTTTGGATTAAATTTCAATATTCATTATCAATTACTTTTTCTTTTAAATTTGATAATTCATTTTCAAACTTATTTAATCCTTTTAATCATCATTTTCTTATTCATTATAAAATATTCAATAAAAAAAATATAAAGAAAGCTAATAAAAATATAAAAAACTCGATAATTAACATCTAAACAACTGAAGTAAAAAATAAAAAAAATAATAAAAATAAAAAATTTACTACATAAACCATTAAATATGAAAAAACAAATATAAAAAAAAAAATGACCCATAAGAACAAATTAGATCTAGAATCAATCCTTCGTAGACATCATGGTTTGCTAGAAATAAGCATAAAAGTAAACATTCGTGATGCATCAACTCTATCTATGGTATACACACCAGGAGTAGCGACACCATGTTTAGATATTCAAAAAGATATTACAAGAGCATATGAATTTACAAATAAGGGAAATTCAATTTTAGTTTTAACTGATTCATCAAATTTAAAAAAAGATAAATGGAATGATAATGCTGCAATGCCTTACTTAGAAGGATTTTGTGCTATTTATAAACATTACGCTAATATTGATGCTTACCCTATTATTTTAGATTCTAGTAAAGTCACTGATGAAAATATTTTATGTGACACTGTTAATGCTATTAGTCTTTCTTATTCTGGTGTTGAATTATTTGGTGTTAATGAAGATAGAATGAAAAAATTTGGAGAATTATTTGAAAAAAGTGCTTTCAAAGATAAATATGCTTATATTGACACTAATTGTAAAAAAAGTATCGATGATTATTTAAAAGATAAAAAAACTCCTCTTTCTTCTCATTCTATTGTCTCTGCAATTTGGAGAGTACTTTTAGATTGTCATGTTAGTGGAAATGCAACTCCTATTTTAACTCATGTTTTTGATTTAATTAAAAATGGAAGTATTAAATTAGAAGGTGGTTTCCATACTCAATATTTTAATGTTCTTGATGCTGTTATTGATTATGTTTTTGATAAGAAATTAGTTAATAATACTTTAGATAAATATAATTGGAAAGGACAACCTACTACTAAAGATTATGTTAGAGATAAATACGATGCTTTCTCTACTTTCGGTCATCGTGCTTGGGTTGAAGATATGCCTAAAGGTTATTATATGAAAAAACATACTAATCCTGAAAATGCTGATTTACTTCATAGTAGAAATAAAGGAGTTATTGAAATTGGATTAAAAATTCAAATTAATTGTCCTAATCATTTAAAACACTTATTTTCATGGGAAAATTTAGATGCTGTTTCAAAGAAAATTATTGAAAAACCTGAATTAGTTTATGTATACACTTGTAAGAATAATTATGGAGCAATAGTAACAAATGGAACAGCAATATTAGGTTTAGGAAATATAGGTGCATTAGCAGGAATGCCAGTTATGGAAGGAAAATCAGTATTATTTAAACATTTTGGAGGAACTGATATATGTCCAATTTGTATTCAAGAATATGACAATGATAAATTAATAGCATATATTCAAAGAATTTCACCTTCATTTGCAATTATTAATTTAGAAGATATTAAAGGACCAGATTGCTTTAATATTGAAAATAAATTAATTGAAACCGTTGAATGTCCTATGTTCCATGACGATCAACATGGTACAGCTTGTGTTGTTCTTGCTGGATTAATTAATGCTATGAAATTAAGAGGTACAAAACCAGAAGATGCTAAAATAGTAATGAATGGTGCTGGAGCTGCAGGAATTGCAGTATGTCAATTACTTATGAATTATGGATTCAAAAATTTCATAGTATGTGATACAAAAGGAGCCATTTATGAAGGAAGACCAGAAAATATGAATCCATTCAAAAATAAAATTGCTGAATTAACAAATAGAGATAAAGTAAAAGGAACATTAGCAGATGTATTAAAAGGAGCAGATGCAGTAATAGGATTAAGTGGTCCAAATACAATATCAATAGACAATGTAAAGAGTATGGCACCAAAGCCAATAGTATTTGCATTAGCAAATCCAACACCAGAAATATTCCCAGATGATGCAAAGAAAGCAGGAGCATATATAATAGCAACAGGAAGAAGTGATTTTCCAAATCAAATAAATAACTCTGTTGTATTTCCTGGTATATTTAGAGGAACAATTGATACTAGAGCTCCTAAAATTACTATAGATATGAAAATTGCTGCTAGTAAAGCTGTGGCTAATTTAGTACCTGCTGATAAATTAAGTCCTGATATGATTATGCCTAATTCTCTAGATATTAATACTAGTATTAGAGTCGCTACTGAAGTTGCTAAAGTTGTTATGGAAAAAAAATTAACTAAGAAAGAAGGTATTAATATTGATATGGTTGAAGAAGATATTCATTCCTTCTTCATTGATGGTGAATTGAAGGATGTGGTTTAAATTTTAGGGTTATTTAGATATTTAAAGTTTTTTTTAATTATTGAGTTAAAAATTGGGGAAATTTAGGTTAATATGTTTTTTTTTATTTTTTATTAAATGAAAATTTGATAAAAAAATCATTAAATCAAAAAAAAATGAAATCAAGGACAATATCAGACATAAGTGAAATAACTGTAGATTCGAATTTAATAGACATAAAAATAGCAATATTAGGTAAATCTCTAGTAGGAAAAACAGCATTATCATATCGTTTTATTAATGATAAATTTCCTTCAGAGCATGATACAACAATAGAAGATCAATATACAATAGAATCAGAAATAGATGGAAAAAAATGTCGATTAGAAATATTAGATACAGCAGGACAAGATGATTATCAATCAATGTTAGATACTTGGATTATTTCTGCTGATGGTTTTATTTTAGTTTATTCAATTAATGATAAAGAAAGTTTTGAAGATATTAAAGTAATATATGAAAGGATAGTTCAAATTAAAGGAAAAAATAATTTTTGTATTATTATTGTTGGTAATAAATGTGATTTAGAAAATCAAAGAAAAATTTCTAAAGATGAAGTTGAAAAATTCTGCTCTAAAAGTAATATTAAATTTTTGGAAACTTCTGCTTTGAATAAAATAAATGTAAAAGAATCTTTTCTTTATGTTGCTAAAAGTTTAATTAAAGTAAAATTAAATAATAATGATGGTAAGATTAAAAGAAAATGTTTGTGTTTTTAATTTATTTTTTGCGATTAAAAATCATTGTTTTATGTATATTTAAATGAAATAATTTAGTAATAATATATTTCTTATTTAAATAATTTTTTTTTTTTTAAATTATTTCTGTATATGAATTTATTTTTTTTGGTTCTAATGTATGATATTTTACTTTATTAGAATTTAATCTAGATTTTGTATATAAATTTATATTTGAATTTAAATTATTTTTTGAATTTGAATTGGATTTGAAAAATGACTTTAAATTTAATTTTGTGATTAAATTCTTATTTTTATTTTTATTTAAAATATTAAGAATGTTAATATTTGAATTACATATTTTTTTTTTTCTTTGAGTACAACATTTTGGATTAATTGTATTAGATAAACTATAACTAAATATATTATTTGAAATATTTATTTTTTTTGGTTTAATTGAAGATAATTTATAATTTTTAATTCTACTTGTTCTATATGATTGTATTGAAGGAATACTTATTTCTTTTTTTTTTCTCGTATTGTTATTAGGTGATGTTAAAATTAAATCATTTTTACCAATTGAATTACTATTTTGTCTTATTTCCCATAATTTTCTATTTTCTTTATTTTCATTTTCTATTATTTGAAAAGGAGTTAATTTTCTTTTTATTTTTAATGGCTTGAAATTTAATTTATTTTTTGAAAATAAATCTGAATTCCATATTCTTGCTAATTCTCCAAAATCATTTTCATCTTTTTTATTAAAGTTTTTATTTATAAATTTTAATAATTTTGAACCATCAAATTTTTCTTTAGGAATATGATTATTAATTTTTCTAAGTTCTAATTGAATTAATTTATCATTTTTATTTTCTTCATTATAACTATCATCAACACTTAATTTTTCAACCATATATTTATTTCTTTCCCAAATCATTTATAAAAAAATTAAAAAAAAATGAAAGTAATTCAAAAAAAGAATATAAAATATATAAAGCTTTGTTTTTTTTATCCAATATTTGAAATAATAAGAAATATAATATATTTAAATCATTTTTAATATTAGCATTTATGTACATTAATATAGATCGAAATTATAATAATAATTCTTTTTTATCTTCTTAGAATTTGAATATTATTAGTGATATGATTAATCCAAGATATACTAAAATTTTCCTTTGTTTAAGTATTTCTGAATATTTTATATTGATGAAAGTATTTGAAAGTATTGTTTCTCTTTTTTTATTTAGTATTTCTACCGCCACTACTATTTATTTATATAAAAGAGCTTTTGTTTTACATATAGATAAAATTGAAAATGAAATTATGAAGAAGGAAAAGAAACAGAAGATAATGATTTAAGAAGATTAAAAAAGCAAATTTTATGGTTAAATTTATCAAATAAACATGAATTATATAATCATTATTCTTCAATAAGTGATTTACTTTTATTTAAAACATCAAATCAAATAATTTCATCATTAAAATATTTATTTGCTATTAAACCAGAATTACAATTTAAAAAACTAAACAATAAATTTGGAATAATAATAGAAATAAAAAATGAAAAAAGTCACTTAAAAGAAGAAGAATTAGATCAAATAGATATATTAATTGATTGGTTAACTTTTGTAGGATGTAAAATTCCAGTAGCATTATATAGTCAAATAAATATAGAAAAAACTTTAAAAATGAAATTACATAGTTCATATCAATATATTAAATTTATAAATGATCAAAGAGAAATAGATAGTTTTATTGTTGAAAATAATAAAGAAATGTCTTTAATTCATGAAAATAAATTTACTATTATTTGCGAAAATGAAAATCCACCTGAGAAGAAAAAAGTTTCTGTTTTAAATTTATTAGATAATTCTAAAACAAATAATGATCAAAGTAATAATAGCTTTCAAAGTAATTCTTCAAAATCGGATAATAGTTCTAGTCATAGTTCAAGTAGTAAAAGTAGTAAAAGCAGTAAAAGTAGTCATAGTAGTAATGAAAAAAGTAATAGTCATGCAAGTTTAGTTGATTAAAATTTTTTTTATTATATAATTATTATATTATTGAATTTTTGATTATTTTACCAATAACAATTTATTTTTTATAAATTGGGTTTATTTTTATTAAAGTTAATTTTTTATTAGTATTATACTTTTAAGGGCAGAATAAGAAAAACAATATAAAACCATATTAATATTATTTAGAAACCTTATGAATAAAAAATAATCATATTTATTCTTTATTCTCAATATAAATATAAAAATTAATACATATTTAAACATATTTAAATTTGCTTAAAATAAATAAATTATTAAATATTTTAATTATTTATCATATATTTTCCTGAATATGTTAAATTATCAATTTTCAAATTTATTTGGGGCGGTTCATAATACAGGAAGAGTAATTTTTACAAAAGATGATTCAAGTATTCTTTTATCTCCAATAGGAAATAAAATATTATGTTTAGATTTAAAACATGGAACATCACAGACATTACCAATTGAAGCAAGAAGTAATATAGATATCTTAGATATATCATCAAATGGAAAAATATTAATAGTAATTGATGTAAATGGTTATTGTATAATAATAAATTTTCCTAAGCAAATTATAACATCTTATTTTAATTTTAGAGGAAAAGTAAATTGTTTAAAAATATCACCTGATAATAATTTTCTTGCTGTTTCAATAAATAAAAGTATAAAAATTTTTGAAATGCCAAAAATGAAAAAAGAATTTGAACCTTTTGTTTTATATAGAAATTATACTTCTTTTCATAATGATAAAATTACTTGTTTAAATTGGAGTAATGATTCAAGATTTATTTTAACTGGAGCAAAAGATACTTCTGTTAGATTATTAAATGTTTTTAAAATTAAAAATTATATTCCTTTAATGTTTACTGGTCATAGAAAAAAATTAATAAATTGTTTTTTTAGTGAAGATAATAATAGAATATATTCAATAAGTCAAGATGGAATAATGTTTATTTGGAAATATATAAATGAAAAAAGTGAAGAATATAAAAAGCAATTAAACTTTGAAAGGAGAGTAAAAGGAAATAAAAATTTAAAAAGTAAAAATGAATTAATGGAAAATTCTTCTTCTTCAGAAGATGAAAAAAATGATGAATTAGAATATTATTCAGATTTCGAAAAGAGAATTTTAACTGGAAGATATATATTAGAAAAAAAACAACAATTTAACATAAAATCAAAATTAGTTCAATGTGAAATTAATTCATTTAATGAAAACCCAGAAGAGAATATAATTGTATTAGCTTTTCAAGATGGTTCATTTTCTATATATTCATTAAATTCATTTGAAAACAAAAAATCATTAAAAATAAGTGATTCAAAAATAACATCATTATCAATAAATAAGAAAGGAAATTGGATATCATTTGGAAGTAAATATATAAGTAAATTAATAATATGGGAATGGAAGAGTGAATCATACATTTATAAACAACAAGGTTTATTAAATGAAATAACAGTAATATCATATTCAAATGATTCATCTCAAATATCATGTGGTTCAAATGATGGAAGAATAAAAATATATGATACATCAAATTCACAATGTTTAAATACTTTCATTGATCATAATATGAAAATAACAGGATTACAATATTGTCCAAATAAATCTAATGTTTTAATATCATGTTCTTATGATGGAACAGTAAGAGCATTTGATTTAATTAAATATAAAAATTTTAGAATAATGACAACTCCTAAATTAACAAAATTTACTTGTTGTTCAGTTGATTTCACAGGAGAAATAATATGCGCAGGATCATTAGAAACTTATATAATATATATTTGGTCACTTAAAACAGGAGATTTAATAGATAATTTAACAGGTCATTCTTCTCCAATAAGTACTATTAAATTTTCTAACATTAGTGATATGTTAGTTTCAGGAAGTTGGGATAATACTGTTAAAATATGGGAATTATATTCTAAAAAAGGAATTGGAGAAACTTTAAGTCATAATAGTAAAATTATTTCTATTGATATTTCTCCTGATGATAAAGAAATAGCAGTTAGTACTTTAAATGGTGAATTATATACTTGGGATGTTCAAACTGGAAGTATGAAAAATATTATTGATGTTTCTAAAGATATTTGGGGAGGAAGATTAAATTATGAAAAAGTCACTGCTAAAAATTCAAGTAGGAATAAATATTTAAATTGTATTTCATATAATTTAAGCGGAAATTTATTAATTTGTGGAGGAAATAGTCAATTTGTTTTAATTTATGATATGGTTTATCAAATTTTAATAAAGAAATTCTGTTTAACCCATAATAGAAGTTTAAATGGTATTTTATATAAATTAAATAGTAAGAATAATAATGATAATGATAATTTATTATTAAATTTAAATGATGAGATTGATAGTGAAGATGAATTAGAAATTAAAAATAAAATTAAAAATCTATTACCAGGAAATAAAAATAATATTATTCCTGAAATTAAAATTAATAGTGTTAAATTTAGTAATACTAATAGAGCTTTTGCTGTTGGATCAACTGAAGGAATTTATATTTATTCATTAGATAAATCACTTTCTTTCTCTAAATTATCTTTAGATATTAATGTTACTGTTAATGATGCTATTAATTGTTTTAAAAATAAAAATTATTTAAAAGGGATTATTTTTTCTATTTATTTAAACCAAATTAAAATTATTGATAATTATTTAAAAACAATTCCAATGAAATATATTGAATTAATTTCTTTAAAATTACCTTTTAATGTTATTGGTCCTTTATTAGATTTTTTAGCAAATAAATTAGAAAATGATGCTAATATTGAATTAATAATGAAATGGATATTTAATATTATAAAAGCACATGGAAATCAATTAAAAAATGTAAAAAATAAAAGTGTCTTTTTAAATTTACATAAAAGTTTAAATAAAGTGTTTTCAGGATTGGAAAATATAGTAAATGATAATATATATTCAATTAAATATTTAATTGAATATGAAGGAGAAAATAAAGAAGATGAAAAAATGGAAATAGATAGTTAAATTTAATAAAAAAATATTATACTACTTTTATTTTAATCATTGTTTCTGAAATCTTTTGACATATCAAGACGACAAGGAAATTGAGGAATTTTTCTATTTTGTACATCAGAAAAACTATCATCTACATTCTCATAATTTTCTTCCATTGATGATGTATGACTCATGTGATTATTATTTCCAATATTATTATTTGAAGTTATAATATTATTATTTGTGGTTATAATATTATTATTTGAAGAAATAATATTATTATTTGTTATATTGTTATTAATAGAAGAAATAATATTATTATTATTTGTAGTTACATTATTTTCAGTATTTCTATTTGTTAATTCTATATTAATTTCATTATTAATTATTTCATCTTTACTATTAAATCTATTAATATTTGAAGAATGTCTTAAATTATTTTCTTCATCTTTACTTTTTTTTTCTTCTTCTTCTTCCCTATAAAAAGGCAATTTTTTCTTTGCTTGATTTCTCCTATATTCCATACTATCTCTTTTTTTTTTTCTCTCATTTTTCTTTTCAATTTCTCTATCTTCTTTACTTTCCTTTTTTAAAATATCTAAAATACTTTTTTTATTTATTAAAGGAAAAATAACATTTTTCCAATTAATTTTAATATTTCTTTGATAAATATTACCAAAAGGATTTTTAAAATAATTCTTCAATTCTTCTTTAGTAGTCATATTTCCAGTAACTAATTTAGTATGATAGTATAATAAATTTGTAGTAAAAATCATACTTAAAGCACAATAAATAATTAAAAAGAAACAAACAACACATTTAGTTAATTCTTTTTTTCTATTTTCATCTTTATTCTAATTCCAATTAAAAAAGTTAAAAACCTAATTAAAATAAAAAAATGTATACAGCTGAAATTTTCCAAATATGAAAAATGGAAAAAATAAGAATGAGAACAGTTAATATATTAAGTAAGCAAATAAAGAAATAAAAGAATTTATAATTTCTTTTCCCTGCACAATTCCCAATCCAAGGACAATGATGATCAAATCTTTCAACACAATTATTACAATCACCACAATGCGTTGAACGAGGAGGTCTTATAATTGAACAAGTATTACAAAAACGATAATTTCTCATAAAACCACTTTGAACAATTTTTATATTTTTTTTATCCATTATTTTCTTCTCATTAAAAGGAAATCTTTCTAAAATTCCAGGATCTGAAAATGATGCTATTAATAATAATATTTCTGTTATTATGTATAAAAGTAATATTATTATTGGAATTGATATTGATAGAGTTTTTTTTATGTATTTCCATTCAAATATTTCAAATATTAACACTGGTAAAGTTATTGCTGTGAACGTCATTAATGTTGGTTTTATTGTACATGGACCAAAAAGTAATTTTCCTTTTAAGGGAAAATAATTGTATCCTTCCCATTTTTCAAATGTTGTTATTTTCTAAAAAAAAAAAATTTTTTTTTTTTAATGTTATATATATTATTAAGTTACTTTTTCAGATTCTGAGAACATTTTTTTTTTTTGATATTTATAAAATTTTTATTTATTTATTTATTTTTTTTTATTTTAAATGACTTTTTTTGATTATGAATTTGGGTTATTATATTTTGTTAGAATTCCTCCAAATTTATTGAATAAAGTTTTTAATTGGGATAATTCATTTTCTAAATTATTTATTTTATCATTTAAACTTAATAACTTATTTTCATAATATTCTTTTTGTTCTTTTAATTTCCTTTCAAAATATTCTTTAGTGACATTTTCTTCATTTGAATTATCAAAATCATTATTTTTAGATAATTTAATTCTTTTTTTAAATTCTTCATTTTCAGGGGAAAAATTTTTTAAAGAACTTTCCAAAACATCTTTAACAACAGCTTCTTCATCAATATTATAATTTTTAACTTCTTTTAATTCTTTTATTAACTTATTTAATATAATAATATTATTTTGTAATTCAACTTGATTTCCAGAAGAATAACCATTTTGTATTAATTTATAACAATTTTGAATTGCTGTTTTAACTGGTTTCCATTGTGATTTTTCATAAAATTTAGAACCATCTCTTAAATCTTTAAATAATAATTTTAAGAAAATACTATCATTTCTAATTTCAACAGAATACTCATTATTTGAATCAATACTTTGACTAATTTTAATTAACTCATTTATATTTTGTTGATATAATTTTTCATTATCTTCATTATTATTATTTCCTTTCTCCATAATATAGTATTATTATAAAAAAAATTAGAAAATGAAAAAAATAACAAAACTTAAAAATAAAGAGAAAAAAATTCCAAAAAAAAAAAAAAAAATAAAACTAAACAAAAATTATTTTTAAACCAAAAATGCCAAAATCAAAATTAAAATATGTTCCAAAATAAAAGGTTTTAAATTCCTAGAATTAGATACAGGAAGACTTGCATTGCTACAATCAGCCCATACAGTTCCCTCAGGGACATTACTATTATTATAATAATTGTTAAGAAGAGTATCAACATAAGATTGTACTGTTGATAAATAAGAAGCATTAATAGGATAACAATAATTTTTAGTTCCATTATGAACATAACAACAAGTATAAGGATAAGGTAAAAACGTAGAATTATCATCAGTTCTATTGCAATCACTAAAACTTTTTGGATTTTGTATATTTGCACAAACTTCTGCTTTTGTTCCACATTCCATTGTATTTGTAGTTGTGGCATTTAAAGTTTTCTTCACTGTGACTAAACTTGTTAATATATTCACTGGACTTGTCCCATCTACTAATAAACAACGAGTATCTGATCCTTCTGTTACGAAACAACATGAATTATTTGTTCCTGTATCCACTTCCTTACAACTTTCTAATGATGGTGATGATACTTTGATACAATCATAGTCATTTGATTTTATTAATGTTATTAATTGAAGAAATGTTATTAGTAGGAATGGATTTAACATTTTTTTTAATTTTTTTTTTTGTATAGAATTTAAAAAATTATTGAAACGATTTACTAATTTAATTTTTTATATTTATATAAAATGTCGAAAGTATTAATTGCTTTAATATTAATGGTATTAAATTCATTTTCATATGAAAGTTACCAAAAACCATTTAATTCTTTCATTCCCTTAAATACATATGAATTTCAAAGTTTTGAAGGGAAAGGAGAATCATTTTTCAGATATACAATAAAAGAATTAGGAGGAGATATTGCAATTGAAATTCCTGAAGCAGAAGGTTTAATTGGAGAAATATATATTTATACTACATATGATAAAGTTCTTAAAAGTTATGATGATTGGTTAAATTATATGTGGAAATTTAAATTAGATGGTAATCAACTTTATTCTATTAAATATTATGATACTAAATTATCTTATAATAATTTATATATTGTTGTAAAAATAAATAATGATGTTAAGAAAAATATTCGTATTAGAGTTTATCATGAATATGATATTTATTCTCTTAAATTAGATGAAACTTATAGATTAGATCATTTTCTTAGTAAAAATATTATGAAAATTTCTATTGAGACTTTAAAGGGAAATTCATATGAAGTTGATATAAGAGGAAATCCTGAGAATAAACACAGAATTCAAATTTATGAAGAGGGAAAAAGGAATAAACCTAAATATAATATAACTGATACTATTTCGAAATTAATTTTAATTCCTGAAAATAATACAATTTATATTATTGAAATTGAGAATTATTATTATATTCATAAAGCAACAAAATTTATTTCTTATTCAATTTTACATAATTATCAACCTTTAGAATTTTCAAAAAAAACTTTGGAATTTTATAATAATGAATATTATTATTTTTTCACTGATATAAGTAATTTTGAACCTGATAAAGAATATATTATTACAATTCATTCTGAAAAAAAAGAAGTTAATAATTTAATTACTTCATTTTACGGAAAATTTTTCGAACTTAATAAATTAACAATTGATTATTTAGCTGAATTTTATCCTGTTGATAAAGATCAAAATGAATTAAAAGAATATTCATTTAATGTAAATAATCATTATTATAAGCAATTATATTTTAAATCACCTGAAGTAATATTACCAAGTGGAAATATACTTTTATTAACTTATATTAAAGTAAATTATGATCCTTTAATTTTTGAACCTCAAAAATTTAATGTTTATATTAATCAAAGGCCAGAAATTGTAAGTTTAAAAAGAAAATATAATTATAAATTAATTGTTGATAATGATAATTATATTCCTAATTATTATACTTTACAAATTCCTTCTGATAAAAATTATACTTTATTTATTTATACTAATAATTCAAATAATTTAGAAATTACTCATGGAAATTTATTAAATTTAAAAGGTGAAGTAAATGAAGAAAAAGAATTAGAGAAAGAAATTTATATATTA
>JAEEGI010015340.1_pt1 | contig 15962 bp, 14 predicted proteins | sample 8958751 | NCBI WGS metagenome assembly JAEEGI01 (sample SAMN16246545, study PRJNA631951) | gut metagenome | biome: gut microbiome; feature: rumen; material: KS-attached | host: Bos | place: Iran: Karaj | collected 2018-10
TAATCAAATTCTCTTTTTTTTCATTTTTTTCTCTTCATTTCATTTTTAAATTCTGAATATATAAAAAATGCACTCATTGGACGAGATACTTCTAACATTTTTTGAAGCATTTTATCTCTCTTTGATTTATAAAATGAATTTAATGTAAAATTCTTATTAATATATTAATTTTATTATTATAGTATTATTTATTTCTTTTAATTTTTAAAATAAGGCTTTTTTAAATTTAAAAATGAATAATCATTTTAAACAAATTAAACCGAAAACTTTATCAAAAAAAAGATCTGTTTCTGTATCAAAAAATAATTCTAATGTATCTTCAATAAAGAAAATAATAGAAAATAAGAAATCAAAAATCTTTTCCCAATTTAACACAATAAAAAATAAATCTCCAAATAAAAGCAATAAAAAAACTCGTTCAAGAAATAATTCAGCTTCAAATCTTAAAAGAACAAATTCTTTTTTTAAGGAAAGAAAATCAAAAACAGTAGAATTAGAAACGAACAAACAAAATAAAAATTATAAAAAAGTTCTTCAAAATGCAAAAGAATTATTAACAGAACAAAATAATTTATTAAATCAATTTTCAGAATTAACAAAAGAAATTTCAAAATCAGAATTAGAATTACAAAGTAAAATAGATAAAAGCGAAAATAATAATTTTAATCTTGATAATTTTATTGATGAATTTATTAAAAATCAAAATAATAAAAAGTGTTTATTTTGTATTGAAAAAGATAATTTTTTTATTGAAAAATTAAATGAATTAAACGGTTTCATTGGTGAATTAGGATACAATTATATTTTTCATAAATTTAAATCTTTTAATTACAATAATGAAAATATTTGTATTTATTTTAAAAACTTAAAGAATTTAATTTCTTTATTAAATAAACAATTTTGTGAAATGAAATATATTCTTAGTCAACAAGAAGAAGAAATAAAAAATAAAAATTTAACAATTGAAGATTTAAATAAACAATTAAATGAATTTCAAGAAAATTCTTCTCAAATGAATAAAAATAATAATGGAATAATATTAGAAAATTCAACAAGTTCTCTTTTAAGTAAATTATCAAATCAAAATTTAAATTATGATAATCAAGAAGATAATAATTATGACAATAAAAATTTTATTGATGATAATCAATGTTCATTTGGAAATTTAAATAAAGAAAAATTTGAAATAATTAATAATAATAATTTAAATAGAAAAATAATTGAAAGAAATAGAAATAATTTATTAAATGAAAATAGGATTCATAATAATATAAGTCAAAGTTCTAATTTATTTGATAGTGAAACTTTTTTTGAAGGGTATAAAAGAAATAAAGAAATGAGATTAGAATTAGAACATCATTATACAGAAGAAAATGAGAATAAAAATAATTATAAATAAAAATATGAATATTATCTTTTTTAAATATTTATTTAATAAAAAATTAATTTTTTATAATGGAAAATAAAGAAATAAGTAATTCACCTTTAAAACCAAAAACAAGAAATTTATTACTGGGAAAAACAGAAAATCAAAATTCTATTAATTTTTCAAATAATAATGAACTAATAAAATATATAAATGATTTATCTAAAATAATAAAAATATATTATAAATTAAATACAATAAATTTTAAGCAAATAAATAATTGTTTAGAACAAGATTTAAATCAAGTAAAAAATAAAAAAATAATACAAAATGTATTTAAAGACATAGAAGATTCATTTGGTGAATTTTACAATAATGCAAAAGAAATATTTAAAAAAATGAAAGATTACAGAGCACAACAAATTTCACATAATTTTAGAAGTAGAAAAGAAAATTATTCAATTGGAAAATTTCAAGAAATAAATAATTCAAATTATAATATTATGGGAAATAATATTAATATTTCTAATAGTATTATACATAATGATACTATTAATATAAATGGAAAAAATATTTCAATGACAATTGGTACTGAGAATAATATTAATAATGAACAATTAAAAATTGAAAAAATATTAAATGAAAACGTTTCTTTAAAAAAAAAAATAGATGATTTAGAAAAAAAGGAAAATAATAGTAATAGTATAAATATTAATGATAGTTATAATGAATTAAAGAAAACGAATGAAAATTTAAATTTAATTTTATTAAAAAAAAATAATCAAATAGAAAAAAATAGTCTTGAACAAAATAATAAAATAACTTTATTGAATGATGAAATTTCTCAATTAAAAAAAAAGAATTCAGATTTACAAATAGAATTAACAACTTTAAATAATACTTATTCCAAGATAAAAGAATGTTTAAATCTTCAACAAAAAAATAATAATGAAAATACAAAATTAAAAAATGAAGTAAATTCATTAAAAGAAAATTTAACTTTATTTGAAAATAGAGTAAAAAATTTAAATGATATAAATGAAAAAGTAAAAAATGAAAATAAAAAATTAAATGAAGAAAATAAAAAAATTCAAGAAAATGAGAAATTAAATACTGAAAAATTGAATAATAAAATAAATGAGGTAAGAGAAGAAAATAAGAAAATAAGTGAAGAAAATGAAAGAAATAAAAAATTGATTTTAGAAAAAAATGAAATGATAAAAAAGAATAAAACAGAATATGAGAAATTAAATAATAATTTATTAACTGAAAAAGAAGTTTCAATTAGATTATCAAATGAATATGCAAATTTTAAAGTTAATTATTCTGAAAAAGAAGAAAATTTAAAAAATGAAATTGAAAAATTAAAAAATGAAATTAAAATAAAAGAAATGAATATTAAAAATATAAATGAAAAATTAAAAAAAAAAGATGATGAAATTTCTGCATTTAATAAAAATAAAATAAACACTAATAAAGAAATAGAATTATTTAAAAAGAATCTAATAAATCAAAATAAAGAAATAAATCAAAAAAATTTAAATGAAATAAATAATTTAAAATTAGAATTAAAAAAACAAAAAGAAATTAATAATAAAATAAAAGAAGAAAAAAAAGAAAATGAAAATAAAATCAATTCAATGAAAAAAATAATAGAACAAAATAATAATTTATTAAAAGATTCAGGTCAAAAATTCAAATTAATAACAAAAGAATATGAAGAATTAAAAAATCAATCAGAAAAAGATAAAAAAGAATATAATAAAGAATTAAAAAAATTAAATAATGAAATCGAAGAAATGAAAATTAATTCTCAAAATACAAAAAAAAAAACAATTGAAGACACAAATCAAAAATTTATAAAAGAAAATAATATTTTAAAAAAAGAAAATGAGAATTTAAAATTAGAAAAGGAGAAAATAAATAAAAATTTAAAAGAAAATTTAGAAAAAAATAATCAATTAAAATTAAAAATAAATGAATTAAATGAAAAATATGAATTAAAAACTCAAGAAAATAAAAAGATAATAGATAAAATAAAAAATGATTATTCTGAAATATTAAAAACTAATAATAATTTAAATAAACAAATGGATGAAATTTCTAATAAGAATAAAGAAATTATTGAACAATTAAGAAAAGAAAATTTTGATTTAATTCAAAAAAATAATGATTTAATTTTTAAATCTTTTAATTTAAATAATAATAAATTAAATGATATTTCAAAAAAAGAAATTGAAAAAGAAAAGAATAATTTAATTAAAGAAAAAGAAATTCTTAATAATAAAATTACTGAATTAAATAATCAATTAAATCTAATTGAAATAAATAAAAATAATATTGAACAATTATCAATTGAAAAAGATTCTAAAATTAATTTATTAGAAGAAGAAATTAAAAAATTAAATAATAATTTAGAATTAAATGAAAATAATCAAATTAAAAATATTCAAATTTTAAATGAAAAAAATAATGAGATTAATAATTTAAAAAGTGAAATAGAAAAATTAAAAGAAAAACCAGAAAATGAAAATAATAATATCTTATTAGAAAAAGAGAAAGAAAAAGAAGAATTAGAAAAAGAAAAAGAAAATTTAGAAAAAGAAAAAAAAGAATTAGAAGAAGAAAAAAATAATTTGGAAAAAGAAAAAGAAGAATTAGAAGAAGAAAAAAATAATTTAGAAAAAGAAAAAGAAGAATTAAATAAAAAAATAAATGAATTAAATAATGAAATTGATAATTTAAAAATTTCAAAAGATAATATAATAAAAGATTATAATGAATTAAATAATAAATATAATAAAATATTAGAAAAAATAAAACAGAAAGAAAATGAAATAAAAGAATTAAAAGAAAAGAATGAAAATTTAAATAAAAATTTAGAAGAAAATATAAAAGAAAATGAAGAATTAAAAAAAGAAAAAGAAGATTTAAAAGAAGAAATAAATAAAATAAAAAATAAAGAAGAAAATGATGATAATTCATATATAAATGAATTAGAAAAGCAAATAAAAGAAAAAGATGAAATAATATTACAAAATAAGAATAATTCAAAAAGAAATGATTTAATATTAAAAATTCAGAAATTAAATAATGAATTAGAAGAAAAAGAAGATGAAATTCAAAATTTAAATGATAAATTAGATGAAGATGATCAATTATTAGATCAATATGAATTAGATATAAAAAAAGAACAAGATAAAAATAAAGAATTAGAAAAAAAAATATTAGAACTTCAAAATCAATTAAATGAAAATAATAATAATAAAAATGAAGAAAAATTAAATAGAAAAATAATAAGATTAAATAATAAAATAGAAGAATATCAAAATAAATTAAATGAATTAAATGAAAAATTAGCTTTTTCACATAATGAAATAGAAAAAATGAAAAAGAATAATAATAATAATAATGAAATAAATATAGATTTAATAACTCCTGAAAATTTTGAATTAATAAAATGTAATCAATATAAAAAATTTAAATGGATATTATTTAGAAAAAAAAATGAAAATGAAAAATTAAATAACATAATAGATAATAATAAAATAGAAGAAAAAATAAATGATTATTATTGGATTAAATACACAAATGAAAAAAAATTTAATGAATTTGGTCAAATTCAAATAAATAATTCAGAAGATTTAATTCAACAAATAGAAGAATTAAAAGATTATCAAGCTGAATTACTTCAAAAATTATCAAAAACAGAAAATGATTATCATAAATTGAATTTAAATTTTGCAAAATTTTTTAAAACTAAAAAAACAGGAGAATTAAATCAAGATAAATTAATTGAAACAATAGAAAAATTAAGAAAAGAAAATAATAAACTTCAAAATACTTTAATTAATATGAAACAAGGAGATAATTTTATTGGTATTTCTTTTATTGAAGATGATTTAAATAATTCTCAATTTATTGATGATTATAATTTTGATGAAATAATTGATAATTTTAATCAAGCTGGAATTTATGTTAATAATAATAATAATAAAATTTCTAATCAATTAAAAAATTCTATTATTTCTCTTATGGGACAAATTAATCTTACTCAAAATATTAAATTAACTCTTGTTTCTATTTTCAAACAAATTGGAATTAATGATGAAGAAATTTATCAATTGTTTGGAAAAAAAAGAGGAGGAGTAATTACTATTAATCAAAATCAATTTGAATAAAATTTTAATTTAATTTTTTTCATTTTTTTATTAATATAGAATTAATTTATAATTTTTTTTTTAAAAGTCTAAAAATACAAAAATACAAAACAATGGAAGAATCACAAAAAGAAGAATTAGAAAAATCAACAATATTAAAATCAAAAGAAGAAATATTAAAAATTGAAGAATTGATAAATCCAAATAAAAAAATAAAATTTAATCTTTTATATAAAGCTTCAATAGATTGAGATTCAATAATAAAATTCCATGAGAAATGTGATAATAAAGGAGCAACATTAATAATTATACAAATAAAAACAGGATATCGTTTTGGAGGTTATAATCCTTTATCATGGAACACTCAAAATAATTATAAAGAACATTCTTCAACTTTTATTTTTTCTTTGGATAAAATGAAAAAATATAATATAAATGAAAATCGAATTCAATATTCTACTTTTATGGATGTTGGTTGTTTTGCTTTTGGAAATGGATTTGATTTTGTTATTAAGGATAAATGTACTCAAAATAATTTTTCTTATTCTGAAACTCCTTATTCTTATAATACTAATGAAGAATGTGAGTTAACTGGAGGAGAAAGAAATTTTATTGTTGATGATTATGAAGTTTATTCTGTTCAATTTTAATTGTTTTTAATCCACAAAAAAATTTATTTATTTTTTTTCATACTTTTATATTAATTATTAAATGTTAAACATTAATAAATTTATATTCATATTATTATAATAAATTAATTCTTAGAATTTGAATTAAAATTTGAATTTCTTGAAGTTAAAATATTCCCAGGATTAATTTTTGTATTTTTATAAATAATAAAATTATTCATTGATCTATTATCAAGAGAAATAATATTTAAATCTTTTTTATTTTCTTGACTTAATTTCGACCTAAATATTTTTTTAGCACTATTTCTTTTAGTAATACAAGTAGAATATTTAATATTAGTAGAATTACATTTAGATTGATTAATACTAAAGTTAATTTTAGAATTTTTAGAAGTATAATTATTTTTAAAGCTATTTTCATTATATTCTTTTCTTTTATTTTTTCTAAGATAAAAATCAGATTTATATCTTTTATGATTATTTTGACTTGAATTTTTAGAAGAATAAATTCTACTTGAATAAGGAGGAGAAGCAACTTTAATTGGTGTTTTAAAATCAGATAATATTCCTAAACTTCCTAATAAACTTTTTGCCATATATGAAAAATTATTTGATTTTGAAACATTTAAACTATTTGTTTCCATTTTTTTCTTTTTATTTAATGTAAATGATGGTATTAAAAGATTTGAATAATATGATTCATTGTTACTTATAGTTGAATTTAATTTTGGTGAATATAATTTTTTCTCAATTTTTTTATTTAATTCTTTTATTTTTTCTTCATGTAATTTATTTATGAAATCTAATTGTTCTTTTAATTCTTTTTCTTTTTTATTTTTATTTTCTAATTGAACTTCATATTCTAAAACTGCTTTTTTTAAATTTGAATTTTCTGCTTTTAAAATTAATATTTCATTATCTTTTCTATCATTAAATATAAATTCACCATTTTCAAAATGAGCATTTGTAATTTTTTTTAATAATTCATAATGTTCTTCTCTTATTAATAAACCTTTTATTTTATTTTCTAAAATTTCTTTTTGAAGTTGAAGCATAAATTCATTTTTTATATGATTCCTAAGTTGCCTTTCATTATATTTAAGTAATGGTTCATAAATTTTTTGAATTAATGAATTTTGTTCGTTAATAAAATTCAGAAATAATTTATTTATATTTTTAAATATATTATCTATTATTGTTAATTTATCATTTGGTTCTTTATCTTTTATGTTATTTATAATATTTGATATTTTTTGGAAATCTTTATTTATTTCTTTCATAAATTCATTATTTTTATTTTCATTATTAATTGATTTATCATTTTCATTCATTATTTATTTAATGATATTAATATTTATCAATCAAAGATTTTGTTAAAAAATTAATAATTTAAAATAAAACATTAAATAATAATTAAACATTATATACTCATTATTTAAATATTATTTTTATTATTTAATTCTTATATTTTCACAAACTTCACCACAATTAAAATATGAAATATATATTATTAATACCATTTATTTCTATTAAATTTAAGGAAAAAATCAAAAAGAAAATAATATAATTTTTAATAAATAAGATTAATATCATAAATTAAATGAAACAAATAGATAATATAACAATAATAAAAGACAATATTAAAATGAAAAAAAATAATTAAAATTTAAATTTTTAAAAAAAATGATATATTTTGAAGATTGGTGGGATGTAGGTGAAAGTTGTTTAGAAAAAACATATTCTGGAATTTTAGCAGATGATAAAGAAATAGAAGATATTATAATTGCAAATGAAGAAAGTTTAAATAAATTTAAAGATAATATTGCTCAAAATATTTTTACTTATGATTCAGATACTCAAAAATATATTTCACATATTAATGTAAATGATGTTTTTTTAAATCAAAGAATAAAAATTGATTTTAATAAAAATTTAATTTTTATTTTCCCTAACGCACAAGTTAAAGAAGTTTTATATTCACAACTTTTTCAATGTTATTTAATTACTTTTTCAGAAGAAAGTGTTGAAGAACATTATTATTCTGCTGCTATTGTTCAAAAAATATTAACTGATTCTAAAGATATTAAAGATATTAAATTTCAAATTATGAATGAAAAACCTAAAATTAAAAAATCTAACAAACCAAAAAATGATAATGATGAATATTAAATTTATTTTATATAATCAATTTATGTTTAAAATTCTGTAAAGAATTTACAAAAAAAATTATAATAATATTTTCATTTTTTTATTTATATTTGGGTTTAAAAAATAAATAAAAATTTTTTAATATCATTATAATTTTTTTTAAAATAAGATATAAATTTATTATTCTATTTTAAATATTTATAAATATATAATAACATTTTATATAATTTTTTCTTTATTATTTTTCATTTATTTTTTTTAAAGTAAAAAAAGAATTTTTTAATTTTTTAAAATTTTCTTTTTTTTCTTGGTTAAGATAAAATACATTTTTAGAATTTTGATAATTTGATAATCCACATTCTTTTAAAATATTACTTAATAAATTATTATCAAAAGATTTTAAGGATTCATTTTCAATATTTATTTTATTATTTGAATTAGGATTATCAAAAATTTTTTCTAACTGAAATAAAAGTTCCTTAACTAAATTTTCTTTATTATCAATTAATTTTTTTAAATTTTCATTTTCTTCAAATTTTTCATCATTAAAATTAAATTTAGATAAATTTTGAATATCATTTTTAACATTCTGAATTAAAATAATATTATTTTCAATTTTAGTATTTAAAGTAATAATATCATTTTTTACATTTTCAATTTCTCCTTTAACTTTACTTAAAGAAAGATTAACAGTTAATCCTTTTCCTTTAGAAAATAATTCTAATTGATTATTAATTTCATCATTTAATTCATTTTTTTGTACAAAATTATTAACTGAATTATTTATTTCATTATTAAATTGATTCATTTTATTTTCAATTTCTTCATTCATTTTATTTTTAATATTATCATAATAAATTTCATTTTTTTTATCTCTGTTAATATCTAATAAGTAATTCATTAATAAACTTATTACTATTGATGATGTTATTATTCCTATATCAAATAATGAGTTTAATAAAGATTCTTTTTTTTCTTTTTTATTATTTATATTTTCGAAATTTATATAAATTTCTAATGCTTCATTTACTATCTCTTCTGGTAATTTTGATAATAAAAATTTTTTCTTTAATTCTAATGATATTTCTTTTGATTCTTCAGAAATTAAAAATGCTATTGCTTTAGATAAATTTTTTGCTCTTTCATTATTATTTTCTTCTTCTTCAATTTTGGAATTTTTAATATTATTATTCATTATATAATTAATTTAAATAATTAAAAAATAAAAAATTAAAGAAATATATTTTTTTCAAAATTTTATTCTTTGGAAATGAATAATAATCTTTTATATATTCTTTTATATTATATTATTAATTCACTATAGTAAATATTTAATTTTTTATTTTTTATTTTATTTGAAATACAATATTTACAAATTAAAATAAATTAAATTAAGAAATTAAACACCCACAATTAATTTTATTTTCTTTTTTATTTAGTCCTTTAAAAATGTTATTATTTTTTTTTTCAATGGAATCACATTTATTTTTATTATCAACATTAACATATTCGACAAGATTATCATCATTAAAAGTTACTTGTTTATATTTTCTTTTTATTTTTTTATAATTCTTTTTAATCATATTATGAGGTCTTTTTCTCGAAGAAGAATTTAATAAATTAGAATTTGATGATGAACAAGTTGGAATATTAGATAAAGAATAAGTTAAATTCACTTTTATATCTTTAATATCCCAATATAAATTTTTTTCCTTTGGAATTTCGAATGATTCATTTAATATATTTATATTTTTATTATTCTTATTTAAATTATCTTGTTTCAAAATATTTTCTTTTTCTTTCATTTTTTTACTTAAAAAAAAAGCACATTGAAAAAAATAAAAAATATTATAATATAAAGAATAAAATATAATAATATTATAAGAAAAAATGTATAAAAACCATAATTAAAAATTTCAAAAAAAAAAAAATTATTTATTTTTCATTTTCTTTTGTAAATCATCTTTCAATCCCATAAAATGAACAGCTAACTTATATAAAGAGTCAGAAATTAATTCATGTTCTCTATTAACTCTCGCTTTTTGTTCTTCATAACTTTTTTTATAAAAATCCAAATCAGCTAATTTAGTATTAATTTCATCATCAGTTAATTGTCTATCTTTAGATAATAAAGTTAATTTCCTAATTTCTTCATCTTTTTGAATATTACTTAATTTTAAATTTTGAATTTCATTTTTTAATCCTAGAACTTCACTATTAGAAATTATTAATTCTGATCTTGAAGGAGGAATTGTTTTATTTTCATTATCATAATTATTATTATTTTCAATATTATTTTTTTCAATTTCATTTTGTAATTTTTCATATTGTTTTATATATTCTTTTTTTTCTTCTAATATTTTCTCAATGAAATCTACTTTATCTTTTAATTCTAATTTTATTTTTTCTATTTCATTTTGCTTTGAATTTGTTATATCTTTTATTTTCTCATTTAATGCTTTATTATCTTCTTCAAATCTTTTTAAATCATTTTTTATTCTATCATTTTCTAATGAAATTTTTTGCTTATCTAAATCGTTTTTTTGCATTTGAATTTCTAATTTTTCTTTTTCTCTTTGTATTTTATCATATTTATTTTGTAAGGATATTATTTCATTTGTTAATTTATTATTTTCTTCTATTTGTTTATTTATTATTTCATTATTATAATTATTGTTATTATCAATGAAACTTTTTTTTTCTTCTAAACTATGTCTTGGAACTTCTTTTAATTCATCTAACATTCCTTCAATTGCAAAACCAATTTCACTTTGTTCATTCGCATTTGAATTTTTTCTTTCTAAAAAACTCATATTTATTTTAGAAGATAATTCATTTTTTAAATCTGCTACTTCAAATTCTAATTTTTTCTTTTCAAATTCTATATTTTTATTTTTTTCTTTCTCTTTAATACATTCTTGACTTAATTTTTCTAATTGATTTTTTAAAGCTTCTTTTTCTTTAGTTAATAAATTTATATTTTTCTTTAAATCATCTATACTTGATTGGATTTTCATTTCTGTTTTTTCTTTACCAAATTCTTTTAAATCTCTATATTTTTTAGATAATTTTTCATAATTTGATTTAATATCATTAAATTCTATTAATTTATCTTTTAAATTATCTAATTCTTCATTTAATTTAAATATTGTATCTTTTGATCTTTTTTCTTTTAATTCTATTTCCTTTTTTAAATTTAATATTTCTAATTCTTTTTCTTCTAATTTATTCTTTAATTCACTTTGAATAATATTACTTGAAACTAATTGATCTTGAATTAATTCTGTATTATTATGTGATAATTTCATAACTTCCATTTCATTTTCTTTATTTTTTATAATATTTTCTAATTTCTTTTTTTCTTTTAATAAATTTTCAACTTGATTTTTCAAATTTGAGATTTGCTTTTCTTGTTCTTTTAAACCTTGAATTAAATTATTTTTTTCTCTATCATATCTACTTATCATAGAAGTATTTAAACCAAAAACTGATTTATCTAACATAATAGATCTTGATTGATTAATTGCTTCAGTATCAATAAAAATATATTTTTCTATAACAACAAAAAAAACATTACATATCATTTCATCTAATTCAGCAACTCTGTCTAAGTAAATATCTTTCTTTGAAGAGATTGAAGATATAAAAATTAAAATTTCAGATAATAAATTTAATTGATTTGGATCTTCTTTTAAAATGTCATTTGCTACTAAAGTATATTTTAAATTAAATGTATTTTGAGAAAATTTATTTTTCTCTTTGTGCTTTAAAAAATAAGCATCTATACATTTTATTATTGACATAAAATTTGCATATCTAATTCCGAAACTTTCATCTTTTGTGTAATCTAATTTTAAATCATTTGATTCTATTTTTGGTTCACTATAAAAATTTATATATTCTTTTTTATTTACATTTCTAATAATAAATTTATGTAATTTGACTCATTTGATAAATAATTTAATGATGATATTGGATTTTTTATTAGTGAATCTATTAATTTATTTAACTTTATTTTTTCAATTTATATAAATCAATTTTTTCTTACCAGAAATAATAAATTAGTTTGAGTTGTGTTTAATGTTGTTTGAGACATTTTTTCAATTTATAAAAAAAAATTAAAAATGAAAATGAGAATATTATATTAAATAAAATATAAGTTTAAATAATACTTCTAAATTATTAAATAATTAAATGATAAACAAAATGATATAAACAATAATTTTATTCCAGAAGATAATAATTATGAAGAGAATAATATAAATAAAAATAATAATTTATCCCCTGAAAATATAATTGATGGAAAAATAGCATTAAATAATTTAATAGAAAGAAATGAAAGTTATAAAGGAATATATTATATTATTTGAAAAAGATTTTAAAAATGAAAATATACAAATTAATTATATTAAAAAAGAATTCAATGAAGAACCTTTTAAAATAAAATAACACAACTTTTAATCAAACAGAAAATGCAATTTTTATTTTCAATTAAAATATATTTTATTATTATATTACTTTTGATATTATAATTTGATTAATCATGAAAAAAATTCATAAAAATAATTTTATTTTGATAAAAGAAGAGAAATAAATAATTAATTTCTTATATAAGCATTAATGATTTAAATAATAATAAATATCCAAAATTATATTCTTATATAAGATTAAATCGAAAAAATATTTTTATTCAGATGTTTTAAAAAGAATTAAATAAATAAAATTTAACTTAAGATAATATTTTAATATTTAAAAAATAATTAATTTTTTTTTTAAATAATAAATAAATTATAAAAAAATGTTTACAAATAATGTATTTTTAATTTCAAATGTCTTATTTTAATTTTCCAACTTTAACTTTATTTAAATTTAAATTATATCTCCATTTAATAATATCTAACTCTCCAATGATTCGATTAGTATTAGGAGATAAAAAAGAAGAACCTCCATATGAATTTTTTTTCTTACTTATATCTTCATTTCTTGAAGAACCTAAAATTTCTCCAATTTCTTTTCTTTTTGCAATAATACCATTATTTTGAAATAAAGGATTATTTAAAGTTTGTTTATTTACATTTTTTCCACTTTTAGTTAAAGTCAATTGTTTTTTTCTTTCATATTCGTCTATTAATAATAATGGATTTTGATATTGCTTTAATTTTAATGTTTCTAATATATTTTTTTTGTCTTCTTTTTCATGTAATATTACATTTTTCTTTATTGATTCTAAATTATTTGATATTATACATTGATTAGAATTTTCTCTTTTTTTATATGGATTTATTTTAACTAATATTATGTTATTTATATATTTTTACATTCATTCATCATTTCATTTAATAAACTTTTAGCATCTCTATTTGTTTTAACATTCATTTTTTAATTATTAAAATAATAAATAATGAAAAATGAATTGTTAAAAATATTTATTAATAAGTAAACTAATTTATCATTTTATTTTAGATTAATAGTATTTATTATAAATTAATTATATACTAACATCATTTCTTTTTATTTCAATAATATTATTATTTAAACTATCTTTATCTCTTGAATCATTTGAAAAAAATATATAGTTTTCTTTTTCAAAAGAAAGAATTTTTATATCTTCAAAATTAATATATTTATTTCCAAATACTTTTAAATAATCATATTTACATAAAGGACATAAAGTATTTTTTGAAAAAAACATATAATTTTTAATACAAGAATAATGAAAAATATGTTTACAAGGTGATATACAAATTTGATTTCCTACTATAAATTTATCTAAACAAATTGAACACTTTTTTTCTGAATAATTACTTTGTTTACAATAATAAATTGGTATTAACCTTTTAATAAATAAATATGATATTTTCTTTTTTATTAAAATATCATTTTGATATTCAGAAGAATTATTTCTTCTATCTCTTTCATTGAATCTTCTTCTTTTTATTCTTTTCACACAAGAAACTATAAAAAATATGAATATAGCTAATATCCCTAATGATATTAGTAATATTACAAGATAATATACAACTCTATTTTTACAATATAAACTGTTTTTGTTATTTAAACAATAATTATCATTATAAAATATAGATGAAGAAAATATAGACTGAATAAATAACAAATATATAGTAAAATGCATTAATTTTTTTTTTTAATAAATTTATACGTATATAAAAATTAATAAATAAATAATTAATTAACTTAAAATAAAAAAAAAATTAATTATCATTGTAATTTAAAAAAAATAATTAAAAATAAACTTATCAAAAAACCAAAAGAATCCTTAAAAACCCATTTATCAAAAAAAAAAAAATCAAAAGAAAACAAAAATTTTTAGAAAATATTACTTTTCTCATTATTTTTAGTATTACTAACAGGTAACTCAGACCTAAAAGTATTTTTTAAATTTTTTAAATAGACATAGAAGAAATCACCATAAAGAAGTACTTGTAAAGTTCCACTTAAAACAGAAGTAAGACTAAAGGTTTTATAGACAACATACCTATAAATCCACAATAAGATATAAAAGAATCGATAACTTCCAAGAGAAGCTAAATAATGAGCAGTAAAATTTTCAACTCCATTTTTTTCAACTAAAATATTAATTTGAGGAAAACAAGCAACACTTTCTAACCAAAGTGAAAAAGACCAAGTTAAACCCCAAAGAGTCCAATTTTTATGAATCAATAAAGTCATTATCAATGAAAATGGAATTAAATATATATGTGGAAATTTATCTTCTGCATTTCTATTATATGTACTTTTATATTTGTAATGCATTAAATATAATATATATAGTGTTACTGCTATATATAATATTTTCATTGTTGTGTTGTATACACTTATGAAATACATAAATAAATCTAAGTAACGAGAACAAAAGACTAGTAAATATATTTCAAAGGTTTTTGCTGATACTCCACTACATGATTTATCTCTGTGGATTTTGTATATTATGATTATGAATGATAGTAAGTGAAGTAAATCTCCTATTAATTGAAATATGTTTAACATTTTTTTTTTTAAATGATTTTTTTTTTTTTAATTTTTTTTATGTTTATTTTATTGTTTTATTTATTTTTTATTTTTTTTAGGAATTTATTTAACTTTCTTTCAAACGTCTATTTCTTTCTTTATTTATTTCTTTTGTTATATAATCCATTTCAGCAGCATCAATATATATCATTTTTTCCATACATGCTAATTTTTCATCAATTTCTTTAATTTTCTCATCTAATTCCTTAAGAGTAGTTTCATTTTCCTTTTTCTCTTTTTGATATTTTTTAATTTCTTTTTCTAAACTCTTTTTCTCATTTTCTCCATAATTTGTATTTGAAGAAGTGAAAGTACCATTATTAATATTAGGATGAAAAACAATTTTTTGATCAATATCAAAATCAAAATTTTGAATTGTTTTATCTTCGATAGATTCAGGTGGAAGTGAAATACCACCACAACAAAAATTACCATAAATATTCATTTTTAAAACTTATAGAAAAAATTGAAAAAAAAAAAAAAATTTTTTTTCTAAATAAATAATATTAAAAATTTATTTTTATAAAATAGATAAAAAAATATAATTATAACTATCTATAAAAGATACATACATTAAAATGATAAAAAAATAATTTGGAATCATTGATTTTTTTAATAATATTAAAATAT
>JAEEGI010015341.1_pt1 | contig 15962 bp, 16 predicted proteins | sample 8958751 | NCBI WGS metagenome assembly JAEEGI01 (sample SAMN16246545, study PRJNA631951) | gut metagenome | biome: gut microbiome; feature: rumen; material: KS-attached | host: Bos | place: Iran: Karaj | collected 2018-10
ATGAGGCCGTCGGAGTAGGCGGTCTTCTTGAACAGTATCATGAAGACGAGGCCCACGGCGAGGGTGTTGGTCACGTAGGGCAGGAAGAACACGGTCTGGTAGAGCTCCTTGAGCCTCTTGATCGAGTTGAGGCCCAGCGAGATCAGCAGGGCTATCCCGGTCGATAGCGGAACGGTGATTATGACCAGTATGAAGGTGTTCTTGACGGCCTGCATGAAGTACGGGTCGCGCAGGACGTAGCCGTAGTTGTAGAGGCCGGTCCCGAAGTAGCTCTGGGAGGCGAAGTTGTAGCCCTCCTCGAAGGAGTAGATGAATACGTCCACGAGGGGGTAGACCATGAAGGCCCCCAGGAAGAGCATGGCCGGGAGCAGGTACAGCCAGGCCTTGCGGTTGTTCTTTTCGAGCATGGGCTAAGCCTCCTCTCCTTCAGCGGCGGCCTGAGCGTCGAGGGACCTGCGGATCTCGTCCTCGCTGATGTAGATCCTCTCGCCGGTCGCGGCGTCGAAAACGTGGGTCTTGTAGGGCTTGAGCGAGAATCGCACCTCGGGGGCGTTCCTGTCGATCCTGATCTCGGAGCTGATGATGGCGCGGACCGTGTCGCTCTGGCAGGAGGGGTCGCTCGCGATGATGCTGGTGTCCCTGCCCATGACCTCGACTCCCCTGAGCGCGCAGCACAGCGGTCCGTTTTCATCCGGTATGAAGCCCTCCGGCCTCACGCCGACGAAGACCTCGCGGTCGGGCTGCCCCTCGGCGGGGAGCACCGCGTCGTCCCCGATGAAGAGCTTTCCGCCCTCGATCTTTCCGGTGAAGACGTTGATCGCGGGGGTCCCGAGGAACTTGGCGACGAAGAGGTTGACCGGGTCGTCGTAGACGTCCTGGGGATGCCCGATCTGCTGCACGACCCCGGCCTCCATCACGACTATCATGTCGGTGATGCTCATGGCCTCCTCCTGGTCGTGAGTGACGAAGATTGTCGTGATCCCGGTCTCCTGCTGTATCCTGCGTATCTCCTCGCGGGTCTGCAGGCGCAGCCTCGCGTCGAGGTTGGAGAGCGGCTCGTCGAGGAGCAGCACGCGCGGCATCTTGACGAGGGCGCGGGCTATGGCGACTCTCTGCTGCTGGCCGCCCGACATCTCGCCGGGCTTCCTGTCCATCAGCCCGTCGATCTGCACGAGCTTCGCCGCCTCGAGGGCGCGCTTTTCCATCTCTGGCTTGCTGAGCTTGGCGGCCCCCTTGAAGTTCTCGAGGGGGAACATTATGTTCTGCCTGACGGTCATGTGCGGGTAGAGCGCGTAGTTCTGGAAGACGAGGCCTACTCCGCGGTTCTCGGGCGGGAGGTCGGTGACGTCGTCGTCCCCGAACCATATCTTCCCGCTGGTGGGAGCCTCGAGCCCGCTGACGAGGTTGAGGGTCGTGGACTTGCCGCAGCCCGAGGGGCCGAGCAGGCCGATGAGCTTGCCGTCGGGGATCTCGAAGCAGAAATCGTTGACGGCTATGACGTCCTCAGGCTGCTTCTTGTTCCTGCTCGGGAATCTCTTTGTGAGGTGGTCGAGTACTACTTTCATTGTATGCCTCTCATTCTTTTATAACGATGCGCCCGCTGACGCGGCCGCCGAGCTTTCTGTGCGATCCCAGGTACTCCTCCAGCACGTCGAAGCACGAGGTCGAGACCACCATGGGCTTGCGGTTCTTGGCGATCTCCTCGGCGGGTATCCCGAGGTTCTCCTCCATGGTCTCGTAGTGATAGCCCTGGAAGCCTACGCTGTAGAGTTTTTCGTCCTCGAGGGGCTTGCCCTTGAAGTCGAAGCGGATAAGGCGGTTCTCGCTCTTTGACCACTCGATCTCCACACCCCTGCTCATCTGGTAGAACTCGCAGTGTATGCCGGTCCAGATCTCGGGCCTGAGCATGTGCGCCGCCATGCGCTTGAGCTGGGCTCCGCTGGCCAGCACCACGTAGGCGGGATCGTCGAAGGGGAAGATCTCCATGAGGTCCTGGTGCGTTACTATAGGCCCGAGCTCGGGCTTTCTGATGCTCCCCGACGCCATGAAGAACATGTCGGTCCCGAAGCTGTTCCTCATCGCGTCCGCGAAGAGGTCCCCGAGCTCGGTCTCCTCCAGCTTGCCCGGGTGGGTGAGCTTTCTGGAGAGCCTGGTCACGACGCGGCTGTACTTGGCGTCGGTCTGGCTGCGGAAGTGGTCGAGCAGGCTCTCGAGGTCAAGATCCCTCGGGCAGCTGCCGCTCTCTATGGGAACGATCTGCCAGCTGTAGTCCGCTATGCTGTTGCTGTCCGTGTCTATGGTGATGTCGAAGCGGCCTATGCGGTCCGTCCCCATGCCCACCTGCACTATCGGGATCCCGTTGACGACGAGAGGCTCCGGCGTGACGGTGTGCGAGTGGCCTCCGATGATGAGATCGACGCCCCAGGCCGGGTCGAGCTGCGCCGCGAGGAGCTTGTCCTCCTCTATCCCTATGTGGGTCATGAGCACGGTGAAGTCTATGTCCATCGCGTTGTAGGAGTTGCATATCCTTCCTATCTCGGCCGCGGGATCGGTGATGTCGAGGAAGCTGCTTATGAGGCCGCCGTCTTTGATGCTCGGGAGCACCTCCTTCGTGAGTATCCCGATGAAGAGTATCTTCATCCCGTCGATCTCGATTATGCGGAAGGGCTCGAAGAGGCTCGCGTCGTTGCTCTTGATCCTGAAGTTTGAGCAGATGATGGGGAAGCTCGCGCACTTTTCTATGAACATCAGGTGCGTGAGCCCGTAGTCGACCTCGTGGTTGCCCAGGGAGACCACGTCGGGCGAGATCAGGTTCATGAGCTCTATGGTCGAGAGCCCCTGGTACTCGCTGTCGATTATCGATCCCCTGAACATGTCGCCCGCGATGACGAAGAGCGTGTTCGGCTCCTCGGAGCGGACCTTGTTCACGTAGCCGGAGAGCATCGATATGCCTCCGACCTTCTTCCCGTCCTCCTCGTCCTCGAGGAAGTCTCCGTGAAGGTCGTTGGTGTGCAGAAGGGTGAGTTTTTTCAGTTCAGGCATGGCGTCCTCCCTGAATAGCCGCGCCCGGAAAGGGCGCTTTTTTACAAAATTTCTTCATTGTATTTTATCACAGTTTTAGTTAGAATAACCGAGTATGAAAGAAAAGCTGAGAGATTTGGCGGCGGCCTTCCTGGCCGTCAGGATATTCAGACAGATAATCACCGCGTCGATATGCAAGGTAGTCGACGTGGGTCTTTTCTATGTCTTCGACGGCATGTCGGGGATGCTTGAGACCGTGTGGCTGCAGGTGCTCTTCGCGACCGTGCTCGCGAGGATCCCCAGCGCGGTGCTCAACTACTTCCTCAACAGGCGCTTCGTCTTCGAGAGCGACGCGGCCGTCGGGAGCTCCTTCGCGAAGTTCATCGGAGTCGCGGCGGTGCAGCTCTTCCTGTCATGGTTCGGGACCGCTTCCCTGAGCGAGCTCTTCAGTGCGACAGGGCTCTTCAGGACCGGGATCAAGCTCGCCGTCGACGTGGCGCTCTTCTTCGTGAGCTACCTCGTCCAGAAGCTCTGGGTCTTCAAGGGAGATGAACAGAATGAATAGAAACGACCGCATGGCGATGATGGCGGAGCTTCCCGTCCCGGAGGTGCTCGTGAAGATGAGCCTTCCGATGATGATAAGCTTCTTCATCCAGGCCATGTACAACATAGTGGACTCGATGTTCGTGGCGAGGATCTCCGAGAACGCCCTCACCGCGGTATCGCTGGCCTTCCCCATGCAGCAGATCGTCACTGCGATAGGCGTCGGCCTCTCGACGGGCGTCTCGGCTGTGTGGTCGAGGTTCATGGGGCAGGGCAGGAAGGACAGGGCTTCCGCAGTCATCCGCACGATGACCGCGATGAGCCTGATGTTCACCGCGCTCTTCATAATCCTTGGCCTCTTCGCGTCCGGTCCGCTCTACAGGGCTCAGACGAGCGTTGCCGAGATCGCAGAGATGGGCACGGTCTATCTCATGATCAACTGGGTCCTCTCCTGCGGTTCCATCTTCAGCAAGTACTACGAGAAGCTGCTCGTCTCCTCGGGCAGGGCGACCCTGTCCATGCTCTCGATGGCGTCGGGCGCGGTCTTCAACCTCATATTCGACCCGCTGCTGATCTTTGGGCTCGGGCCCTTCCCCGCGATGGGCATAGCAGGAGCCGCTATCGCGACCGTGGGAGGGCAGATCTTCTCCGCGCTCATCGCGATAGCCCTCAACATGAAGTACAACGACGCGGTGAGGCGCGACATGCTGGTCCCGTCCTTCAGCTTCAGCGCCGCCAGGGACATCTTCAGCGTCGGCCTGCCGTCGATAATCACCATGGGGCTCTCGTCGCTGACGAGCTTTTCGATCAACCAGATCCTGCTCGGCTACTCCACCACCGCGACGGCTGTCTACGGGGTCTGGATGAAGCTCCAGAACTTCTGCTACATGCCCTCGTTCGGCCTCAACAACGGCATGGTGCCCATACTCTCCTACAACTACGGCACCGGCCGCATAGACCGCGTAAAGGAGACCATGAAGATCGCCGTGACCGCGATCGCCGCGCTCATGCTGACGCTGCTGGTGATCTTTGAGATCATACCCGGCGTCATACTGACCATGTTCAACGCCGGCGAGCAGATGAGGGAGATCGGAATGGTCTGCCTCAGGGCTTGCGTCGTCTCGCTCCCCTTCGGAGCCGTGACCATGATCAGGTCCACCAGCATGCAGGCGCTCGAGCACGCCCGCTATTCGCTCGTCATCAACATGCTTAGGCAGTGCGTCCTCCTGATCGGGAGCTTCGCGCTGATCTCCGCTGTGACCGGAGACATACGCTTCATCTGGTTCGCCGTTCCCCTGACCGAGATCGTCACCTTCGCCGTTAGCACCGCGCTTTACGGGAGGTTCAAGAGGGATCTCGGGATAGCTTAGTCTTTTTCGCGAGATGGACATCGACATTCTTCTCTTTCTGCAGGGCATCAGGGAGGCCATGCCGGGCTGGCTGGTCTTCGCCCTTGCCGAGTTCTCAGACATAGTCGTCAACCCCGCCGTTTACGTGGTGCTCGCGGGGGTATACTGGTGCCGCGACAAGAGGCTGGGCAGCCTGCTCTCGCTGAACATAATCGCGGGAGTCGGGATCAACCAGCTGCTCAAGAATACCTTCTGCGTCTACAGGCCCTGGGTGAGGGATCCGAGGGTCGTCCCGGCCGCCGAGGCGGTCGGAGAGGCCACTGGCTACTCCTTCCCGAGCGGGCACACGGTGCAGGGCACCGCGCAGTTCGGCACCCTGGCCGGCTGGTTCGACGGGGAGGACAGGCCGCTTAAGCCCCGCAGGGGGCTTCGAGTTTTCTTCGGCACGCTGCCGTTCCTCATAGGCTTTTCGAGGAACCTCCTCGGCGTGCACACCCCGCAGGACGTTCTCGCGGGCCTCGCGATAGGACTGCTTACGATCTGGCTGGGCAGGAGGCTGCTCGTCTGGCTCGACGCGAGGGAGAGGAACGACCTGGTCTTCGCCGGCGCCTGCTGCGCGATCTCCGCCGCCATGCTCGCTTACATAAGCCTCAAGAGCTATCCGGTGGACCTGGCGGCAGACGGGAGCCTGCTCGTCGATCCAAGGCTCATGATGAACGACTGCTACTCCGCGGCGGGAACGCTCGCCGGCTTCTCTCTGGGCTTCGCCTGGGAGAGGCACAGGGTGCGCTTCGCTCAGAAGGCTCCGACGCCCGCGCTCGCGCGCTTCAGATTCCTCGGAGGGGGCTCCGGAATGATGCTGCTCTTCCTCGGAGCGAGGCCGGCGCTCTACGCGGCGCTCGGACCGCACTTCGGACGCTTCGCTGCCTACGGGCTGCTCTTCATATTCGCCATAGCGATCTGGCCCGCGGTGTTCACCGCGTATGAGAGAAAGGCCGCTTCTCTGTACTGAGAGGCGGCTTTGCGCTATAATGGACACATATAGTGAGTACGGGACCGCGCCGCCTTTTCCGCCCGAAGCGGGGCGCGGCAGGGATCCTTTGCGGGGCGCCCTGAGGGCGCCGGAGTGCGCCTTCGCGGCGCGGAAAGGAACACAGCCATGATCAGGGAGAGCACGAGGGAGATCCTCAGGTACGTCAGCGGAGACAGAGCCTTCGACACGGTCGCCGAGGTCTCGGCCTATCACCGCATCCAGGCCTCGACAGGCTACAGAGCCGCCGCGCAGCACCTCAAGGAGAAGCTGGACCGCATGGGGCTCGGCGGAAAGATACTTTCGTTTGAGGCCACCGAGGGCGGCTTCTGGGACACCTACCCCTCCTTCGCCGAGTGGGACATAAAGGGCGCCTGGTGCGACCTCGTATACCCGCACGAGGAGAGGCTCGCGGACTTTGACGCCTGCGCCATCTCCGTCATACAGAAGAGCGCTCCGGCGGACTACAGCGATGAGCCGCTTCCCGTGGTATTCCTGGACAGGGGACCGGACGAGAAGGCCTACAGGGGCCTGGATCTGGAGGGAAAGATCGCCTTCTATCAGGGCAACGTCGACGATATCTACGGCTGGGCCGTGGAGAAGAGGGGAGCCGTGGGACTGCTCACCGACTTCGTTCTTCAGGACCCCTTCGTGAGGGAGCGCCACGACCAGTCCGACACCCGCCGCTACACCTCGTTCTGGTGGAAGCCCGGCCAGAAGAAGGCCTTCGGCTTCGTGCTCAGCCCGAGGCAGGGCGACAAGTTCGCCGACCTCTGCAGGGAGCTCGCGAAGAAGGGCGACTGCTCGAAGATCTGCTGCAAAGTAGATTCCAGCATCTACGACGGCTTCATAGAGGACGTCGAGTGCTTTATCCCCGGCGAGACCGACGAGGAGATACTGCTCACCGGTCACCTCTGCCACCCCAGATCCTCCGCCAACGACAACGCCAGCGGCTGCGGAGCCACTATCGAGGCGATGAAGACCATCAAGGACCTCACAGCGCGCGGCAAGCTCGCGCCGCTGAAGCGCGGAATAAGGCTGCTGCTCATCCCCGAGTTCTCCGGCACCTACGCCTACCTCGCGAAGTATCCCGAGAAGGCGAAGAAGATAAAGGCCGCCTTCAACCTCGACATGGTCGGGGCGAGACAGGACCGCGGCTACGGCCCGATAACCATCACCGACCTTCCGCTCGCCATGCGCTCCTTCGTAGGAGACGCCGCGGCGGTGGTGCTCGACGAGATCAAGCGCCAGGTAGTGGGTATGGGTCCCGAGTCCTACTGCCCGATGTTCAACAGCCACCAGACCTCCTTCACGGGCGGAAGCGACCACGTCGTGTGGTCCGACCCCTGCGTCGGAGTCCCGTGCCTCATGCTCGGACAGTGGCCGGACAAGTACTACCACACCAGCACCGACACGCTCGACAAGGTCGATCCGTACATACTCTCCCGCTCGGCCGCGCTCGCCGCGTCCTACGCCTACGGCCTCGCGAACCTCAGCGAGGAGGACGTTCCCGCGATCTGCGAGACCGGGCTCGCGAGAGCAGCGTCCTACATCTCCGAGCTCAGGACTCTGGCGGCGGACGGCAAGCTCCCCGCGGAGGCGATCCCCGGAAGGGTAGACGTCTACACCCGCTTCAGGCTCGGGGCCATCGACAGCTTCAGAAGCTGGGGCGTCTGCGCGCCGGAAAGAGAGGAGGCCTTCGAGGCCATGCTCGCCGAGCAGAAGAAGCGCCTCAGGGAGCTCGTCAGGGTCATGGCAGGCTTCGACCCCGTCGCCAGGCCCGCCAAGAGCCCCGTCACCCGCAGGCAGAAGGAGAAGTACAGCCTCGTCATAGAGCGCACCGCGATCACCCCCTTCCAGATCAGGAAGCCCAGAGGAGTCTACGCGCCCGAGATACAGAAGCGCATCGACGCCTTCGGCGAGAAGTACGCGGCGAAGCTCGGATCCGTCATCACCGCGATCGGCTACTGCTTCGACGGCAGGAGGACGACGGCCGAGGCGGCGAAGGAGCTCGCCTTCGAGTTCGGCCGCTACGTGCCCGAGGCGGTCGACGAGTACGCCCGCATCCTCGTCATGATGGGCTACGCGAAGGTTGTAAGCGAATAGCCTCGCCCTACAAGCCGCGCTTTATATCACTTACAAATCAAGCCGGGATACCGTAAAAACCGAAAGGAAAAGCTCTTTCTTTTCGGTTTTTATTGTTGCCCGTACGCGGCCGTTTTGATATATTATTTATGAATTTTTGTCGTGACGGTCTTTGCGTGCCTAAAATAGCCCAATAGATCGCCGGAAAGGCACGGGAATTGAGCAGGCTGCGCGCGAACATAAAGGTAAACGGCATAGTCCAGGGCGTCGGCTTCAGACCCTTTATCCACAAGCAGATAAAGGACATGAGCCTGACGGGATGGATACGCAACACCTCTGAGGGCGCTGAGATCGAGATAGAGGGCGAGGAGGAGACTCTGGACCGCTTCGCCGCGGAGCTCTGGACCAAGAAGCCATTCCTGGCGCTGATCGAGACCGTCAACGTCGAAAAATCAACGGAGCTGAAGGGCTACGTGGACTTCAGGATCGTGGGAAGCAAGGCGGCCGCGAGCCGCAACACCCTGATCTCTCCCGACGTGGGCATCTGCGAGGACTGCCTCAGGGAGATGAGGGATCCGAAGAACAGGCGCTACCGCTATCCCTTCATCAACTGCACCAACTGCGGCCCGCGCTTCACCATCATCAAGGACGTGCCCTACGACAGGGCGTACACGACGATGGCGGGCTTCAAGATGTGCCCCGACTGCTACGGCGAGTACACCTTCATCGAGAACAGGCGCTATCACGCCGAGCCTACCTGCTGCCCGGTCTGCGGGCCGAGGCTGATCTACATGGATCCGGACGGGAACGAGCTCCCGGGCGACGCCATAAAGAACGCCGCCGCCGACATCAAGGCTCACAGGATAGTGGCGGTCAAGGGGCTCGGAGGCATACACCTCGCCTGCCTCTTCGACGACGAGGAGACCCCCGCGAGGCTCAGGCGCCGCAAGCAGAGGGATGAGAAGCCCTTCGCCATAATGTGCAGAGACGCCGAGACCGCTGCCCGCTACTGCGAGATCTCCGAGGACGAGAAGAGGGTGCTCGAGAGCTACAGGAGGCCCATAACGCTGCTGAGAAAGAAGATCCGCGGCAGCCTCAGGCAGATCAGCGAGAACGACTATGTGGGGGTCATGCTCCCCTACACCCCGGTGCACTACCTGCTCATGGACGAGGGCCTGGACGCCCTGATCATGACCAGCGCCAACCTCTCGGATCGTCCGATCATTTACAGAAACGAGGAGGCTCTTTCGGAGCTGCGCGGCATAGCCGACGCCTTCCTCCTCAACGACAGAGACATACACACCCGCTGCGACGACTCGCTGCTCTACGTCGTGGACGGGCTCGAATACCCGCTGAGGCGCTCGAGGGGATACGTTCCCTTCCCGCTGACCATGAAGGGCGCCGACGGAATGATCCTGGCGTGCGGGGCGGAGCAGAAGGCGAGCTTTTCGGTCTCGAAGGGCTCATACGTCTTCCAGAGCCAGCACATAGGAGATCTCAAGAACATCGAGACCTTCGACAACTACGAGAAGCAGATAGCCCACTTCGAGCGGATGTTCTCCATCGAGCCGAAGGCGCTGGTCTGCGACCTCCACCCGGACTACATGTCCACGGGATACGCGGAGGAGAGGGCGGCCTCCGAAGGGCTTCCCCTGATCAGGGTCCAGCACCACTGGGCGCACATGGCCTCCTGCATGGCCGACAACGGGCTCGAGGGCGACTGCATAGGCGTCGTCTGGGACGGCACCGGCTACGGGACCGACGGAACGGTCTGGGGAGGAGAGTTCCTCACCGGCGGCTACTCCGGCTTCGAGAGGCGCGGGAGCCTGGCTCCCATAAGGCTTCCCGGAGGCGACAGGGCGGTCACCGAGATCTGGAGGGTCGCGGCTTCGATGCTCCTCGACGCGGGGATGGATCCCGAGCCCTTCTTCGGAAGGGAGCGCACACAGCTCGTGCGAAAGGTGCTCGCCTCGGGGCTCAACAGCCCGGTGTGCAGCAGCATGGGAAGGCTCTTCGACGCGGCGTCGGCTCTGGCCGGCGTCAGGGAGGAGGCCTCCTACGAGGGCCAGGGCGCGGTACTGCTTGAGACCGCGGCAGCCGGGGGCGTCACGGACGCCTACCCCTACGACATCTCCGGAGGGGAGATCAGAAGATTCGAGTACGGCCGCATGCTGGAGGCGATGGTCTCCGATCTGCGGGCGGGAGCCGGAAAGGACGCCGTCTGCGCGAAGTTCATGAACACCATGGTGGACATGGCGGCGGCGATGTGCGAACTCATCCGGGAGGACACGGGGCTCAGCCGCGTGGTGCTCTCGGGCGGCTCGTTCCAGAACATATACATGCTCACGAGGCTGCAGCCTCTGCTGAGAGAGAAGGGCTTCGAGGTCTTCCGCCACAGCAGGGTCTCCGCGAACGACGAGGGAGTCAGCTTCGGGCAGCTCGCCATTGCGGCGAAGGGAAAGAGCCCGCTTCAGGGCTTTTGAAAGGAAAGCAGCGATGTGCCTTGCGGTACCTCTTAAAATAGTTGAGATGGACGGCCTCGACGCCGTGGGCGAAAGAGACGGCGTCCGCCGCTCTATGCGCCTCGACTTCATCAGGGAGCCCAGACTCGGCGACTACGTGATAGTCCACGCGGGCTTCGCGATCGAGAAGGTCGACGGCGCCCAGGCGGAGGAGGACCAGGCTCTCGCGAGAGAGCTCGAGGAGGAGATCAGGAAGCTCTATGTCTGACCGGATCTCAGCGCCGCGCGTGAACCTCATGGAGGTCTGCGGCACGCACACGATGTCCATAGCGAAGTCCGGCATCAAGCAGCTGCTCCCGGAAGGGGTCAGGCTCATCTCCGGGCCGGGCTGCCCGGTCTGCGTCACCTCCCAGGGCGACATAGACGCGATGCTCGAGCTGAGCTCCGAGAAGGACGTCATCATCACCACCTACGGGGACATGATAAGGGTCCCGGGAAGCGTCAGGGGCGACAGCCTCAGGCGGCGCAAGTCCGAGGGTGCGGACGTGCGCGTGGTATATTCTCCCGCCGACGCCGTGAGGATCGCGCGGGAGCATCCCGAAAAGCAGACAGTGTTCCTCGGCGTGGGCTTCGAGACCACGGCTCCGGGCACCGCGGCGGCGGTAAAGATCGCCTCGGAGGCCGGAGTGGGGAACTTTACGATATATACCGCCCTCAAGAGGGTGGAGCCGGCGCTCAGAGCGCTGATAGGATCCGAAGGCTTCAACGTCCAGGGCTTCCTCTGCCCGGGGCACGTTGCGGTCATCACCGGAGAGGCGGGCTTCCGCTTCCTCGCCGATGAGTTCGGCATCCCGGCTGTCATAAGCGGCTTCGAGCCCGAGGACATAGTGAGGTCCATCGGCATGCTGCTCGCCCAGATCAGGAGCGGCGAAGCGAGGCTTGAGAACCAGTACACCAGGGCCGTGCGTCCGGAGGGCAATCCTCTCGCGCTGGCGATGACGGAGCAGTTCTTCGAGACCGCATCCTGCGAATGGCGGGGCATGGGCACAGTCGAGGACAGCGCCTACGTCCTGAGGCCCGAGTACAGCGGCTTCGACGCGGCTAAGCGCTTCGGAGTGAGCCCGAAGAAGGGGCTGCTCCCGAAGGGCTGTCTCTGCGGCGAGGTCATACAGGGGAGGCTCGATCCCGCGCTCTGCCCGATGTTCGGAAAGGCCTGCTCGCCCGAGGATCCGCTCGGGCCCTGCATGGTCTCCTCCGAGGGAGCCTGCGCGGCGGCCTACAAGTACGGAAGCTTTCCGCCTGAGAAGGGAGTGAACTGAAAAATGCAGGAGATAATCACTCTCGACTACGGCAGCGGAGGCAAGAAGACCTCGTCCCTCATAGAGGAGATAATACTTCCCCTCATGGGCAACGATATACTCGACGAGCTCGGGGATGCCGCGGTTCTGAGCGGCGCGGAGAAGCTGGTCTTCTCCACCGACAGCTTCGTCGTCTCGCCCTACTTCTTCCCGGGCGGGAACATAGGAAAGCTCAGCGTCTGCGGCACCGTAAACGACGTGTGCATGCAGGGCGGAGACCCGAGATACCTCAGCCTCTCCCTCATAATCGAGGAAGGGCTCCCGATGGAGGATCTGAAGGAGATCGCGCGCTCCATCGCGGACACGGCAAAGGCAGCCGGCGTGAGGATAGTCACGGGAGACACCAAGGTCGTCGAGCGCGGGCACGGCGACGGGCTGTACATAAACACCGCGGGCATAGGGACGCTTAAAAGCCCCTGGCTGTCGAAAAAGGGGATCAGACCCGGGGACAGGGTGATAGTCTCCGGCACTGTCGGAGACCACGGAGCCGCGGTGATGCTCGCGAGGAACGAGGATCTGCTCACGGGAGAGCTGCTCTCGGACTGCGCTCCGCTCAGGGAGCCGGCCCTGGCGCTCTCGGCGCTGGGCGAGGATCTCAGGATCATGCGCGATCCGACGCGCGGAGGTGTCGCCACGACCCTCTGCGAGTTCGCGGAAGGAAGCAGCTTCTCGATCAGGCTCGACGAGACTGCCATCCCCGTGGCGCCGCAGGTGGCAAGCGCGTGCGACATACTGGGGCTCGATCCCCTGTACTGCGCTAACGAGGGCAAGCTCCTCGCGGTCGTGGCGAAGGAGAGAGCTGACGAAGCTCTCGGGATACTGAGGCGCTTCCCCGTATCGGAGAACGCCGCGGTCATCGGTGAAGTCAGAGACGAATATCCGGGAAAGGTCCTGGTAAGGACAAGGATCGGAGGTTCTCGAATAGTTGCGAAGCTGGCAGGAGCTCAGCTTCCGCGCATATGTTAATTCAATTTCAGAGGTGGTAAAGTGCAGGAATACAAAAAGATCACCATCACGAAGGACGAGATCCGGCCTGTCGCCCAGCGCATGCGCGACAACGGAGTCCATCTCGCCATGATCCACGCCTTCCTGGACGAGAACGGCAAGGGCAACGTCTCCTACGAGTACGAGATCGACCCCGCCATCGAGTCCTACACGGTCGAGGGAGAGAACGTTCTCCCCACTATCTCGGACATCTACGACCTGGGTGCCGAGTGGCCGGAGCGCGAGATCATGGAGCTCATGGACATCAAGTTTGAGGGCGTCGACACGTCGAAGAGACTGTTCATGCCCGAGAGCATGTTCGCCGACCAGGGCGGCCAGATCCTCGTGACCCCCATGGATCAGCTCATCAAGGAAAGGAAGGAAAAGGAGGCCGAAAAATGAGCTATATAGTTCCCATCGGACCCTATCATCCCTCGCTTGAGGAACCGGTCCACGCAAGGCTCATCACCGACGGTGAAGCCATTACAGACGCCGAGGTCTTCATCGGCTACAACCACAGAGGCATCGAGAAGCTCGCCCAGCAGAAGAACTTCATCCAGACCCTCGTCATGGTCGAGAGAGTCTGCGGCATCTGCTCTCACTCCCACGCCTTCGCTTACGCCATGGCGCTCGAGGGCATCGCCCAGATGAACGTTCCCAAGAGGGGCCAGTACATCAGAGTCATCATCGCCGAGCTCGAGAGGCTCCACTCCCACTACCTGTGGCTGGGCATCGCCCTCCACATCATCGGGCACGACAGCCTCTTCATGCACACCTGGGATGACCGTGAGGCGATCATGGACATACTCGAGGAGCTCACCGGAAACCGCGTCAACTACGGCATGGTCACCGTGGGCGGCGCCAGGAGGGACATCACCCCCGAGCAGAAGCAGCACACCCTTGAGATGCTCGACAAGATCGAGGATTCCATGGACAGGCTCAAGGAGATCCTCCTCAGCGACAAGACCGTCGCTCTGAGGACCCAGGGCGTAGGCGTGCTCACCACCGAGGACGGCATCAGGATCGGAGCCGTAGGCCCCCACGCCAGAGCCTCCAACATGCCCGTGGACGTCCGCAAGGACGCTCCCTACTCGTGCTATGACGACTTCGACTTCGACATCGCGGTCTTCCCGACCTGCGACGTCTTCTCCAGAGTCGTGATCCGCGTGCTCGAGAACTACGAGAGCATCAAGATCATCCGTCAGGCTCTCGAGATGCTCCCCAAGGGGCCGATCAACCTCGGAACCAGGATCCCCAAGATCCCCGCGGGCGAGTACATGGTGCGCCACGAGGCTCCCAGAGGGCAGCTCTGCTACAAGGTCGTCACCGACGGCGGAGACACCAACAAGCGAGTCAGCATCCACGTACCGACTTTCAAGAACGCCCCGACCGTTCCCACGATGCGCAAGGGCCATTCCGTTGCGGACGCGGGCCTTATCATAGCGAGCATAGACCCGTGCTTCTCCTGCATGGACAGGTAGCATGCACGAGCTCGCGATAACGGAAGGTATACTCGACGCCGCCGTGCCCGCGGCCAAGGCCCAGGGCGCGGAGAAGGTCCTCGAGATCAGGCTCAGGATAGGCGAGCTCTCGGGAGTGATCCCGGAGTGCGTCAGCGAATACTTCGAGATGATCAGCAAGGGGACGATTGCGGAGGGCGCCAGGATAAAGGTCGAATACATCCCGATCTCGATAGAGTGCAGGGACTGCGGCTACAAAGGCGTCATGGACAGGAAGCTCAGGCACTGTCCGCAGTGCTCCGGAAGGAACATCCGCATCACCGGAGGCAGAGAGTACTACGTGGACAGCCTGCTCGTCGAGTAGGCTCCGCGGACAAAACAGTCAATAATTATATCTGTGCGTTATATCAGGTGATAGATCGCAAATAAATTGGAGGAGGATACCCTTGAAAAAGGCATCATTTCCGGCCATAGTGTCGACAGCCATAGTGTGCTTCATATTCTGGCTGCTGATCACGGGACAGGTGGCCAGCCTCCTGCGCGGCGAACCCTCGGTTCAGGTGCTCATCGCCGGAGCCGTCGTCAGCGCAGCGGCAGCGCTGTTCAGCGCGAGATTCTTTATTCATGAGAGTCCGTTCTACCTCTGCAACCCGGTAAGGTTCTTAAAGCTCATCGCGTACTGCTTCGGAGCGTTCGTCGTTGAGCTGACCAAGGCCAACGTCGACGTTGCGAGGCGCGCTCTCAGTCCCAGCCTGCCGGTCAAGCCCGGCATCGTGAAGGTCCCCGTCGGGCTCAAGAGCGAATACGCTCAGGCCATGCTCGCGGACTCGATCACCCTGACCCCCGGCACCATCACCGTGGACACGGTCGAGGAGGACGGCAAGGACTACTACTACATCCACTGGATAGACGTCGCTTCCGAGGATCCCGAGGAGGCAGGCGAGGCTATCAAGGGCACGCTTGAGAAATGGGTAAGGAGGATATGGGAATAATGAACGTATTCTTGTACGCGGCTATATGCTTCGTGGTCCTCGCCCTGATGCTTATGATCAGGCTCATCAAGGGCCCGAGCGTCGCCGACAGAGCGGTCGCCGCCGACTCTATCGACATCCTCTCCGACATGGCGCTCATACTCTACGCGCTCCACACCGGCAGAGGCATCTATCTCGACATCGCGCTCATAACCGCGGTCCTCGGCTTCGTAGGATCCACCCTCGTGGCGAAATATCTGGAGGGCAAACTATGATAATAGCGATATATGTACTCATCGGCATAAGCATCTTCTTCGCCTTCGCCGGCGTGGTGGGAATGCTCAGGATGCCGGACGCGTTCTGCAGGATGCAGAGCAGCACCAACATCAGCACCTTCGGCGTGCTGGGAGTGATCATCGGAGGCATACTCTACTCCGCGGTCTTCCTCCACAACGCCGAGATGGCGGTCAAGCTCGCCGTGATGGGGATCTTCTACATCGTGACCTCCCCGATCGCCGGCCACGCTATCGCCAAGGGCGCTTATCATCACGGGGTCAAGATGACCAGAAAGTCCGTCTGCGACAAGTACGGGGAGGATATGGAAAAATGACAGCGATATTTTCTCTCAATACTTTAGTCATCGCGGCGATCCTCATTTCAGCGGCTGTGGCCGTGACCTCTGAGAAGATCCTCAGCAGC
>JAEEGI010015344.1_pt1 | contig 15961 bp, 14 predicted proteins | sample 8958751 | NCBI WGS metagenome assembly JAEEGI01 (sample SAMN16246545, study PRJNA631951) | gut metagenome | biome: gut microbiome; feature: rumen; material: KS-attached | host: Bos | place: Iran: Karaj | collected 2018-10
CGGGGCATGCGACAAAAAAGTCGCATGCCCCTTGTTATTGTATAGAAAAGTACAGAAACACTTAAAACGTATAAAGAAATGAGAGGAGACATTCCATGATAAAGATGACATCTGCATATGCGAACAAGCTTATTAAGAAACTAAAAGAAGACAAGGTATATTGGAGAGAGCTGGAAAATGCTCGGCACAAGTACATTGTCGGACAGGGAGAAGAAGCAATAATCCCTGAGTATGATTTCCTTGAGGTTCATAGAACTATTGCTGAGATTGACGACAAGATCATTAAGATCAAGCATGCACTGAACGTATCTAATTCAACTAATACCGTTGAGGTTGAAGGAGAGAAATACACCATAGATATGCTTCTTGTGAAAATGGCGCAGATGTCAGAAAGAAAAGCTGTGCTGGGGGCGATGAGAAAACTTACTCCTAAGACAAGAGTTACAGAATCTGGCTATGGTAGGTATAGCAAGACATACACATCGGATATTCAGTGTATTAACTTTGATATGGAGGTGGTTAAGGCCGAATATGACAACATTGAGACCTTTATGAATGCGCTTCTGCTTACCCTTGATAAGTACAATCAGACTGTAGAATTTGAAGTCGATATTTAAGCATTTTTCCGGGCTGTAGTCATTGAAGTTTCTTTTACCCAGAATAGGGCTGTTTGTGTTAGGTTCAAATGTTAGTGACAATGATTATTCTGTTATTTGTTATCATGTATGGTTTATTGTTCAACAAACCCCTTCAGTATTTACAACTTCACTGCCTATGTGCCAAAAACTTCCTCCTCCGTGGAGGTGGCATGGAAGTTCGGTTATACATGCCAATTCTCATTACTGCATGGACAGCATTTGTCCGACAAGCATTCTATACTAATGCTTAGGAGACATGGATATATGAGGAAACTAATCAAATCAAAAGACAAATTTATTACCTGTCCATTAGAGAATCTGTCTCTAAGAGCAGTTTTAGGAGAGCACTTTGTTCTGGATGAGGGCGTGTACAAGGTTTCGGACCCGCTGTTTAAGATTGTCCCGGGTACTCCTGAAATTATAGATGGAAACCTGACACCATTGGATATAGATCTTTTCATATATGGTGGTTACTCCTGGTACGTTTCGTATTATGGAGAGATGGAATTATCTGAAAGTGAATTTGACCCAAGAAAGGTTTATGCAATTTCAGCGTTCTTTGAAGAGGGAGTGCAAGGGAATAAGATGACGTTCTTGGCGAGGAGGATTGTTGCTAAGGATGAAAAAGACAGGCAGGCCAACATTAATCTTAAGGACGATGTAAGTAGAGCCCTGTATGAGCATCTTTCATATCTGCGGGATAAGCGTGTTGGCTGGGTTGAGGCTGCGGGTGACTTGGAAAAGTGCGTCAGTATGGTATATCCGCTAATGGATATCATTGATCCTGAGGACCTGAAGTTTGAACGTGGCTTTGAGGAAATGCTTATTAGTTTGGATCAGTTTCATTATGATAGAACCTTAAGAAATGGCGACGTGGCCTCTTGGCTTATTGCCTATGGGAATAGAGGCTGAAGAAGAGGACCTGGATATGAGTAAAATCAAACGGGGAAATTCCTGCTTTGAAGAAACTACCCGGTATCAAAGGCTTCACGAAAAACCTACGAACAAGGTGAAGCGATGGATAAAAAATGCTAAACATGTTTATCAACGTGCCAAGTATGGCTTTTGCGAGGCTGATATCTGGGAAATGGACACTTGGTTTTTGAAGACTGTTCCAGCCATGCTTGAACATTTAAAAGATTCGCATTTAGATTATCCCGAGAGAGTCTATGAATACATGACTGTATCTGAAGATTATGATTCTAATGGTGAGTTGGCATTTCAGCGATGGGATGAGATTCTATCTGAAATAATCAGGCTTTTTGATGAGGTATACGCATATGGAGAAAAAGTAGCTGCGACGCATCCGTTCCTTGGAGATGAGGAAAAAGAGAAGCAGCGAGAAGATATTAAAAACAAGGCATTTACATTGTTTTCTGAGTGGTTTTTTGATTTGTGGTGGTAGCATCTGATGTGTGGAATAGAGGTTTCATGCATGCTTCAGGTATGTGAGTGATGAAAAGTTTATTAGATGACGTGGTGGACACTTTTTGTCCATCACGTTTTTTATACTGTTCCGTACAAAAACCGAAAAAACTCATACGAGAGGGATAAAGGATGACATATAAAGTGCTGGTAGATGGGAAAGAGCGTATTGTTTATGTTCACTGTAAGTCTTTTGACAATGCATGGAATATAAGGGCTAGAGTGGGCGTGATGCGGTATTTTTTAATCAACGAAGGCGCTAAAGATGTTGAGGTGCTTGATTATGATTTATCTGACAGTAGGCATGGAGAGCATCTTGATATTAGTTTTGAAACTCCTTGGGATGGCTTCTATGCCCTGCAAAAAGAGGAAGTTGCAAAAACTGAAGAAGAAAAAAGAGTATGCGATATGCTCTATGCGGGCAAAGGCTATATAGATTGCATGCTCGCATCTACTATGTCTCATGATGAATTTCGCGATTTCTATCAGAGGCTGGCGGATTGGGAAATTGCGCATTGCGGGAAATAGTTGTTGTGGATAAATGAACAATAGCAAGTGAGGATTTTAATTGTTTTTTAATAATACAGAAAGACTATAAATAGTATGATTGTTGGTAGAAAGGATTGAGACATGAGCGTTAATAGCAATGATATCCTAAAAGGACTTAATCAAATATTTGATTTTCTTGGACCATACGGAGGGAGAATAACTATTGATGAGGACTGGGAATTTATCTGTAAGGTCTATATTGTAGATGGAATGTATGAGGTGAATATGTGGTCTTACGGTGGGGAAGAACACTGGAATCTTATAGATCCGTCTTTTAGGATAGAGGTGACTTTTGATGAAGATCGAAAGAAAATTGTAAGTGCTAAACCTATCGAATATTTCTCACAGTGGTTGGGTGGCGATCTTCTTATGAATGTGTATGATAACGCAGACAAGTATGAAGGTGACTGCGAAAGCATGGAGGAAGATATTAAAGAGCGGCTTCTAAGCTATATTGGAACGATAACCGTAATAAGGCCATATCTAACAGATCCAAAGACAGTAGAGCGATATGAGGAATATGAAACCTCTTGAAATGGAGACCTATGACTGACATTAGAATTTATCAGGGCAATCAGATAGGCGGATGTGTTACCGTCATAACAGGAACTTATAAAGGTAAGACACACAGGATAATGATTGATTACGGCTCATCTTTGGCTGGAAGCGAAACCAAGAAAGATTTTGAATACCCTTGGGATGATGAGCCTGTTGATGCTGTGTTTTTTACTCATTATCATGGCGACCATGTAGGAAGAATCATGGAGATTCCAGAGAACATCCCACTATATATGGGACCAATTGCGCAAAAGGCCATGATAAATATTCAGGAAGCGTTGGGGCATTCTGATAGGGTTCCTAATGCAGAAGAACACTTAAAAGAAGCAGAGTTACTGAAGAGCAAGCGTGTAAGGTGCTTTCATTACAATGGTTCATACTACGATATTATCAGGGATATACCGGGTTTCTCTATTGAGCCCTATAGCGTGGACCATTCAGCATATGATGCCTACATGTTTTTAATAGAAACTAATGACGAGAGTAGAGACACTGGAAAATACGTAACTCTTCATACCGGGGATTTCCGTGGACATGGAAGACGAGGGCAGAAGATGATAGCTCTTATAAAGTCTTATGTTCACAAGTTTGGTAAGAGAAAAGTAGATGCGCTTGTAATAGAAGGAACTATGATGAGCAGGTCGAAAGAGAAGGTATTATCAGAGCCGCAGATGCAGTATAAGGCAGCCGAATACCTCAGTAGGCATAAGTATGCTTTTCTTGTGTGCTCATCTACTAATGTTGACTCTCTTACAAGTTTTTACCAAGCGGCACAAATGGCGGCATATCCCGGAAAAAGATACATGTATGTATATAGCCCGTATTTCTTAAAACAACTGAGGCTATACAGTGATACTGCGGGGGCTTTTTCAGAAGTATACCGTTTTGAACATGTTGATTTGATCAATTTTAAGGCAGAATACAAATATGGACCATTTGATGATTCCATTACTCAGCTGGAAAGCATGAAGAAATATGGATTTTTATTTATTATCAAGCCGGAAGATTTCTGTGAGAAGTATGTAGATGCCTTTGTGGAGGCTAAAAAGGCAGGAGAGATAAAGGAGATGCCCGTTATCATCTATTCTATGTGGGATGGTTATATAGAAAAGGGCAATAAGGCAGCTAATCCTGAGTGGATAGATTTCTTCGAAAAGCAAGAACAAAAAGGAATTGAGGTTTATCATCTTCATACCAGCGGTCATGCGACACCAAGGATGCTTGCACAAGTTATAAATGCTGTTGATCCGCAGGATGAGATAATCCCAATGCACACAGAGAAGCCAGAGGAGTTTAAGAGTCTTACTATAAGAGAGCAACTTAAGAGTAAGATTAGGAACTGAAATATAATGCATATTAAATGAGTCTAACAGTATTTAGAGAATGGAGCGTCTTATAATGAGCAAGAAGTTTATGATAGGTAAAGAAAAACTGCCATACAGCCAAGCTAATACTATTGAGTGGGACAAGAATGGTACCAATAAGGTGATTATTTCATTAGGCGTTGCAGAGCAGAACAAAGAATTGTATCCTTGTGCAACCTTTAATATGCAGACGGATTATGCAAATTTTGAAAGCATAGCGTTTGCGGTATGGAGTGTTTGCGAATCTTGCGAAATCGAATTGAACTTTCAGAGGAGCACTGAAGCTTTTTATTTACCATCAGACTTTAAGCTCTCAAATCTGTATGACGAAGAAATAAAGAGAGAGCTCGCATCAAGGATTCAGCATTATATGCGTTTTTTGTATAGAGCGTGGAATATGGAAAGACTGTATAAAAAATTCATTATTTCAGAGGCTAACAAAGCTGAGGTGGAACATTTTGGGAGACAATATAGTGAAGCCCTTAAAAGAAAGCAACTCCAATATGTAGCTCCTATGAAGGACGCAGACATAAAAAAAACAAAGAATATAACAGAGAATCATTTGGAAAAAAGATTTGTACTTGATGGGATAAATAGAGGAACAGTATTTAGTTCCATTGAAGGTGCAAAGACCGAGATGGATGTATCTCCATATGATCAGCTTCCTTGTGGCATTTTTTATGGTGAAAGTGAGAATGATTGCCATGAATCAACAAGAATATTTAATGAAGGAGCATTTGACTTATGGGGAATTGATCGTACGAATAATGAAATTTGCATTTTTGAATTAAAGCGTGAGGGAAATTATAAATTAGGGATTATTTCGGAATTATTTTTTTATTCATGCGTAATGGGGGATATTCTTGAAATTGGCAAGGGGAACAGAAAAAGCAATTACCGAGGATTTTCTTTCTTGTGGGAAGAAAAGAACAATAAAGATTTGATTCAAGCATACTTTTTGACTCCGGATATGCATAGCTTTTTAAAAAAGGATAATCGGATTGCAAAAGTAATAGAATTGATGAATCAGAGACTTGATAGAAAAGTAAAATATGGTTATTTACAGTTTGATCCGCGTAATATAGACAAAGACGAGATAGTACGCAGATGGGAAAAACAGAAAGAGAGTAAATAACCAGGGCGACAACCCTGTTGTCGCCGGGCAATGATAATCTAAGTAAAACGATACAGAATTGAGGAAGCAGATATGATGACCATTAACGGGTTAAGCAAAAACTGGGCCAGACTGATCCAGTGTTTTGGACTGACCGATGACCAGATAAAAGAGGTCGAAAAGAATGTCCCTACTGGAAGCTGTGAAGTTATGAAGGTGGATTGTTTTACAGATATCATTGCAATGCCACAGATGGTGGCGATTGTTGTCTGGGATGAGATGTCTGAGATAGACAAAGGTTCTTTTGAAGAGTTCTTTACTGAGATATCACCATTCCCTGAGACTCTTGTAGTGATTGGTAATGCAGATTTGAATTCAGAGCTGAAACGGCAGGTGCTGGAGTATGATTCCTATGAATCGCTGGCGCAGAACCTTAAATATGTTCTACTTGGAGCATATAAGAAAACCAAGAAGAACGAGAACTTTAGCTCTAATCTAGCAAATGCATTATTTATCCTAAAAGAGATCAAGAGCAGACCCTATATCACAACAAAACAACTAGCTGATGCTTTGGAGCTATCCACCAGAACAGTTCAGCGTTATATTGAGACACTTCGCGTGGCCGGTGAGTGGATAGACTATGATATGTCTCATAAAGGCTGGAAGCTTGGGGCTTGTGAGTCGCTTTTTACAGAAGGCGTGTGGGAAGATTGAAATGATTAAGTGATGAGGATGCAGCTGTCGCTGCATCCTCATCATCGTTTAATCCTTCTTACAAATTTGAATCACGTCTCGCCCATTGGATTCAGCATACTTTATTGTTTTAAGGGTTCCGCCTGGAGCTCCTGTGTATACAGCTATCACTCTTGACGAATGGTCGACCATCCACTCGTTTCTAGCATAGAAAGCCGCTCTTCCGGGATTGTTTCTAACAAATACATGGTCATCTGCCAGTTTGAAAATATCATTATACCTTTCAATCCAGCTGCTTTCCCATTGCCTTTCCATTCCAGGGAACGCACATGCGGCAAAGAGCCTTATATTCTCGTGCTCATTTTTCTTCTTTAGGACTATCTCTGCCGCCCAGATATCAACTCCTCTTTGCATACCGCTAATAAAATCGGTATATCCATTCTCAATCGCGGCATCTATCTGCTGGTCAAGCCAATTGACAACCTCCTCTTCACTGTATTGATTTAGGCGTTCCGGTCTATGACCGGTAAATGAACAAGCATGCTTTACATCTATTTCTTTCATCATCAGGTCCCTCCTTGTCATGAGAAGGGTATCAAACACTATGTGAAAAAATTTGTTCATGCCGCCAAGTATGATAAAACCGAGGTTCTATAAGTGGACCAAAAAATAACAACAGTAATGAATGTGAGTGGTCAGAAGTTGTCCACCTCATTTTCTATACTAAACAATGGGTTTTATCACCCTTTGTTTTGAGGAAGAATGCCGTATTTATGCGGCTTGGAGGGGTTATGGGTAGAAAGAAGGACAAGAGAAAATGGGATCCTGACGAGATTGAATTTGATCTCGATAAGCTCTCGGAATATATGAAAAATCTTAAGCCCGGGCAGTACGCTGATGTGGACGATATGGTTGCTCAGTGTGCGTCTACAGATCTTAATCTGGAAAAACTCTCCAGATATGTCAGTGGGATAAGGCCTGGGGAATACCTGGTGTTTGATAAGCTTGTTATTTCGTGTTCCGAGGATGGTTTTGAAATACAGGAGATTGATGTTGAGGGGGAAAATGATTCATGAATAAGCCTTTTCTGCAGGCATTTCCAACGCTTGCGTTGGATGCATCTACAAAAGACATCTTTAAAGATGTCGTCATAGATAAGATCTCATCAACCAGAAAGCAGGATTTTATTCGTATTTATATCTCCAGCAGCATTCTGATCGAGAAACCAGAGATATATAAGGTAGAAAAAGAAATAAAAGATCAGCTCTTTTCCGGGCTGTCCGTTACAGTAAAGATTTACGAGAAGTACAACCTGTCCTCACAGTATACTCCAGAGTATTTGTTTGAACTGTATCGTGACAGTATCTTTGTTGAGCTCAAAGCTTATGACCCCATAGAATACACGCTGGTTAGGAAGGCTGACTTCTGGTTTGGCGAGGATTATAAGGTTGTCATTTACCTTGAAGATACTGTCATTGCCAGGAAGAAAGCTCAGGATATAGCCCGCGTCTTTGAAAAGATATTTAACGAGCGTTGTGGATTGGGAGCTTCTGTGAGTGTTGAGTATAAAGAGCCTTCAGAGGAAACAACCAAAGCCAACTACTCAGAAGAAGTAGTTGTGAGGGCCGTTAAGGCAGTGGAAGCAACAGATAAAGAAAAGCCGGAGGCTGAACCCAAGGAAAAGAAAGACTCCAAGGCCAAAGGAAAGGGCTTTGGAAATGGGAAGGGCTCTTATAAGAACGGATCCTTTGTCAGATCCAAGCTTCCTGATGATCCCAACGTTATATATGGAAAGAACTTTGAGGATGAGGCTACTGCGATTGAGAATATCCTCGGCGATGGAGATGAGGTAACTATTCGAGGCAAGGTTCTAAGCTATGAATGCAAGCCATATAAGCAGAATGAACGTGCGATTCTTATGTTTGTCGTATCGGATTTTACTGACAGCATAAAGGTCAAAATCTTTGTGGCGGCTGAAGCTGTGCCTGAGCTTGAGAAAAAGATTTATCCTGGAGCCTTCCTTAAGATCAAGGGAATGGCACTGATGGATAAGTTCGATCATGAAGTGTCTATGCAGAGCATTACCGGCATAAAGACGATTCCTGATTTCACAGAGAAAAGAGTAGATAACTCTGCGGAAAAGAGAGTTGAACTACACTGCCATACAAAAATGAGCGACATGGATGGTGTATCAAGCGCAGGAGATATCATAGCTCAGGCATATGCATGGGGGATGCCTGGTATAGCCATAACAGACCACGGTGTTGTTCAGGGACTGACAGAAGGATATCACTACATTCAGAAGTATAAGGATAAGCATAAGGACTCTGATATTGACCAGTTCAAGATGATTCTTGGAGTGGAGGGTTACCTTGTTGATGACTTTTTCAAGATAGTTCTTAACAACAAGGGACAGCAGTTGAAGGGCAGTACCCTGGTCGTATTTGATCTCGAAACCATAGGATTGTCTCCTGTAAAGGGCAAGATAATCGAGATTGGGGCGGTGAAGATAAAAGAAGGAACAGTGATCGGGCGCTTTTCGCAGTTTGTTGATCCCAAGATTCCGATACCGCCCTACACAACCAGGCTTACCAGCATTACAGATGACATGGTTATTGGTGAACCTACAATAGAGCAGGCTTTGCCAAAGTTCTTGGATTTTTGCGGAGACTGCGTTCTTGTAGGCCACAATGTTTCTTTTGATATCGGTTTTATTAAGGAAAACTGTAAGCGACTTGGGATTGAGAAAGAGTTCACTTGTATAGATACTATGGGCCTTTCCAGAGCTTTTTATCCGGAGCAGGCAAGACACAATCTTGATGCTGTGTGTAAAAAGCTTGAAGTTGTAAATGAGCACCACCACAGAGCAATAGCTGATGCTGAGTGCACTGCGCAGATATATGAAAAGTTTGAGCAGAAGCTCTTTGAAAGAGAAATCTTTGACCTGGAGAAGCTAAAAGAATTGGAGGAGCTTAGCCCAGAGGCCATAAAGAGACTGCCGTCTCATCACGTAATTCTATTGGCGACTGACGTTATCGGAAGGACTAACCTGTATACCCTTATCAGCAAATCCCACCTGGATTATTTCCATGGAAAACCGCGTATGCCAAAGAGCGAGATCATGAAGTACAGGGAGGAACTGATCATTGGATCCGCATGCTGCGCAGGAGAGGTGTATGAAGCTGTTCTTGGAGGAAAACCAGAGGATGAGATTGCCAAGATAGTAGAATTTTACGATTACCTTGAGATTCAGCCGATTGCCAATAACCGTTTCATGATTGGCAGCGAGAAATTCGAAGGGATTACCTCAGAGGAAGATCTTAGAGATATAAACCGCGAGATTGTTGCGCTTGGAGAAAAGTATAACAAGCCCGTTGTCGCAACTTGTGACGTACATTTCTTAAATCCGGAGGATGAGATATACAGGCGAGTCATCATGAAGATAAAGGGTATGGATGACGAGGAGCCTGCGCCTTTGTATCTTCGGACTACAGAGGAGATGCTTAAGGAGTTTGAGTATCTCGGAGATGAAAAGGCCAGAGAGGTTGTAATAGAAAATTCTAATAGAATTGCTAATAGATGTAAAAATATAGCTCCTGTAAGGCCCGATAAATGTCCGCCTGTTATCGAGAACTCTGATGAGACCCTCAGGAAGATATGCTACGAAAAGATTCACGAAATCTATGGCGAGCAGCTTCCGCCAATAGTTGAAGAGAGACTGGAAAAAGAGCTTAAGTCCATTATAGGCAACGGCTATGCGGTTCTTTACATTATTGCTCAGAAGCTCGTATGGAAATCCTTGGAAGATGGATATCTCGTTGGATCCAGAGGATCAGTAGGGTCATCTTTTGTGGCCTTTGCAGCTGGAATCACTGAGGTTAACTCTCTGCCGCCGCACTATCTATGCCCCAACTGTAAATACAGTGACTTTGACAGTGAGGACGTTCTGAAGTACTCAGGAAACTCAGGTTGTGACATGCCTGATAAGATGTGTCCGAAGTGCGGTACCAAGATGAAGAAGGATGGCTTTGACATTCCATTTGAGACATTCCTGGGCTTTAAGGGAGACAAAGAGCCTGATATCGACCTTAACTTTTCCGGTGAATACCAGGCCAAAGCCCATAAGTACACGGAAGTTATCTTTGGAGAAGGCCAGACCTTCAGAGCCGGAACTATAGCATCTGTTGCGGACAAAACTGCCTACGGATATGTAAAGAAGTATTTCGAGCTGGAGAATATCACAAAGAGGAATGCAGAGGTGGAGCGTATCGCCCAGGGATGTATTGGAGTACGTCGTGGAACCGGTCAGCATCCGGGAGGCATTATTGTCCTTCCGGTAGGTGAGAACATACACAGTTTTACACCAATTCAGCACCCGGCTAATGATGTGCATACGCCTATAATCACTACACATTTTGACTACCACTCGATAGATCATAACTTGCTGAAGCTAGATATTCTTGGACATGATGATCCTACTATGATCAGGTTCTTAAATGACTGCACGGGACGAGATCCGCAGGAGGTGCCGCTTGACGATGAGAAGGTAATGTCTCTTTTCATGAATACAGAGGCTCTGGGAATCACACCAAAGCAGATAAGCGGCACCAAGCTTGGCTGTTTGGGGCTTCCTGAGTTTGGAACGGACTTTGCCATGAACATGGTTATTGATGCTGCGCCTCAGTCCTTTTCCGATCTTATAAGGATTTCAGGTCTTTCTCATGGTACTGATGTATGGTTGGGCAATGCGAAAGACCTTATAGAAGCTGGTACAGCAACTCTTAGCTCCTGCATTTGTTGTAGAGACGATATCATGGTCTACCTGATTCACATGGGACTTGATAAGTCAGAGTCCTTCAAGATCATGGAGGCTGTGCGTAAAGGAAAGGTTGCTGCGGGCAAGGAGAACAACTGGGAGGATTGGAAGAAAGACATGCTGGATCACGGTGTCCCTGAGTGGTACATCGAGTCCTGCCAGAAGATCCAGTACATGTTCCCCAAGGCTCATGCTGCAGCCTACGTAATGATGGCCTGGAGAATCGCTTATTTCAAGGTTTATATGCCGGAAGCATTTTATGCCGCATGGTTTTCAATAAGAGCGAAGGCAATAAATTACGAGAGGATGTTCCAGGGGCTTACGACCTTGAGGCGACATATGGCCGAGTACAGGGAAAAAGGGGATGAAATGACTGCCGCTGAGGAGGATGAACTTGCTGCTATGAGGCTGGCAGAGGAAATGTATGAAAGAGGTATTGAAGTAGAGCCTATCGATATCTATAGGGCTGATTCCAGGTCTTTTAAAGTATTCGGAAAAAAGATTATGCCGAGCCTTAAGAGTATCGACAAGCTTGGTGAAAAGGCTGCAGATCAGATAGTTGAGGCTGCGAAGAACGGTCCATTTACATCAAGGGATGACTTTAAGGCAAGAACCAAGTGCCCACAGGTTGTCATGGATACTATGCATCGCCTTGGTATGTTTGGGGATCTTCCGGAATCGAGTCAGCTCAGCATCTTTGATCTGATGGGGAAATAGGAAGTTAGGAGAAGACCATGACTGATGATGTTTCAATAAGCAATCGAATAGAGGAAAAGTGGGACGAAATTAAGCAGATAGTTCGAAAGGAGTGCTGTCTCACCAATATATCCTATGGCACGTGGATAGAGCCATTGGAGTTTTTGCGATATACAGATGGCGTGGCTTATGTACTTCTTCCGCAGAACAATGCCATGGCAATGGACTATGTAAAAAACAGGTTTTACAGCTTTTTTGTTGAAGCTATGGCTGCTGCTGCGGAGCTGGACGGCCTGATAGATGAGTTGTCAGTGGAATTCACGTTTGACGCTGAAGAAGTAAAAGCGAGAAACGAAGAAAAGATGTCTGAAGAGAAACTGGCACAGCTAAGGGCGAGCCTGAAACCCAAGTTTACCTTTGAAAGCTTCGTTGTTGGAGGTAGCAACAGGTTTGCTTATAGCGCTGCTGTGGCTGTAGCTGAAGACCCAGGGGCTATATACAATCCGCTGTTTTTATATGGAGGACCGGGGCTTGGTAAGACACATCTTCTTCAAGCCATAGGTAATTACATCTGTAGAACGGCGCCTGAGCAGAAAGTCTTATATGTTACTTCTGAGGATTTCACCAATGAGGTTATTGAGTACATCAGGACAGGGCAGGTAGATGAACTGCATGAAAAATACAGGACGGTAGATGTACTGTTGATTGATGACGTTCAGTTCATAATTGGCAAGAAGGCTACGCAGCTTGAGTTTTTCCATACCTTTAATACTTTATATCAGGATGGGAAACAGATAGTTCTTTCCTCGGATCGTCATCCAAAAGAAATAGAGGCTCTGGATGAGAGATTCAGGTCGCGCTTTGAGATGGGATTGACTTCAGATATCCAAAAGCCCGACTACGAGACCAGAATGGCAATTTTGCGAAAGCTCCATGAGGGAAAAATTCTTGATATTGATGACAGCGTTTTTGAGTATATAGCAAATGGGGTTGTTTCTAATGTCAGGGAGCTTGAAGGTGCTTACACAAAGGTTGTTGCTTATTCAAGGCTTAATAAGCTGGAGCACATTGGAGAAGAAGAGGCAAAGCTCGCTCTCCGGGATGATATCGAGGTTGGAAGAGCAAGAAATATCCCTCCGTCAGTAATCATAAGCACTGTAGCAGAGCAGTATAACGTGAGTGTTGATCTTCTTAAGTCCAAAAAGAGGAGTAATGATATTGTTCTTCCAAGGCAGCTTGCAATGTATTTAATCAGGGAATATACGGATACAACGCTCGCTGGCATAGGAAAAGAGTTGGGTGGAAGAGATCACTCAACAGTAAAGAACAGTATTGAGAGGATAACCGACATGCTCTCCACAGATGAAGATGTCAATCAAAAGATAGATGTTATCTGTATGAAGCTGAACCTCAACAAAAAGGAGTAGTTATGTATGCGAGAAATAGAGTGTATACATTTGAAAACTTTGACGTAGACAGAAGAAATAAGTTTGCGTTCGAGGCAGCTAAGGAAGTCACAAACGAACCAGGTGGCAGATTTAATCCTCTTTATCTGTATGGGAAAAGATATGACGGCAAGACACATCTGTTAAAGGCAATGGAGCGAGACCTTCGCGAGAAAAAGCCTCTTTTGGATGTCCTATATGTAAGAGGTGAAGATTTTGATAACGACCTGCTAAGCGCAATTTCTTCAAACCAATATGGGCTAGGAATCAAGCTGTTCCGCGAAAAGTACCGAAATGTAGATGTGCTTCTGGTGGATGACATTGATTATTTTATGGAAAGACGAGTGGTCCTAAATGAACTCATAAATACCTTTGATTCCCTTTATTTACAAGGAAAACAAATAGTCTTTTCAGCAGACAGGAGGCCTACTGACCTGGGGGAGATGGACAAACTGTTCAGAGGAAAGCTTGAAATGGGACTGGTAATAGGGATAAGGAACTAAAAAACAGTATACGAGGGAGGAAGACAATGAAGGATGAAAATGTATTGCGGCGGGTTCCGCCGAATAATCAGGAAGCAGAGCAATCTGTAATTGGGGCAATGATACTTGACAGAGGCGCAATCAAAACAGCTGCTGAAATACTGATTGAAGATGATTTCTATTACAGACAGCTGGGAACGATGTTCTCTACGATGGTAGAGCTGGAGAAAGAGGAAAGCGCTGTTGATCCGGTTACTCTGCAAAACCGACTCAGAGAAAAGAATGTTTCTCCTGAGGTTTGTAGTGGCGAGTTTATCGCAGGGCTGGTAGAAAAAGTACCGACATCAGCCAATGTAAAGTATTACGCCAACATCGTAAAAAATAAGTCTATGCTACGTAAGTTGATTAAGGCATGTAATGATGCTGAGAACGCGTGCTATACAGAATCTGATAATGTGATTGGGGTTTTAAACGATGCTGAGAAAACAGTACTGGATGTAACTCAGAAGAGAAGCGCAGGGGATGTTGTCCCTATCGACCAGATTGTCATGGATGCACTTAACCTTATGGAAAAGGCAAGCAAAATGCAGGGGCATGTTACCGGTGTCGCAACGGGCTTTACTGATCTGGATTATAAGACCACCGGGTTTCATTCGGCTGATCTTGTGCTTATAGCTGCTCGTCCTGCCATGGGAAAGACTGCTTTTGCCTTAAACATGGCAGAGTACATGGCGCTACATGATAACAGATGCGTTGCAATCTTTTCTTTGGAGATGCCAAGAGTACAGCTGGTCAACAGGCTTATTGCGATGGATTCCCGTGTTAATTCAGAAAATATTAAGAGTGGAAACATGTCCGATGGAGAATGGAGCAGTGTTGTTGATAGTGCCAATGTTATAAGTAAGTCCAAGCTCATTATAGATGATGCCCCTATAATCACTCTTCAGGATATTCAGGCAAAGTGTAGAAAATTCAAGGCACAGTCCGGATTGGACGCTGTCTTTATCGACTATTTACAGCTTGTGAAATATAAGCAGGGTAGAAATGGCCCATCTTCAAGGCAGGAGGAGGTTGCAGAGATTTCAAAATCGCTAAAAGCGCTTGCCAGAGAGCTTGAAATACCGATTATTGCTCTTTCGCAGCTGAATCGTGATACAGAGAAGAGAACGGATCATATCCCGATGCTGTCTGACCTTAGAGAATCAGGATCTATTGAGCAGGATGCTGATATGGTGATGTTTATTCATAGAGAAGATGTCTATGATCACGATTGTGAAGAAAAGAACGTTGCCCAGATTATTATTGCGAAGCAGAGAAGCGGCCCAACAGGAACGGTAAAGCTGGCATGGCAACCAGAGTATACGAGGTTTGCAAATCTTGCAATGGAGAGAAAATAGTTTATCAGTTTCGTAAAGGAGATAACATGCCACTTACTAATAACCAATACAACAGCATTATGCAGCAATATGAAGATTTGCGCATTCGCCATAGACGCGAGCGGGAGGAAAAGCTGCAAGAAATATATGATAATGTCCCCGGATATAAGGAGCTTGATGAACAGACATCTACTGCCAGTGTGGAGTTTGGAAGACGAATTATTGCTGGAGAGAAATTGGATAAAAACCTTTTGGATTCAAAATTAAAAGCTTTAGCTGCTCAAAAGGCGGAGCTTTTAAAGAAGTCTGGCTATACTGCAGACTACCTGGACTTCGAATACAAGTGCAAGGATTGTAAGGATACAGGATACATAGGGAATGAAAAATGCCATTGTTTTAAGCAGAAAATAATCGAGACTTTATATGACAAATCAAATCTTCGATCACTGACCCAGGAATGCAATTTTGCAAATATGACTGATTCGTATTACAAGGGCGAGGATCTTGATAGATTCAGAGGCTTAAGAAAGGTTGCGGAAGAGTTTATTTCTTCCTTTAACACTGACTATCAGAACCTTTTCATATATGGCCCTGTTGGTACGGGCAAAAGCTTTATGACCATTTGCATTGCAGATGAGCTTTTAAAGAGAGGAAACTCAGTTATTTACTTTGGCGCCATTGGCTTATTTGAGCTTATCTCGGAATACGCATTTGATTTCAAAAACAAGGCCTGGTTAAGGGCGGTATATGATGACCTGTACGACTGCGACCTCCTTGTTATTGATGACCTTGGGACAGAGATAAC
>JAEEGI010015350.1_pt1 | contig 15957 bp, 11 predicted proteins | sample 8958751 | NCBI WGS metagenome assembly JAEEGI01 (sample SAMN16246545, study PRJNA631951) | gut metagenome | biome: gut microbiome; feature: rumen; material: KS-attached | host: Bos | place: Iran: Karaj | collected 2018-10
GCCAGACAGGATACAATCGGAAAAGCTCTCAATGGAAAAGTCGATTTTCAGCAGGTTCAGCTTGTCGGTGTAGAATGCTTTGATTTGGCTTATCAGCGCCGAGAGATAACACTCGCCATTATGCACTTCCAGATTCAGAAAGTCGCCGCTTGAAGCTTTGACGATTCCGTCCACATAGCCGCGTATTTCCTCGCACTTTCCGTTGATGTTCCGCGCGACCTCGAGCTTCTTTTGCTCGTCCTTGTACAAGCCCTTTTCGAGCGCCTTTGCGTACAGCTCAATCACGCCGAGAGGAGTTTTTATGTCGTGCGAGAGTGAGAGCACCATCGTCTTGTTTTGCTTTTGCAGCTCAAGCTCGGCTGATTTTTGACTTTCGAGCTTTTCGCGGAGCAGGTCAAGTCCCCACAAAAACCTGCCGAAATAATTGTCCTTGCTTTCCTTAAGCGGCGCCGTCAGATTGCCCTTCGCAAGCTCCGTGGGATAATCGCTGATTTTTTCAAACGGTCTGATGATCCTGATGAAGAGAACCGCCATCAGAACGAGCACAAACGCCGCCACAACTCCGAAGCTGATGTTGAACAGCCTGACTGCGGTGCTGTTGTCGGAATTATATGAATAGTCAAAGCGGTAGAGAGTGCCGCCGATATCCTTGACAAGATAGTCGCTGTCGCCGCTCTTGAAGCCGTCTGTCAGCTTTTCAACATTTGTGATAGTCGGATAGTCGGACAGGGAATAGTCATCGCCGTTTTCTATTTTTACGGCGATTCTCTGCGCCTCAACGCGATAAGGGCGACCTTCGTCACCCTTGCCTGCGTTATTTAAAATGAAATTCGCTCCTGTAAAAATCACCGCGATCAGAGCGATGACGGCAACCGTCAGTTTGATATAGCTTTTCATAATTACCTCTCGTAGCGGTACCCGACGCCCCAGACAGTCACAATGTGTTCGGGCTTTTTTGGGTTGGCTTCAATCTTCTGTCTGAGCCATTTGATGTGAACCGTCAGCGTCTGCGGTTCGGAAAAGCTGTCAAAGCCCCAAATCTGATTGAACAGATAATCCTTGCTGAGAGTTTTGCCGGCGTTTTCGGCGAGCAGCAGAAGCAGGTCAAACTCCTTTTGTCTGAGGTCGAGAGGTGTGTTTCCCTTGTATGCAATGCGCTTGCTCTTGTTGATTTTCAGGAATCCGTCTGAGAGAATGTCTGTCTGATAACGCCGCGTGAAGATGCCCTTTATTTTTGCGAGCAGAATATCGATGTCATACGGCTTCTCGATGTAGTCGTCCGCGCCGAGGATCAGACCGTTGAGCTTGTCGTCCTTTTCGGTTTTCGCGCTGACAATGATGATCGGGGTATTGGCGTTCTCGCGTATTTTGCGGCAGACCGCGAAACCGTCCAGGGAGGGCAGCATAATATCGAGTATCACCAGCCTTGCGCCTTCCGATTCAAAGGAGTTTACGGAGCTGTCGCCGTCCGCACAGTGCTTTACCGAATAGCCGTCAGCTTCCAGAAAATCGCACAGCAGCGCTGCCATTTCGATATTATCCTCTACAACAAGAATGTCGACCATTGCTTTTCACTCCAAAATCCGATTACCAGCCCTGCTCAAGCAGCCAGTTGTTCAGGGCGCGTTCCTTTGTTCTCTCGTCGCTGCCCTCTAAATTATACTCTCCCTGAATATTCCCGTCAACAATATAAAGCACGCGCGAGCATTTTGCGGCGACCTTCGCGTCGTGGGTCACGAGCATGATTGTGGTGCCGTCCGCGTTGATTTTACACAGCTCCTCCATAACCTCGTTGGAGCTCTGACGGTTGAGCGCGCCTGTCGGCTCGTCGGCGAAAATCATCTTGGGACTGTTGATCATGCTGCGGCAGATACATGCCCTTTGAAGCTGACCGCCGGATACCTCGTTGATGTCATTGTCGGCGATTTCAATGATTCCGAGCTTACGCATAAGCTCCTTGCCGCGCTCGAGCTTTTCCTTCGCGGAGAGAGTGTTGGCTTTTGACTGGCGCGCCGGAAGAATGATGTTGTCGAGTACCGAGAGATTCTTGAGCATATACATCTGCTGAAAGATAAAGCCCATTTCGTCAAGTCTGAGCGCCGCAAGCTGAGTGGGCTTGAGCGCGGAGATGTTTTTACCGCCGAAGAGAACCGTACCCGCGGTCATGCTGTCCATTCCCGAAACGGTGTAGAGCAGGGTAGACTTGCCCGAGCCTGACGGCCCCATCACGGCGACCATCTCGCCCTCGTCGATTGAGAAGCTGACGTTGCGCAGGACGTTGTTCTGTCTTTTGTTGGTGATATATGTTTTACAAAGGTCTTTCACTTCAATAATTTTAGCCATAGTAATCCTCTTTCTTGATAAATCGATCGTTTGACGCGCTGTTGATGAACATTTCCCTGATTGGTGAGTTTACAAAAGGCGCAGAACGTGCCCACCGGCGCCTTACTCAACAGTGTTGATTTCGTTTGAATTGACCTTGCGTATCCCGAGCGCAGTCAGGAATACACTGAAAACCGTTGCCGCAAAGACGATAGCGGGATATATGATGCAGGTCTTGATTACGTCGGTGTCAAAGATAATGTTTTTCACGCCCATCATCTGGAAAATACCGCCTGTCGCAAGCTTGCCGATTGGGTCGGCGAGAGCGACAGAGAGCAGTACCGCCGCAATCATAATGATCGCGATTCTGAGCGTCTGCCAGAATATTATTGAACGGTTTTTAAAGCCGATAGCCTTGAGCATCGCTATCTCACCTCGTTCCTTGGTGAGGAAGCTCTTTTCCATCAATACGGCAACTAAAATATCGATCAGAATGATAATCGGCAGCAGCAAACCCGTTACTCCGTCCATCATACCTCCTACGCCGCCTACGCAGTAATCGACATAGTCGCCCGCGTTCATTACCTTGTCATTGGGATACATTTCTTTGATGGTTTCTATTCTTTTCTCAATCTCAGAGGAACTTGGATTGTCATGAAAACGAATCTGAAAATCGTTGATTCCCGCAAGGTTCTTAAAGCTGAAGGTTTGACCGGGATACAGGCGGATATTGTCTCCCATAGACATCATTGTCTGGTAGGTCGCCGTAATCATACACTCTGTCTCGCCGTCAAGAGTTTTTACCGTGACGGTATCTCCGATTGCGACATTTAATTTGTCAGCGACAACATACGACATGGCAATCTCGTGCTTGTTCTGCGGCGCGGTGCCTTCCAAATACAGATACTCGTCCGGCGTCATATTCACGCCCTCTACGCCGTGGGTTTTCAGCTCTGTATCGCCTTTGACAACGACAACATTTGAAATGGTTTCCACAAAGCAATCCGCTTCCCAGCCCTTTTCAGCGAGGTCAGATTCCACCTCGGCTATTTTATTGTTGAGCTTCTCTCTGCCGTCGGGAACCATGTATTTTTCAATCGCACCCGATTCCACAACCGCCGCGTCGCACTCAGCCATATTAATCCAGCCGAGCAGCTTGCCGCTCTTCATCGTTGATGAGATATTCAGTCCTATCATCAGCATAGAGATGCCGATGAAGAACGTAAACAGCATAATCAAAAAACGCTTGGGACTGCTGAGAATGTCGTTGACTGCCATGAAGAACACGGGGCTTACGGGCTTTTTGCCGAGCTTAATGATGCCTTTTTTCTTATATCGTTCGCCTGTTGTGCCGCTGCGGATAGCATCAACAGGCGTGAATTTTTTTACCTTGCGCGTGCTTACATAACAGAACAGCACGATAATTCCCACAACCGATATTGCGCAAAGAATACTCAGCAGAACGCCGCCCGCACTGTCCATCAAAATACTCTGCGACACCATTTTGAGCAGCATACTGCCGAACGGAAATGAAAGTGCCAAGCCAACGATTGCGCCTATGATGGATATTGCCAGATACTTTATCAGATACAGAGAGCGGATCTTTCCGTTTGTAATACCGATCGCCTTCATAATTCCTATCTGCCTATATTCCTCGCTGAGCGTAAAGCTGATGGTGAAGCGTAGAATCACAATGGCAATCAAAATCAGCGCAATGCTGACGATAAGCAATATTCCCGCGATAATCATTTCCATAATATAGGTAAACTGTAACAGAGAGCGGTCTCCGCTGAACGCCATAGCATCGCAGGCGGTCAAAGCCTTTTCAAGCGCGGGAACATCGCTTGTATCAATGAAGCTGAGGTATATTAGATACGGCTGAAGCGGCTCAACCTTTTCAAAAGCCTTGTAATCGTTTTCGGAAATCAGAAACCTCGTGTTACCCATCATGCGAGAGCCTAAAATTGCGTCCTTGAGCGAATCCTTGACTGTAAAGGTACGGGTTATATCTCCTGCGGTCAGTTCAACCTTGTCTCCGATTTTAGCGTTGCTGTTGTCAAGGAGGGACTGACGGACATATACCTCGCCGTCCTTTACCTCGGTAATTTCGCTGTCATTGCTGTCAAAATATTTTTCTATCTGATGAGATATACAGCTTACAAAGCCCGCGTTAGCATTCTGCTTGTCCTTTGCGTTGTCGTGTTCAACAAACCTGTGACCCGAAATAAAAATACATTCCTCCTGCTTAAAGTCTGTCACACCCTCGGCGTTCTTCACAGCGTCCTTTACCGTCACGCTGCCGCCGCTGCGCTCAAAGGTCATATAGTCGCCGACTCCTGCCTTGTCAAAAAAGCTGTCGAGCGAGCCGGTCACCGCCGTCAGATTTGTCACGCTCGAGGAAACGAACATCACAGACAAGATGACAAAGAGCAAAATGATGATATTCATTGTCTTTTTGCGTTTCAAGTCGCGTTTCAAAATGTCAAAAAACATACGCATTCTCCTTACTGAGTATATTGTATCACAAAAATTGCTCTTGTGAACCTTACAGCATGAGTATAGCGGAGAAATTATTAAATAATCCTTAAATGAAATAATATTTTTTAAAACGATGAAAAAAGCGCCTGCCACTCAGGCAAGCGCTTGATATTTGTTATTACGAGTCGTAGAAATGCTGTCCGTCGTCAGTTACAAGCCGTTCGGCCTTCGGGTACTCAAAGATTTTGGAATTATCCCGATTTGCTTCGAGGTAGTCAGCGAATTCCGCCGCGTACCATTTTGCCATTCCGAGGTTGTGCATGAGGTAATGACCGCAGTTTACTGGAGCGGCGCCGGGAACCTCCTGAGCGTCGTTGACCGATCTGAAGGCTCTCAGCAACAATTCATAAATCTCACGGGGAGAGCGGCTGCCCTTGAGAATGAGGTAAAAGCCTGTCAGACACCCCATGGGACCCCAGTAGATAACCTCGTCCTTCCAGTCGGGGTCATTTCTGAGAAAGGTCGCGATGATGTGCTCGAGCGAATGCATAGCCGCCACATCGATAACGGGTTCTCTGTTCGGTCTTTTCAGTCTTATATCATAGGTTGTCACAATGCTGTCGCCGACAATGTCCTCACGGCTGAGAAATATGCCCGGGACAATGGCTGTATGGTCTACGGAGAAGCTCTGTATCATTTTCATGTCCATAACACCTTTCATTATATAACGTATTATCTGTGTGGTTAAATCATAACACAAACGGGCTGAAAATTCAATATCAATATGTCATGGGCAAAAACGTAAAAAATCACCCTGCGTTCCAAAAAACGTGGCACAGGGTGTTTTCTGATAATTAAGCCATTCCGAAGAAGCTGAGGATATTAAATCCTGTGGGCAGCGGTATCGTGAACATATATATAGTAGCGAGCACAACGCCTGCGATCGCGATAAAAAGTACTACAACGCGGTTCGGCAGGTTCTTGAACACGCCGACGATACCTAACAGGAAGAGTACAACGGAATAGATAACGTTGACAAGGTTGTAGGCGTCGCCGTTTCTGTTGTCGCGCTTGCCTTCCTCGAGAAGCTCCTGAGACTGAGCGATAAGATTATTTGATTCCTCAAAGTATTTATCGGTCATTCCCTCTACCTCAAAGGGAGATGACATTGAATCGTCCATCTGATTCATAGCATCACTCAGGATCTGACTGCTGTTCTGCTGCATGAAATAGTGCATTTTGTCTTCATAGATTTTCGCTTCCTCTTCGTTGCCCTTCATTTTGGCAACCTCAGCGTCGAGTTGATAATCGATCGCGGTATTCCATGCCATCAGATCTGAGAGATACATCTGCATAGCTGAGTTATAAGCGGCGTTTCCCTCGGAAGCGAGGTTGTTGCTCTTTGTGAAATTGGTTGCCTGATTGCCGCCGTGAAGCGAGCCGATCCAGGTTGCCCATGCCGTGAGCAGCGCTGTTACGCCTAAGAAAATAGCTGTGATTACCTCAATTCGCTTTGCCGTGAACAGCTTTTTCTTTTTCGGTGTTGCTTCTTCGACCTCTTCTGTTTCTGTCTCTGAAGCTATTGTTTCAAGTTCTTTGTTATCAGTTGACATGATTATTCCTCCGTTCATTTTTTACGCACATTTTTCTGTGCCTGTAGCAGTATAACATATTGCGTTCTCAATAGCAATTGTTTTATAAGATGTATTTGTCCCTGTATAATGATTTTATATAAAACTCCATCAAATGCTTTAAGTTAAGAACGAATTTTGTAAAAAAAGCAATTACTTTTTCGATAGCACGTAATGTTAGGGAGAGCATTCAAAAAAAGAACGATTTATTTTACAGGACAATTGCTGACGATCAGATAGCAGAAAAATAGATTTTGAAGAAAAGTGTTCTTTTTTCGTTGCGGTTTTATCGAGCCCTAAGTAAAACAGCCTTTTTTCATGTAAATCAAATAGGTTAACAAATACCTCTATGAGTTTTTTACAGCGGCGTTTTTTCTAAATACGAATAATGAGAAAGTCTTTATTCTGATTTGTCAGATTTAGATTAAATATATAAATAATATAAATCTTTTTATTAATAATGTTTAAGAATATTTTACAAAAGGGTTAAAAACTGATAATTATAGTAGTATTATTGTTCAGATAATGCTAAAATTAATTAAGTAATTTGAGCATAGCGCACAAAAGGAATAATCAATACTCACCGCCTTGTTCTGACCGGACAACGCGTTCCGTTTGATGAATCAAATGTGGAAAACGGACTTCTAACAGTTGAAAAACATGCGCTTATTATTGATCCCGCTGTTTGGGTGTTTGCCGGATTCGTATTGTTCGTGGTAATTATGGTAACCATTACCTTTATCAGACGTATGAAATCAAAGCAGTCGAAATCAAACGTGACCTGATTGCGTCAAACATCACGTTTGCCGTTCAATTAACAAACATGATTGTATTTTATTGCAGCTTTCGGTAACGATGAGATATCCGAACTGTGCTTTCCTTTTTCGCACAGTATCATAACTAATTATTTTAATTTAAAAGCGCGGGATAACCGGATGGTATCCGCGCTTTTGTGTTGAGATTGATACAGTCAAGCTGTATGATAATGATTATATTTTATGTATCAAATAAGCAAACGCCGAGCTAAGAGCAAAGGCTCGTCCCTAATTAAAAGAGTATCTTGACGATATATCTGACTATGAGAACATCTTTTTCGTGGATCCCAAATGGTGTGGAAATTACCCTATGGTGTTTTACCGTCAGCTTGGAATCAAAATCGCGGTAGAGGCACTGAAGTAGAGAATTTCCGAGTGCAGGGATTTGCAGTCAGCTATCTCTATAATTTCACTTTTGCCGAGGGTGCTTTTTTGTTTCGTCAAGCACCTGAGTGACTTTTTTTCGAGCATACGGCAGTCGAACTTCTATTATATCATTATTGTTCGATTTGTCGAAAAATTAATACCGTTCGTCCCTAAATTTGACCGTTAGTCCCGAATACCTTGTTATAACCTGTATTTTTTGCTATTATAATCCTGAAAAATTATAACAGGAAGTGTTGTGTATGCTAAAACGACTATCAAAAAAAGCAGGACTTGTCGTCACGGCTGCTTTGCTGTCTGTGCTGATAGTTCTGTCATGCGTTATGCCCTCAGTGGTTTCGGCGGTTCAGACATCCGATGAGTCCGTCAGCGGAATTGTGACGAGCTTAGCCACCAAGGAAATGAAGAAGTTTGCCTATGACCTGATCGACCGCACTATTCTGGCAGGATTGGGCAAGGCGGCGTCCTCGGTTGAAAACGAGAATGTTCAGATGGTGCTCAACGCCACGAGAAAGATCCTCGGCGGCGGTCAGGGCGTCGCTAACTCCAAAATTCTTTCGGCGTGCAGCGAGATTCAGCAGCAGCTTTCCGAGCTGGATCTGACCGTCCGCGCCGCAACCTCTCACACAAACAGTCTGCTTTCACAGTTGAACGTGATCATCACCAAATACGCGTTCAATGATAAGGTATCGGAAGAGCGTTCGTTCGACGACAAATACAGAAGCGTCATCAATAATTTTACCGATCTGAACGATGCGCTTCAAAAATACTGCAAAGACTCGAACGATCCCGATGCGACCGAGAATCAGCTATATGAGGATTTTCATAATCTTCAAACCGCTTACAGTACGGTATCCGCATATTACGACGGCATAAAAACCGACGGCGCCGATGCGGTTGAGCATCAGGACGGCATCAACTTTGACAGCGACCTGACCGGATATCTGGAGCTGATTTCTCCGTATTCGCCGTCGCAGGCATTGTCGGATGATTTATCGGACACTAACGGTTGGGGTAACCGCTCCGATAATCTGACCTATCTCGATTATGCGGAGGAATGCTATAAGGCACAGATCGTCGGCGAGAACCAGATGTACGATCTGATGACGGCGAGTATCGGCGACGCCGCCTCTCCGCTGATTACCTATCTTACCGCCTACCAGCTGTACGCGAGCTACAAGGTGTGCCTGCTGAACTCCGACGTGAGCTACAGCGATGATAAAGATAAAGAGTCGGACCGCCAGAAGGTGGTATACGACACATGGTCGTTGTTTGATAAACGCCAGAAAAAGGCTGTTCGCGGCGTCTATCAACTCTGTTCGCTCTATCAGAACCAGCTCACCTCTCTGATGCGCGGTTACGACATGATGCAGAATATGCAGATGGACTATCAAGAATACGAAGAGCATAAGGTTGAAGATAACCTGCTTCAAGATCTGACGAGAAAGCTGAAGGCGTATGTGACCGATGCCGACCGCAAGTTTTATCTGATCAAGCCCTATGGCACCTCATCCGTATACGCCGTCAGCAACTACAAGGATGAAAAGACCCAATTCACCACACAATACCTATATTTTAATTATAATATGCCGGGTGATTACTGTCCGACTCAGGATTATTTCAATCTGCAAAAAACAAACGAAAACAGCAGGGACAGAGGCTTTAAAACAATCACCAACGGGGAAGATCTGAATGACTTGCTTTCGCCGAACATCTGGGATTCGTCCGGCAACCAACTTGACGCATACCTCAGAAATGTCGCGGGACTTACCCAGACGGCGAACGTCGAGAGCTCATACAAGTCTGCTTCAAACGACTATGACGATTTGAAAACGGGCGCCTATGTCATCCTGAATGAAAGCGGCTACGACAACTCAAGCAACAAGATGCAGATCCTCAACGAGTCGATGCCGATTCTCGGTTCCGCAAGCTCTAACCAGTTCAACGTGAAAATCGCCGATCTTCCTAATAGCGGCAATAACCCTGTGACGATCATCATGAAGAACTACGAGACCATCAGCCGCAATATAAAGGCGGAGGGCAGCGGCGCGGCAGTATCGCTGTACTGCGGCGGCAACAAGCTTGCCGACGGCGGTCAAAAGGTGAACAGCGGCTCCGCAGTGGAGCTGCAAATGATGCCCGACAGCGGCAAGGCGATCGACACTATCAAGCTCTATCGCGCCGACGGCAGCGAAATGACCACCCTTTATAACAGCAACCAGACAATGAAGGATTCCAAAACGGGCGACCAGAAAAGCGTCGATGTCACCGATGTGCTCTGCGAGGTGAGCAGCGGCTGCTATAAGCTTGTATTCTCCTCTCCCTATCAGGATTGCACAGTCAAGGTTACCACGAAGAACGCCGCGACCCCTCGCCACAGCGTCACCCTGCTCAATTCCTTCGACGGCGACCTGCAATTCGGAGAACACGACAGTATCTCCCGCAAGGAATTTGCCGAGGGAGAGACGGTCACCTTCTTTGTACGTCCCTATGAGAGCGGCACGGTGACGAAGGTATGGCTGCTGGATGAGGACACCACCGAACCCGAGCAGCACGAGCTGAAGAACGTGACCTGCTCGCCCTCCGATGCGCAGTGCTTTGCGCCTACCGAACGTGCGTATTCCTTTGTAATGCCGGCGCAGGACGTTTTTGTCAGAGCGGATTACGATAAATCGGGTAAGCTTTTAATATTTGATACCGATAAATTTGTATATGACAATAACGGCAAGCCCACCAGCTATATGAAGGTTGGCGGCGGCTGGCTCTACATCGGCTGGGATTTTGTTCCCGTTGCCTACAACGCCGGCGAAACGGCGAAGCTTGAAGCGGTGACGGACGACAAACACGTTCTGAAATCCGTCAGTGCACACGGCGAAACCAGCAACATGGATTATCCCGTCACCATCATAAATAACGATTACACTGTGACGTTTGACGCGGAAAACCCCGAGAACATCGTGGTGGTTCCCGAATTTGCTGAATTGGAAAAGGACTATACCGTTACGATCCGAGATTCCGTGGTGCATGACAGAGGACTGTTCTTTGTTGACAGCGACGGCAAAACCCTTCCCGTCTATGAGATGAAGTATGATGAGGGCGATACCGTTACGCTGATCGCCACCATCAACGAAGCGCTGACCGGCACTATCGTCATCACCGATGAATGGGGCAAGGATATCACCGAGAATGTTCCGCTCACTGTTGACGAGGATGCCAAGACCATCACCTTCACTATGCCCGCCAAAAACATCACACTCAACATTCCCGATTACCATGATTTCCACAATGGCATTTGCCGCGACTGCGGTCTGTATGAAACGCCCATTCAGGGTGAGGACGGCTGCTATCAGATCAGAAACGCCGGCAACCTGTTCTGGATCTCCGCGCTGGTGAGAAACGACCACACCCACGCGATATTTGATAATCAGAACAAATCGCCGAAGTTCAAGCTGATGAACGACATCACCCTTGAAAGCCTTCAGTGGGAGCCGATCCCTGATTTCGGCGGCGTTTTTGACGGACAGGGCTTCACCATTAACGATTTCTACTTCAGCAAAACGGTCACGAATCATGATGAAGAAAACATGAAGTACGGATTTTTCGTCAACTGCGATGGGGCAAAGATCCAGAATTTTGCCTTGAAAGGAAAAGCGGAGTTGGACTATCACCGCGAAGACACTTATAATCCGTACTCTTCAAGCGTGCTGAGCTTTGCCTCGATAGCGGGAGGCTTGACCGTAGGAACGACCATCGACCACGTTTACAGCTATGTTGACGTGACCCTCTCTGCCGACGAAAACCTGACCATGCTCGTAACTGTTGCGGGTATCGCGACAGACATTATGGATAAAGACACCGTCAGCAACTGTCTCAATTTCGGCAGCTTCAGCGGACCGATCAGATGTGCGGCGGGTATCGTATTCTCAGCAGCCTATCCCACGGCAACCGTCGAAAACTGCGCGAATATCGGAGATCTCTCATCATCATGGGATAATTACAAAGATTTGTCGGGGCTTCTTTCCGGTATCATCGTTTTCCCGTGGACTTCCGTTTTCTTCGACTATTGCTACCTCAATATCAACAACTGCTACAACTACGGAATGCTAACTGCCGCCTCATCCAGTTCCAGCGATCCGATCGCGGTTGTGACATCGGATAGAGTGAGTATCAACAACTGCTACTATCTCGTAAACAGTTCTAACGATTACGGACACGCTTCCCCTCACTCTGCGGAACAGTTTAAAACGGGCGAGACGGGATACAAGCTAAACAAGGGCGTGACCGACGGCACGCAGGCGTGGTATCAGAACATCGACAACGGCAAAACGCCCGACGATTATCCGCTGCCCGACAAGAACCGCGGCACGATCTACTACATCGAGAGCGAGAACCGCTATTCCAACTATCCCGACGGCAATCCTCCGCAGCCGCCCACAGAGCCGACGACCGTTGAGCCGACTACTGTTGAGCCGACAACCGTTGAACCGACAACTATTGAACCCACGACGGAGCCCACGGAGCCGACGACTGTTGAGCCCACGACAGAGCCCACGGAGCCGACAACCGTTGAACCCACGGAGCCGACAACAGAGCCTGCAACGGAGCCGGAGCCTGCCGGTCACGGTATCCGCACCTATGAGGAACTGTGCGAATTCCGCGACCAGGTAAATAGCGGCAGCAATTCTGATTCCGCTTATCTTGACGCCGACATCATTGTGCCCGACGGTTCAGAATGGACTCAGGGTATCGGAACGTCCGACAAACCGTTCAGCGGCACATTTGACGGAAGGGGCTACTGCATCGTCGGTCTGAGAATGAATAACTCCCAAAACGAGGCGTTATTTGATTACATCGGCAAGGACGGCATTGTTAAAGATTTGATGGTATTGGATTGTCGCAGTGTAACAGCCGCCGAGTACGCAGGCGGTATTGCGGCGTTCAATGAAGGAACCATCGACCACTGCACAAGCGGTATCAATCTTGCCGGCAGCAAGACCGTCACTCTTTCTAACGGAAAAGTAATCAAGCCGTCAGACTATAATTCCTATATCTTCGGCGAGAACTGCGGCGGTGTTGCGGCAGTCAACAAGGGCACTATTACCGGCACCCGCAACGCCACGGTAGTTGAGGGGGTTACCAGCGGCGGTATCGCTGCGGACAACAATGGTGAAATCTACGGCTGTGCCAACAACGGCGCCGTCGGTTCCACCTCGAGCAGTTGTAAAGTCTCAGGCGGCATCGCGGGCAATAACAGTGGCAAGATCAAAGCCTGCTATAACTCCGGTCATCCCTCCTGCGGCGACAGCAAAAAGCAGGGTATGATCGCAGGTGATAACAGCTCTGCGGCAGTCAGAAATGTATTCTATCCGGATTTCGACAATATTCCCGCTGTCGGCGCATTATCCTCCGCAAAGCTCAGCGATAACTCCGGATTGATGGAAACCGCCGACATGAAAAAGCCCGCGTTCGTTGACAAGCTCAACACCGTGACCGATGATACCGTCGCATGGGTGCATACAGCCTATAATAATACTTATTTCAACAATGGTTTCCCAATCATTCAGGGCAGAACCCTGAACCGGCGGACGCTTACCCTCGCCGAAAACCTCACGGTCAGCAGCCTGATGCACAAGGATCTGCAATTTGACCTGCAGCCTCTTTCCTCCGGCAGCGAGGAATACGCAAAGCTTGCGGCAAAGGGCAATATCATCGCCGCCTACAGCGCCAATACGATTGACTGCAGCGGAAACTATATGCCTGCCGAGCTGTGGACAGCGGGTGGCATGAAACTGTCGGTTCCCACAAACGGCAGAACCATCTGGCTGACGGTGATCAATTCAGACGGCGAAGTAATTGCCATCGCGCCCGACAGCGTTGAAAATGGTACAGCGACCTTTACCGTCGCCGACCTCGGCAGCTTTGCACTTACTCAAACGAAGCCTTCCGATGACGCTTCGTCCTCCACAAAGGACAGCGCAAATAAGAGTACCGACGACACCGGCAGATCCGGCAGCACTGTCGCGGGCGGCGCGGTTCAGACGGGAGAACCTTTCTATACAGGAGCATTGCTTATCGTTATATTGGCAATCGTGGTTTTTGCTTATTTCAGGAGGCGCAAATTTGAAAACCGATAAGAAAAGCAAAATCAGGCATTCGGCTTATTGTCAAATAAGCTTGAGATAAAAAATCTTTATTGAAAGGACGTATTTCCATGAAAGTAAAAAGAATAATCTCCATCACTATTGCAGCAGCTCTCGCGGCGTTATCAGCCGTATCCGTATCGGCGGCTCAGCTGACAGAAACCAATCGGAGCGGCAATACAGAGGTCATTGCCCACATTGACGGCGCCGCTCCCGGCGACGTAAGCTACATCATCACCATTCCCGATGTAGTTGATTTTGGAACACTTGCCATTCCCGCCGATGACAATGATGACTACAACAAGGATGTAACCTATGCTGTTGAGGCAACCGAAATTACAGGTCTTGACACCGCAAAGCAGGCAATCGCAGTCTATGTCAAGGATCAGAACGCAAGTGCAGATGACCGTGCTTTCCAAATCGCAAATAAAGAGAATTCTGCAATAGAATTTAACTATGACGTTTACCGTTCTACCGAAACCTTAAACGAGTCCACCAGAGTCAACAATGGTGATTTCTTCACCAAGGGCTATTATCTTACCAGCTTCAATGAAGAGGGTCAGACTCTGAACGGTACGCTTCGCTTCCATCAAAAGCAGCTCTACGGTCAGAACATTGCTGAAATCGCCGGCGATTACAGCGGCTACATGGTATTCTTCAGCACGATTGACAACGTTTGATAACAGGGCGTTGTTATTGAGATGACTTTGCCATAGGTTATTGGTATGAAAAATTGCATATTCAAGGGCGCGTGTGTGTTTTTCATGCTGTTCAGCCTTTTTCTCTTAACTGTTCCCGCCGTTATGTCCGCGCAAAGCGGACAAGGCGGCAGCACGGAGGTAATTGCCCGCATTGAACCGGAAACGGAACAGACGAGCGAAGCAACACAGCCCTTGCCAACCAGCCCCGAACCGTCGGACAGCAGTCCGGTTCAGACAGGAGAGTTGATTGCGTGGTATGCTTTTATTATTATGTTTGTTTTGGGCGGAACAATGGTTCTGGTGTGGATGAATAGTCGTTCTGAACACTAGAGGTATTTATGACTGTATTATCGGTTTATTCGTAATATTGATGTTTATCTTCGGCTAAAATGGATATAATGAACTGATAAGCATAATTACACCCTCGTCGTTTTCGGCGAGGGTGTAATCATTTATTCTTCTGTTGTGACTAATAATTCAGGGAGTGAAATGGAAAAAACAATAATGTCATGATACCATACGGCATAAAAGAATATGGGGATTCTTAAGAACGAGTTCCAATCTTCTTCCGTTTCTGCGAGCTTTGCGCTCGTAGAACAATCAGATATTGATTTTTTTTAACGCGTTCGAAAAGAACGAGGAAAATCACGGGATAATAGAGATATAAAAATGCCTCCGTTTGGGCTTTTAAAATTTCCAAGCGGAGGTTTGTCATTTAACGTGCTTTTGTTATTTCCTCAAAAAACTTTTGTGAGGCTTTAGAGAAGACGTTGTCTTTTTTCCATACGATGTGCAGGTCTTCACTGACAGCGGTGGACAGAGGTTTGAAGACCAGCTCGCTGTTTGGATCCGGTTGATGAACGCTCTCTAAGCACAGTGCGTAACCCAATCCGTCATGCACCATCAGAGCGCCGTTGAAAATAAGGTTGTAGGTTGCGACGATGTTCATCTTATCTGCCGAGCGCTGAAGCAAACGCTTTACGATTCCGGTTTTATCTGCCTGACGGGACACAATCAACGGCTTGTCATATAGATCCTTAGGATCTATCATTTCCTTTTTCGCAAGCGGGCTGTCATTTCTGATTAATACACCCCATACATCGCTGTTGGGGATATTTATTGATTCATACTTTGTTTCGTCAACGCTTCCGAACACCAAGCCGAAATCCACAAGACCGCTGTCAAGCCTTTCGACAACATCGGTTCTGTCGCCGCTGATGATGTGAAAGCGGATGTCTGGGTAGATGTCCCGCACACGCTTTGCAGCTTTTGTCAGAAAGTGCACACCGACGGTCTCACCTGCGCCGATAAAAACATCGCCGGAAATATGCTCATCGGATACGGTGATTTCGTTTTCTGTTTTCTCGACAAGCGCGATGATCTCCTCTGCTCGTTTCTTCAGGATCCTGCCTTCATCGGTCAGCTCGATCCTCTTTCTGCCCCTAATAAAAAGCTGTTTGCCGAGCTCATCTTCCATATCCTTCAA
>JAEEGI010015352.1_pt1 | contig 15956 bp, 4 predicted proteins | sample 8958751 | NCBI WGS metagenome assembly JAEEGI01 (sample SAMN16246545, study PRJNA631951) | gut metagenome | biome: gut microbiome; feature: rumen; material: KS-attached | host: Bos | place: Iran: Karaj | collected 2018-10
CATCATCGTGCGCATGCGGATAGGTGCCGCTCTGTGTGTAAGTCTGTCCGTTACCATTGGTCCAAGTGTAGCTTTCGCAGGCGGTTTCAAAGAAACGGGCGGGAGTGGGTTGGAGGATAATGAGATGCAAGGTTACAGTGCTGTCATAACCCTGCTCGGTCTGGAGGGTTTGCACGTAGTCGCCGCTCGCAGTCAGGATTTCGCCGTTCCAATCGTAGCTTTCGCATGCCGCAACCGTTGTCTCAGCTGTCACTGCCACCCCATTCCAAACGATGTTGGAGCGTGTGCCCGTATAGGTCATATCGCGGGTGTGCTGCACACAGCTTTCCACCATCACCACCTCAATCTGGTAGAAGAGGGCGTCGCCGGCGGGGTTATTGTCGGTGAAGGAGGTCAGCGTGGCGGGCATCGTTTGGATGAGCTGCAGGTTGTTGCTCGCCGTACCACGATAGAGCTTGTAGCTGGCGAACTCGAAGCCTTCGTAAGGAGTCCAGATGAGGTTCCAGCTGTTGCCAATGCCCTGGTTGATAGTAAGATGCACCGTCTTGTGGTACGCACTCATCGGGGTTTCGCCTCCGCAGGAATCGGCGGCGGTGATCTTGTAGCGCCAAGCCCTCACAGACGGGTCGGCGGTAACATCTTCGTAAGCATTGGGACTACCTGCCGGGATTACGGTTAGCAGATCAAAGACATTAGCCTGGTCGTTCTCGCGGTAAATCTGGTAGCTCACCACGTCCGGATCGGACAGCTCCTCCCAAACCACGAGGTTGTGGTTGTTCTCCACACCCACCATACAGATGGCCGGGGTTTCAGTTATCAGCTCGCTGAGGCCGAGTTGCACGGGTTCAGAAACTCCATGGCAGCCGTTCGCATCGATGGCGGTCACCCAATAGGAACCAGGTGTGGTGACGGTAATGCTCGCCGATGTCTCGCCGTTAGACCAAAGATAACTGCTATAACTGCCATTTGCCGTTATGGTTGCGGAGCTGGTCACGCAAGGAGAGAGCATACCGCTCACCGCGACCTCGGGTGTGAAGGCCGGAATAACGGTTACGTGCAGTTCAACGATACTGTCAAAGCCGTTTTGAGTTGATAATTGATAATTGATAATTGATAATGCGGGAGTACCTTGTTCGAACAGGGTATCAATCAATCCGTTAGTGTAATGATAGGGGAATTCATTTTCACAGATGGTGAGATACTCGTTAGTGACAAGGGTGAGATGTAGTGTTACCACACTGTCGCAGCCATTAATGTTGGTGAGCGTTTGCGTATAGATGCCACATTCATTGTAAGTCACGTCATTCCAAGTGTAGTTGTCGTAAGCTGTGACTTCGACATTTTCCGTCACCGATGGGTTGATGGTGAGGTTCAGTGTCACCACGCTGTCACAACCGCCAATTGCAGTGAAGCTTTGCTGATATTGGCCGCTTTGCGTATAAACCGAGTCGTTCCAAGTGTAGCTCTCGCAGGCTGCGGCATCGATCTCTCTCGTAACAACATCAACAATGTTCAGATGCAAGGTTACCACGCTGTCACAACCGTGGACATTGGTGAAAGTCTGCTGATAGTCGCCGCTTTGGGTGTAAGTGGTACCATTCCAAATGTAGGAGGCGCAGGCGTTATCAGAAAACTCGAAACTGTTGCCATGATGAATAGTCAGATGCAGGGTGACAACGCTATCACAACCTTCCACAGATGTTAAGGCTTTTGTATAATCACCAGTTTCATTGTACGTTACGTTGTTCCAAACAAATTCTTCACAGGCTTCGATGTTGACTTCGTTGGTTGATGAGTGATTCACTGTCAAAAATAGTGTCACGGTGCTGTCACAACCATTGGTAGCTGTGAAATGCTGCTGATAAGTACCGCTTTGCGTATAGATGCTGTCGTTCCATTGGAAAATGTCACATGCGGTGAGATGCTGTGTTGTTTCTACCGAATGATTGAGGGTAAGGTGGAGGGTGACAATACTGTCACAATGTAGGGAACTTTCAAAATATTGTACTTTATCACCCCCTGTGGTGTAAATTTCTCCGTTCCATGTGTAGCTGTCGCAAGCGGTGGCACTGAATTCGGTGCGGAGTATGTCAAGAATGGTGAGGTGCATGGTGACGATAGAGTCGCACCCTTGCTGGTTGAGGAAGGTTTGGGTGTAGTCACCACTCTGCCGGTAGCTGATGCCGTTCCACATATATACGACACAGGCTGTCTGGTCAAACTCATATACATCACTGTGGTTAATAGTGAGATTTAGGGTGACAATGGAGTCACAACCGTTGGCGGCTGCAAAAATCTGCTGATATTCACCGGATTCGTAGTAGGTGCTGTCGTTCAAAGTGTAGCTGTCGCAGGCGGTGACACTGACCGAGGTATGTGCGTGAGGCAGGACGGTGAGAGCTAATGTGATTGTGCTGTCGCAACCACCGGCGGTTTGCAGATAGAGGGCGCGTTCGGCGGTTTCTGTCAGCAATTCCCCATTAAACAGGTAGGTTTCCCCTTCACAGATGGCGGTGTCAATAAGGACATCATAAACCGGATTGGTTTGAATGGCGAGACAGACAACCTGATCCTGATCATCTTCGCGATGGAGGATGGTATCCATCCATAAGCCCGGTGTTGTAGGATAATAGTAGTATTCACCATAATAAAAGTCCTCACCCAAACATAGCGTTTCCTGAACGTTTTGGACAACAGCCTCTCCGTATTCGTATGCTCCGATATCAATGCGACCCTGTTTGATGCGGGGGGAACCATCAAGATCCAAGGCGGGCAGGTTGAGTTCGGAAACGTTTTGGACTCCCTGGTTGATGCAGGCTGACCCGGCTCCGAGATGCCAGTCATAGGCCAAGGCGTTGCTGATGTTTCCTGCCGTGTCAGAAGGAAACACAAAATGCGGATAGTAGGCATTCGGATCGCTCCCGATATTGAGGGTGTCGAGTGTAATGAGGGAGGTGACAACGGAGGATCCCGAAATTCCACCCTCAACGGCACAATTGGTGTAGATGGCCGTACCTGAAACATTGGCATGCTGCGTTCTCACCTTGTTGCCCCATATCACACAGTTGATGAATTGATTGGCGGAACTGGCGTTGAGAACCCCGCCACTGTTTTGTCCATGATAAGTACATTTGTTATTTACAATGTTGCAGTTGATGAATTGGGCGGCATTGTAGGCATACACTCCGCCACAACCCGTTGACCCTACATTAGTGTTGTTGGCCACAAGCACATTCGCATATAAACCACCGCTAGCATTGATTCCCTGGCGGTTGTTGATGACAGTTGTATTGAAAACATGACCTCCAGTACTGGAAATTCCCACCCCACCGTTGCCACTGACAATGCATTCCCGGACTGTTCCACCTTGAGCATTTCCATTAACCCTAATTCCGGCACCGTTGTTACGGACAATACAGTTTTTGATGACACCATTACTACCGACAAATGCTCCGGTACTACCGTTGTTTTCCATTAAACAATTAGCTATGATTGAATTGTCGCCTCCGGATATTCCTATACCAGTGTTGCCGGTAAACGTACAATTAGACACGTTCAGTTCGCTACCCGAAAGACCTGCTCCCGTATTGCTGACAAAGGTGCAGTTGCGTACCTCGGCGTTTTCCACGTATGCGGCTTTGTTGCCATTCTGCCGGAAAGTGCAGTTTAACAGGTCGGCTTGATTGAGGTAGGCACCGCCGTATTCATAAGAGATGCCTCGCTGCACCGTGATTCCGTCGAACAAATTCACCCCGCTGCGGAACAGGACATTGTTTCCGGAGGAATTGGCGGAAGGGTCAGCAGATATATAGGTCATATTAAGGACACGATACGACGAATCACCATCCAAAATCGTGGCGTGGTTGATAAAGTCGCGCTGCGAGAGGTCTGTGGTGTATGGCTCATTTCCCACAAAACTTCCATAAACGGCCACTCTCGGCTGTACGGTAAGGGTTTTGCCAAGTGTGTAGGTACCCTGCGCCATCCAAATGGTAGCTGGAGGGTTGCAGCTCATGGCTGCAAACATCGCATATTGCAGGTTAGAGGTGGCGTTGCCCCACGAAGAACCGTCATGCTGTCCCGCCCCGGTTGTCGTCACATAAATGATGTTGCTGCCCGCCTCCGGTTGCAATGTGAAGGCATTGCCGTGGGCGGATTCGTAGGCACCAATGTCAATGTTTCCCTGCTGGATGCGGGGATTGCCGGCCAAATCGGTCTCGGTGGTGGCAAGGTCATTTCTACCCATGCCAATACAGGCAGAGCCGGGCTGGAGGGTCCAGTCGCCAATGGCATTGTTGGCATCCACACCCGCCTCAGCGGTGGGGTTGGTGAAGTTAGGGTATCCGAATCCAACACCACTATTCTCCTCTTCCAAGGGAATGGCACCGCTATAGGATCCGGAAATGGCCGAATTGACAATATTGAAGACACCGTTTACGCTACTGGTTTCGAGTTGGCTGCTGTTACCCCAAACGATGGAATTGTTCAGGGTGGTGCCTCTCGACGAAGAGCGAATACCTCCCCCATAGTTGCGCACAATGTCACAGTTGATGAAAATGGAGTGCGCTTTATCATTGACACCTCCTCCGAGAAATGTTTCTGATGTGTTGTTGCCAATAAGGCACTGGTTGAAACAGGTCCTGAAGTCTCCGTTAAAGTAAGCCATGTTGACACCGCCGCCGTCGCTGCGTGCCGTGTTGTTGCTAATGACACAACTGGTGAAAGTGACATACCCCCTGACGTAGGTGCCACCGTCTCCAACAAACACTCCGCCACCCTTGGAAGCACTGTTCTGTAGGATGCGGCATCCTGTGACCGTATGCCCTTTATACAAATAAAGTCCTCCGCCTTCTACCGTCAGATTGCTGCTTGTGTTATCAAACACGGTGGTATTGTTTCGGATAGTGCAGTTCTTTATTATTCCCTCCACACTATACACGCCCACTCCTCTCACGGTGTATGTTCCATTACCTGACAGTGTGACACTATTGTGGTGAATGTCACAGTTTTCCAAAGTGCCGCCGTTGTTAAAGACGGCAACTCCCTTACGGTAGCCTATGGAGGCATTGTTGGCGGTAATGACACAGTTGCGAAGGGTGCAGTACTTACGAAGATAAACCGCACCGCCTTCTCCAACGCTGTCTGCCGCCCCCCCTCGGATGGTGAAGCCGTCTATCACGGAGGCGGTGGCTTCCGTGAAGTTCACGTTTTGGTACAGCACACGACGTACATTGTTGCCGTTAAGTGTGGAAATGTTGTTGGGATTACGGTTATTCAAATCAAAATCAGTGGCTTCCGTGCCGTTGAGTCCACCATACACCCGCACATTGGGTTTGATTTCGTAGCAGTTGACAGATGCCGCGTTGCCCGTGTAGGTGCCTTTCTTCACATAAATGAAGGGAGTTGCATTGGTATAGGACGATGCTGCATCCATGGCCTCCTGCAACTCCATGGCGTTCTGCCATGTGGCACCACTGTGGGTGCCTGCACCTGTGGGTGTCACGTAGAAGATTTTACGCACGGTCAGATTCAGCGTAATCACACTGTCGCACTCCTCGTTAGCGTACATGCGGTGCGTGTAAGTACCCTGTTCGCTGACACTTCTGCCATAGAAATCATAGCTGTCGCCCTCATTTACGATGACCTCTACAGTACGATGCAATACACAGTCGGTTTCCTCATCACCCATCTGTACGGAAATTCTCGTCCACGGCCCATTTGCACTATCGCTACAGTCCGATTGGAGATAGAAGTCCCATACACCGCTACGGAGTTGCGAAACGGTCAGCTCCGGTGTTCCGTCAACGGTCACTAAAGTGCCGCTGCCGTGTTCGAAGCCTGCAGGACCGTATTCCACCCGCCATTCCGTCTCCAGATAGGCGGGCTGCCACGCCAGGCGCACCTCATGACGAGAGAGAGGTAAAGCGGTAATATGTGTGGGAAACATACAGCCCGCACAGAAACGGATGTTACTGAGTTTGTTGCTTTTAGACCCATACGATGACGAGGAGGGCAATTCATTGTCACTCCAGCTCAGCGTGTTGTTGGCAGCACCTGTATGTTCGTTAAACCGGTTCGATGACCCGCCCGTTGTGTTTCCTGAATTGTTGGTGAAAGCCACCACCACGTTGCTGACACCGTCCCAGAAGAACGGCGTGTCAAAGTTGAACGTGACCCAGCGGTAGCTCTCATCATTACCACACGCATCGAAAGTGAAATCTTTTTCGGTAAAGACGTTGGTAAGTGATCCGAGATTGAACCATTCACTGTTGTCTGCGAAAGCGGTCTTATATGTGTTGGCCATATATATAGACATCTTCCGCGAGAGTGTTGCGGAATTGTTATATTGCACAGAAAGCGAATATATCGGTTCGCCTGGTGTCATGCCCATCTCCAAGAATTCAGCAGCGGAGAATATCTGTTGTGACCTTGAATAATTACGGTATGGGTATGCGACCAAAGCCCCGGATGAAAGCGTGGTACCCACAAGGTCTATACAGTCATTTACACCCATCACATGAGCCGACACCTTACGCCAGTTGCTGTAGTTGCCGATGCCGCAGTTGGCGCGGACGTAAAAGTCGTAAAATCCGCCTTCCAACCCGCCAATCAGTGCGGTCGGGTTGCCAGTCACGGTGAGTGAGTCTCCACTGCCGTGTTCAAAGCCCGAAAGCCCATACTCTACCGTCCATTCGTCCTCTTGATACATCCGATTCCAGTTTAACTGCACTTCTGTGCGCGACAATACCGTGTCGGTCAGCCCCGTGGGAGCCACGCAGGAGGTGGCTGCACACAACTTGATGTTGGCACGACGAGTGGTCAGCAGTCCCTGTTGGTCTGTAGAAAACGGTTCGTTATCCCCTTCCCACCAAAGAGAAAGTCCTGTCGTCGAATTTAATACGAAAAAATGTTGACCTGAACCGCCGAAATAGGTGCCGCTGTTGTTGGAGAACGCGACAACGAGGTTGCTTTGTCCGTCCCATACGAACGGTGTCTCAAATCGGAGTGGACACCAATGGTCGGGATTCGTGTCGGCAAATGTTACCTCCTCGTCGGGAAACACGAGCAAGAGGCTGTCCAGGGCAAACCAATCGGTATTGTTCTCAAAGGCGGTCTTTGAGGTTTGTCCCATATAAACCCTCATCGTTCGGATGAGCGGATTACTGTCCCCATATTGTACCCAAAGGGTGGAGATGGCGTCACCTGCGGACAGTCCGGATGTGACCAATTCTTCTACAGTGAAAATTTGTTGGGCCATGGAGTAACTATGGTAACCCGTCACTGCCATGTGTGAATTGACTGAATGAACTCCATCGCCGACAGGGTCATAGCAATCCGCCATATAGTAGGTTTTGAATGTTATCGGATCTAATGTGACTGTTTCCCCATTAACGTAAGAGTAAGTTAGATAGGCATCGTACCATTCGCCAAATTCCAACCCATTGAGGATTGCAGATGTGTCGTTGTCGGCGGGATGGATAACCGTACCTGTACCAAGAGTAAACCCTTGAAGACCGTACTCTAACTGCCAATTGAAGGCATAGTTGGTGTAATGTTCCCGCTGAAACACCTCCCACGCAAGAGTCGCACTGCTGACATCTTTTTCTACACATGACAGATTCCGTACTATGGGCACATTGGATGTCGGCGACACCCGCAGCAAGACCCCTTCATGTCGGTCTTGGCTTTCGTACAGCAAAGTGAGCGCATGGTTCGTGGAATGCGCTATAATGCCTGGCAGACTGCGGTTGTTGATGGTGGCCAGAAGGGTTCCGTTAGTGTCAGGGCCGTCATACACCTTAATCTTAACCGTCGGGTTCTCATACTCTATCAACTCCACCAAAAGCTGTGTTGATAAATCCTGGGGATAAAGGATCATCTGGCTTTCCAAATAATAACCATCGCCAGGCGAAAAACAGGTGTCGTTCAAGCCGCGGGAATGCGCAATCAACGTCGGCTTGCTGACGGTTTCTGTGGTTATCCCGTCCACGTTGAACAGCAGGGAGTCCAACTCCCCATCATCAGGGGTCAGGAAAATCGCTACATGGTGGCTGTTATATCTGATGTTTTCGGTATAATAACCCGTGGACCCAGTGCAAAGAACCATACTGTCAATAACCATACTGTCAATTTTGAAGAAACCGTTGTAATCGCCGTCCCATCCCCAGTTGAAATGGAAGTAGTCGTTGGCATCGTAGCCATCGCACACAAAAAAGCCTTCATATTTGACTGGGTTACTGTGGTTTACAAGGTTTGCCATAAATCGCTGTGCGCTGTAATAGATGGGCCGTTGCGCGTCCAACTCGCTCTTCAGCATGGATTTCCAAAGGGAATCAGAATAGTATGTGCTTACACCTACACCATTATACTGGCCGATTATGTCATACTTGACATAATGGGAGCTTTTCTGAAGTATGTTGGTTTTGTACCGGAAGTGGTTGTTGAAGGCGGCACGTACTGCCGGTTCAAATTCCCATGTGTTTGAAGCGATGGCACAGTCGCGCATCAGATGCCGCACGGCATCTAATTGCGCTGTGTCGTAGGTGCTGTACAAATCATCCGGCATCAGGGAAAACTGATATGGGAGTGTGTCAATGCTGAGCTCGTCAAGGTAGAACTGATGGAAGCCCACCGGGCGCGGCGGCCACTGGTGGTAGTTGATAATCTGCGCCATTGCCACGTCAGATCCTACAGCGTACCACTCGTCCGTACTGCCCGGAAAGGGACTGTAGAGAAGTCCGCCCCACTCGGTGGTTAGCAGCGGATCCACAGACGTGCCGCTCTTAGGCTGGGAGACGGGATTGTCGGACAGGAGGTCGGCCCATTGCTCATTGTCCGGTGCCACCGCTGCAATGCCACTCGCCCGCACGTAGGCGATTTGGTCGGCGTAGCCCTGCAGCCACATCCGGCAGTTGTCAGGGATGTTCTGTGAATTGAAGTGGCCGTTAGGCGAATAGCCCAAGATAGGTGTGACCGCATCGTCCGCCGCCACGATGGCGAAACCGCCGCCCACGTTGAATATATAGAGCAGGGTGTCCGCGCTAATCGAGTCGTTGAAGGTGTAAGCCAGCTGGCAGGAACTGCTTTTCGTGATAGTCGGCACCGTGCGCGACATAAAATTCAAGGCCGCCGTGCGAGCCTGCTCCGAGGTGACGGGGCCGGCAACCGCTAAAGCCGCCATGAGCATGGAAATGCAAAATAGTAAAGATTTTTTCATACAAAAGTCTTTATAATTAACTCAATATTAAGATTTTTTATTCTTTATTTCACAACGTAAAATGAGCGAACAAAAATAAACAAATCGGTCGCGGCCATAATGTCAAAACGTAAAAAGAATATTTCATTACGTAAAAAAATGTACTTTTGCCGACATGTTTGGAGAATTATATTACGTTTTGCTCCTCTGTTTTGTGTCTGGCTTCACACAATGTGTGTTGCTCGGTTGTGCGGTGTTTATAGCCAAATATCACCGTACCTACCAGTTCCAAAAATTATTTGTGGCAGCACTGGTGTTGCATTCGTTCGGCTTTTTTAACAATTTCGTGGTGGCAGCTTGCTGGAACCAGCCTTTTTCAGATTTTCTGAACACACTGCTCATCTTCTATGATTACATTGTTGTGGGTGCTTATATGATGTTTGCAGTTTCGTTGGTTTTCCCGAACAAATTCCGCATTTGGCAGCTTCTAATCATTGAGATTCCATTTGTCGTTGCCATGCTCCTGTTTGCGGTCACGAAAAACCCTCTTGTCTATCCTGTCATTCATGTATTTACAATTGCGGCCTCGTTAGCTCTGATGATCCACTTGCTGTTTTCCATAAAAAAATACAACGCCATGCTCCGTGACAATGTGGGAGACATAGAGTGTTTCGATCTCCGTTGGAGTGGTTATTTGTGTATTATACTTTTTGTGGTTCAGCTATTTTGGGCTCTCGAAAGTGTGTCACAGAACACTTGGTTCTCCGCCCCGGAAGTCAACGGCAACCTGCTTTTCGATACCCTCTATTGTCTTTTAATAATGATAGTTGTGGTATATGTCACACGGAAGATTGTCCAACAGAAAGTGTTCTCGGTATCGCAAGAGGAGAAAGAAGCGACACTGATGCATCTTCCTGAAAATGAAGAGGCTGTAAGCCAACCACAGATCGATTCCACCCCACCCTCTTATCATGAGGTGCTTATTGACAAAAACATTGAAACGCTCATTCGAGAAAAGCGGTATTATTTGGATAAAACATTGACATTGCAGAAGTTGGCAACTTGCTTGGCTACAAATCGACAATATCTGAGCAATTACATCAATCAAGAGAAATCCATGACTTTTTACGACTACATCAACGATTTTCGTTTGGAAGAGGCGAAAAACCTGTTAGATGGTCTGGACGGAGGACGGCAATACTCCATAGAGGAAATTTCTAACCTGTCGGGTTTCAATTCCTATTCCACATTCCTGCGGGCCTTTGCGAAAAAATACGGACAAACGCCATCCAAATATCTGAAAAACAAGCGTTAAACCATTTAACGTAGAGAATCTACAAAAAATGTATTTTTGCCGCTTGAAATTTATCGAAAAAAAATATGAAGAAAACCCTTGTTACAGTTGGAATCCTTTGCGGGCTGATGGTGATGCTCGCTGGTTGCAAGACCAAAATAGACACGCAGGCGCTGAATTCCCTCACCTCACTGTCGCAAATCACGCCCGCCGACATCAACACGCGTACGATGTCTCTTGCTGATTCGGTGGAGCAGAACCACATCACTGGCACTGTCAAAATTGAGGCCGACTTTCCAGAATCGGGTAATTTCTTTGTGATTAACAATATCCGGGAATGGATGTCCGAGCAGATGGGCGGTACTTACGACGGAAGCGTGGAGAATGGGGTCAAAATGTTTGAACACTATAAGAATGCCGTGCTGAAAGATTTCCAGCAGCACATCATCCCCGACATGCCCCCCATAAAAGGCATGGAGTGTTATAAGAATGTGAAAATAAACAAGTTATGTGAAACAGACCGCTATGTGACATACCAATACACCCAAGAGGGCTTTTCCGGCGGCGCACACGGCTGGTATATCCTGCAGGGGCAGACATTCCGCAAGTCGGATGGTCGCCGCATAGACTACGATATTTTTCGCGAAGAATCGAATGATGAACTTGCCAATCTGGTCATGGACAACATTTACGAGCAGTATTTCGATTCCGACCGCGACCAGTTCGAAAACGGGCTTCTGATCGAGAACTCCGACTATTTTCCTTTGCCGGAGTCCGCGCCCATCTTCCGCGAGGACGGTGTGGAGTTCATCTACCAACAGTATGAGATCTCCCCTTACGCGGTGGGGCTTCCCGCCTGTGTCATCTCCTACGACCTCATAGAACCGTTCCTTACCCAGGCCGGCCGCTGGCTCATCAACGCCGGCCACGTGGCGGAGAACTAACCGAGTTTATTATCCATTTTCCTGTCAGAGGACTTGGCGGTTATCCCGGTGGTGGTTCACCACCACCCGATGCAGCTTTATAATGTCCCTTGCTTCAATTTCTCCACATATTCGTCCACCATTTGCATCATTTCCGGAATCTGGATGCGTTGCGGGCAATGTGACATACACTCGCCGCAGTGGGTGCAGTGGTCGGCTTGGCGGAGTTTTGGAACGCTGCGGTCGTAGCCGATGAGGAACGCCCTCCGCATCTTTTTGTATTCGTTCTCATCCTGAGATCTGGCCAGGTTGCCTTCCTTGATACATTTGTTATAATGGGTGAAGATGCCGGGAATGTCCAAACCGAAGGGACAAGGCATGCAATACTGGCAGGCGGTGCAGGGGATGTTTTTCAAGTCGTAAATCTCTTTTGCGATTTCTTCCAGGAAGTTAAGCTCTTCATCTGTAAGTGGTTTCAGCGGACAGTGGGTGGCGAGGTTGTCGTCGAGGTGGTCCATATAGGTCATGCCGCTGAGAGAGGTGAGCACATTGGGGAAGGTGCCGCAGAAACGGAATGCCCACGATGCCACGCTGCGCTCGGGTTCGCGGGTTTTCATCTCCTTCACGATGTAGTCGGGAACGTTGGCGAGGCGGCCGCCCAACAACGGTTCCATGATGACAGCGGGTATGTTTCTTTTAGTCAGTTCATTGTAAAGATATTCGGCTTCCGTGTTCCGGTCGTTGATTTCATCGGCGAAGTGCCAGTCGAGGTAGTTCATCTCGATCTGCACGAAGTCCCACTTGTATTCGTTGTGGCGCGACAGCAGGTAGTCGAACACCTTGACATCACCGTGATAGGAGAATCCGAGATTCCGGATGATCCCCTTCTCACGCTGTTCCAACAGGTAGTCGAGGATACCGTTGTCGTAGTAGCGTTTACGGAGCGTCTCCATGCCATCCTCGCCGCCACCGATACTGTGCAAAAGCAGGTAGTCGATGTAGTCGGTCTGCAGCTCCTTGAGGGAGTTTTCGAACATTTTGATGGACTCCTCACGCGGCCAGGTGTTGGGCGCGAAGTTCGACATCTTGGTGGCGATGAAGTACTCGTCACGTTTGTGCCGCGACAGGGCGATGCCGGTGGCTTTCTCGCTACGCCCTTGACAATAGACGGGGGCGGTATCGAAGTAGTTGACACCGTATTCGATGGCTTTGTCCACCATCTTGTTGACCATCTTCTGATCTATGGGGGCGGACACCTCACGACCGGAGGCACCTTTCGGACCATCCTTCTCAATCACGGGAAGGCGCATCATCCCAAAACCTAACAACGACACCTTGTCGCCGCTTTTCGGGTTTGTGCGGTAGGTCATCTGTCCTTTCTGGGGCTTGATGGTGCCTTTGGGGTTGAGGTCGCTGTCGTTTTTGCACCCTGCCATCGTCGCAGCCGTCGCGACGGTTCCGGCACCTAATATTTTGAGGAAATCTCGTCTGGATATGTCTTTCATGTTGATTACTTCGTGTTGATTACTTCGTGTTGCCCCCACACTGCGCTTCGCTTGTGTGGGGTTATTAGCGCTTCGCGCGTCTTGCCCCTCCGGGGCTGCTCAAGGAAGTAGTTCTGATACCCCCCTGCCCTGCGGGCATCCCCCCTAAAGGGGGGAATGGTGCTTCGACCGTATCTTTTGTCATTCAGCATTCTACATTCTACATTCTTCATTCTTCATTCTACATTCTTCATTCTACATTCTTCATTCATAATTCCCAAAACCGTGCCAAAACCGGCACACACCTAAAAATCAACCATTTACACAAAAGGCAACATCGGTCGGGTGTCCATTATTGTGACAAGGGTGTATGAAAATTGGACGGGGACGGGGCGGCGTCGACAAAATTTCAATAATTATCAACATATCGGCCTCCAAAATGCAAAAAATATATTTTTGCAAGTTAAATCAAAATCAAGGTTAAATGAAGTCTGGAACAGTAACGAAAAAGTTTCTTATCCTATTGTTCAACGCGATTGTGCTTCTCGGCTTTGCCGCACCTGCAGACACGATTCCGCCGCTGAGGCCGCCACGCCCGCCCCAAAACGCCCATTTGGCTCCTCATGTCCATTTGGGCCGGAGCGAACAGATGACGCTCACCAATCTGGTGGTTTTCATCCGCTTCGCCGACGAGGAGGAGTTTTCCGAGACGCTTGCGCCCATTGACCAGATGTTTAACGACACCGTCTACCAGCAAAACTCGGTCAACAACTATTTCCACTCGATGACCTACGGGAAAATCAATTACCATACCGTTTTCACAAACAACATCCAAGACACAGCCATCATCTCCTACCAAGACGCTCACCCCCACGCTTATTATCAACCCCGCAGCTCGAGCAATCCGGAAGGATATTCGGGAATGGGGCCCGCCCTGCTTCGGAGAAATGTGATGCTTGCAAATGCGATGGCATACGTGGATTCCCTGCATTTGGTGGACTCTACCATCAACCTGGACGGTAACAACGATGGACTAATTGACAATATAAGCTTCATCCTCAAATGTGATATTGATAATTGGGATGATCTTCTGTGGCCTCAAATGGACTTTTTCGACACGACATCTTTCGATGTCAACATTAACGGGAAAACACCCTGTGCCTTCAACCTCGAGTTCGCCCATTCCGGCGACTATTTCACAGCCAACACTTTTTGTCACGAAATGGGGCACTCCTTAGGTCTCCCCGACCTCTACCATTATTACAACTATCCATACATAGAACCTGTTTTCTTTTGGGATATAATGGGGCAGAACAATCTACAGCAAGTCTCCGCCATCCTCAAATACAAGTTTTTAGGTGTTATTGACGAGCCTATTGAAATCACCGAGAGCGGACACTATGTGCTGAACAGCGTCACCTCTTCCGACCAAAACAACTGCTATTTCATCCGATCATCTATCAATCCAAGCCAGTGGTACACCATCGAGTACCGGAACAGCGACGATTTCATGGAGAATGTTCCCCACAGCGGTGTGATTATCGGCAGATGGAATGACAACGTTAACCCTAATGACTTAGATCATTCCGGCAATGCTTATTTTAACAACTCCACTGTACCGCACTCCTACTGGGTTTTCAGGCCTAACAGCTCCAATGATATCACGAATGGAAATATCAACAATGCTGCCTTTGGCAACAACAACCGCACCTCCTTCGGCCCCACCACCAACCCGCATCCCTATCTCACCAACGGCACACCCGAAACCAGCTTTGAGATCACCAATATCCAATACTTTGGCGACCAAGCGAGCTTTGATGTGGAATTCCTGCACGATGGCATTCCCTCCTATGATAAAAAGAATGCCATTGTCTATCCGAATCCCGTTCATAACGAATTGAACATTTCTTTAGACAATGTAAGCCGCGTGGAAATTTGTGATTTGTTGGGAAGGGTAATCATTTCAAAAACACATCCCGAGTCGGAGATAAACGTCTCATCGCTCCAACAAGGGGTATATATCGTGAAAATCTATACGGATAAAGACTCTTATACAGAAAAATTCATCAAACAATAATACAAATCAAGCATTATGAAACGTAACTTTATCGCAACTCTGCTGCTGGCGGTCTGCTGTCTCCTGACCTTCAGCTCTTTCGCGCAGAATTACCACAAGGAGACCTATCAGAATGACCCGATGAACGTCATCCACTACACGTTGGACAACGGTCTGCAGGTCTTTATGTCCGTGAACAAGGACGTGCCGCGCATCCAGACCTACATCGCGGTGCGCGTGGGCAGCAAGAACGACCCGTCGGAATCTACGGGCCTCTCCCACTACTTGGAACACCTGATGTTCAAGGGCACCAACCACTTCGGCACCCTTGACTGGGCCAAGGAGCAGGAGCAGCTCAAGAAGATCGAAGCGTTGTACGAGGTCTATAACCACACCACCGACCCCGCCCAGCGCAAAGCCATCTACCATCAGATTGACTCCGTGTCGTACGAGGCTTCCAAGTACGCCATCCCCAACGAGTATGACAAGATGATGTCGATGATTGGTGCACAGGGCACTAACGCTTTCACTTCCAACGACATGACCGTCTATCAAGAAGACATCCCGAGCAATGAGGTCGAGCGTTGGCTGAAGATCGAGGGCGAGCGCTTCTCCAACCCTGTTTTCCGTCTCTTCCACACCGAGTTAGAGGCCGTCTATGAGGAGAAGAACATGAACATGGCCAACGACAGCCGCACGGCATACGAACAGTTGAACTTGGCGTTGTTCCCGAACCATCCTTACGGCACGCAGACCACCATCGGTACCATCGAGCACCTGAAGAACCCGTCATTGACCAACATCAACAAGCACTTCAACACCTACTATGTACCGAACAACTACTGCATCGCCATGGCGGGCGACTTTGATCCAGATCAGGTCATCAAATTGATTGACAAATATTTCGGAAAGATTCAGCCGAAATACATCCCCGACTTCACCTACGTGCATGAGAAACCTATCCGCGAGGTGAAAACCGTGGAAGTCTATGGTCGTGAGCCCG
>JAEEGI010015356.1_pt1 | contig 15951 bp, 10 predicted proteins | sample 8958751 | NCBI WGS metagenome assembly JAEEGI01 (sample SAMN16246545, study PRJNA631951) | gut metagenome | biome: gut microbiome; feature: rumen; material: KS-attached | host: Bos | place: Iran: Karaj | collected 2018-10
ATGTAGGGGCAGGCCCATTCCCGAGCGAGCTCGCCTACCCGTAGCCTTTGTGCCAGCCCGATGGCCCGTCAATGTAGGGGCAGGCCTTGTGCCAGCCCGATGGCCCATAGGGCCAGTGTAAATTCAAAGACAACACAAACAACATCAACAACTTTTCATAGCGAAACAATTATAACAGAGACAACATCCTGGGCGCCAGCGCCCATCCGCAACAACGCATCGGTGGTACGCCGTTCAGATGCCCGCCGCCAATGTAGGCCGCCATTGTATCTCCGCCAATATAGGCAGGAAAGAGTAATTAGTGAATAGTGAATAGTTTGGCTAACGCCATTCCCCCCACCCCAACAAACAAAAAAAGCCCCCTCCCATCACAGACGGCAGCAGGCTGGCGTAAATGTCGACCAGCAATGCCGTACGGTGGCGTGGGAGGTCGGAAAACGAAAGTATAAAAAAACTACTTCGTTTTCCTTCTACTCGATTTGTGTTACAGATACAGATGTTACACTTGTTTCCATTCCCCGCTCTCCATTCTTTCCTTTTTTTATTCTATACCCCCAATTTTTACCTTATAAAGTGTAAAAGTGTAACAAAGCAAAGAAAAGAGCACACATCACGTTGAAAATCAACACACTACGTCATGTTACACTTTCTGTTACACTTTGTTACACATCCCTTCAGAAGCCCAATGTGTAACAACAGTCGGTTACCCGACACCTGCTATAGCAGAATGGGAGGGTGCTCGGAGGGGAGTGGCAGACTGCTCGGAGAAATGTCGTGGACTTCTCGGAGATGTGTGGCGGACTTCTCGGAGATGTGTGGCAGACTTCTCGGAGATGTGTGGCATGAAAGGGGTAAAGTGTCAAAGCATGGTATGGGCGGTGTGAAGATTGTGGTTTGGAGGGAAAAATGGTGGCGGGCAAGTTCGCGGATAGTGGCGGCTGGGTGTCTGAACGGTGTGGGTCCGATGCGTTGTTGCGGATGGGCGCTGGCGCCCAGGATGTTGTCTTTGTTCGTTCGGTGTTTTGAAGTTGTTCTTGTTGTTTGTGTTGTCTTTTAAGAAAAGGCACACTGGCCCTGACGGGCCATCGGGCTGGCACAAAGGCTACGGGTAGGCGACGGAACGTCGGGAATGGGCCTGCCCCTACACTGGCGGCCAACATCCGCGGCACACATTGGCGGCATCGCCTGGCACCTGACAAAAACCATGAAAAAACCGTGTGGAACCGATGCCACACAAAACCGTGTCGAACCGATGCCACACAAACAAACCGTGCAAAAACCGTGTGGAACCGATGCCACACAAAACCGTGACGAACCGATGCCACATGTAAAGAAAGCGGTTGCACAAAGGAAGCGGTCTGTGCAATTGACATTATTTAACAGCAGAAAGATGGGCCGAAAATGTATGTTTTCGTTTCTTATGTCCTCGTAGGGAATCACCGCGTTATATGGTCCCACTTCATGAGTCAAAGCGTTGCTAAGCCATTTCCCTTCGCAGTTTACAAGGTACTTAAGCAACAAGCAACTCAATTGTCTCTTGTCTGACTCATCTATCTTAGCAAATGGGAAGATTATCTGTGTTTAACAAATTCAGTTCAGAGTCCTTCCTGTTTTCTCTTTCTTCCATTAAAGTCATTTCAGCATTAACAAGTTCATGAGCGTAGAAAAAACCGGATAGCCTTATGTCGAGGTAATCTTTCAAATTGGTAATCATTGGGCGATAGAGAATGCTTGTATGACTAGAAACATCTATTGTCTTCTCGTCTTCTGCCATAGACGACCACAAATTCCGCTTCCTTTGATAACACAATAGACTCCAGGTGCTTCTTCTTGGCATTCCGTCCTACCAATATGTCCTGATACTGCTCCATACCTAATGTATTTTATTTTGTGCAAAAGTAACAAGAATTGTTGGATTATCAAAGAAAAAACGCAAACTTTCTGGCTAAATGTGGCGTTTTTTTTAGATTTAGCCCAAAAGTCTGTAAAACAGAATGAATAAGGAGTCTAATTTATATAGAATCCAAAGTTTTGGCCATAGTTTGTAGCTGTCACCGTATTACTGTGCAGAGACGCATCACGTCATCATCGAAGGTTTCTTTGTTGATGGCCTTGTTCTTGGTGACGGAACGGCAGTTGTAGATGGTCTGGTTGGAGAGGAAGAGCAGTCCTGCGATGTCAGCAGTGCTTTTCACTCCAAGACGGATCAAGGCAAAGGTGCGCAGTTCAGTGGTAAGCGTATGGGGTGATTTCTGCGCGATACGCCCATCCTCTGTGAGCAGGGCGTTGAACTCCTCGATGAAAGTGGGATAGAGCTCGAGGAAAGCCTTGTCGAAACGAGTGAGGAAAGTGGCTGCATCCTCCTCTGAGATACGGGTTGAAGAGATTGTCTGCAGCAATTCCTGCTCCTGGTGTGCCTTAATCTTGCGTTTGACGAGCGTCTGGTATTTGGCCAGCTTGTCGATGTACTTGGCACAAAGGTCGATATAGATGTTGGCCAGCCGCTCACGATGTTTGTTGGTATATACCAGTCGTTCGTTCAGCTCCTGCAACTGATTGTTCAGTTGTGCTTGGTGGCCGTTGCTCACGGCGAGTTGATTGTTCAAATCTGTAAGCTGCTGATTGCTTTCGGCCAGTTCATGACGACGGGCATTCAGTTTGCGGTTCTGCCTATAAATAAGGTATGCAGTGAAGAGCAGGGCCACGACCAATAGGGAGATGACCCCGATGGCATAGCACAGATGGCGGTTCTGCTGTTCCGTGATGTCCTGATAAGTATTCATAATCTGCGGCAGGATGCGAGAGATTTCAATGATACGCAGCCGGTTGTTGTAGAACTTGGCATCCTCCATCGACACATTGATGTACCGCTCGGCCCGCCCGATATGTTCCTCGCTTTTCTGGAAGAGATATACAGCCAGTGACTGTAGTGCCAAATTCTCCATAGTACAACATTTCAAGTCGCTCAATGCCGCATGAATCAGATACTCCTCGTATTTCTCTTCATCTCCATCTACACGGTAGTTACCTGCCAATGCGTAAGAAGCCATCGCATAGATGCGCGACTGTTCGTCGGCACTGTTCAAGATGTTGTGATAGAACTCCCTGGCTTTTTGTCCATCGGGTTCCACATACACATTCTGTTCCCCCTGATAAAATTTGAATATCGGATCGCTCTCATCGGCATACTGCATGGCTGATTTCAGATTCTCATTAGCTTTCTGGCGGTATAAAGGCGAAAACTTCTGGTCGCTACAATAGTCACTCCAATAAGAATAGATGGAAAAATAGGTGTAATAGTACTTAAACAACAGGTTCTTCTCTATCTCCCTGATGTTGTCAAGGTGGCTTATAGCCTCACTATAAAGACCTCCTATAGCCAGTATTTCTGCCAAATGGATGGTGAAAAGTGTTTTGTAGTGTTCATTCTTCTGACTTACTGCCAGTGCCAATCCCTTGTTGGCGTAAGTCATGGCCGAGTCAAACTTGAACACGTAGTATTCATTATACAAATCATCCGTGAATTTTAGAATAGCAGTACTGTCGGTCTCGTTGATGATTTTCTTCTTGAGAAAATCTATTTTTTCTTTCTTAGAATTGACAAATTGCTCTCTCTTACTAATGGCATGGTCGAGTTCTTCAAGCAACTGGCTGTTGTCTGCCGAACAGACTGTCGCAAAGGTCATCAGGAGTCCCAATAGATGTATTCTGCGCATATTTTGGAAATTTTGAGGGCAAATATAATCATAATTTCTTGAACAACAATCTTTACTACACAATTTTTAATAAACTTTATAAATACCTGATTATAAGATGATACGCAGGAATCCTATTTACTCCATTATTTACTATCACATTACCATAGGACATAATTAGACGGAATTATGTCTACCTTTGCAGCATATTTCTTTAATCAGTAACAAAAAGCTAAAAGTAATGAGAAGAATGAAGCAACTTCTAATGAAACGCCTAATGCTCAGCCTCCTTGCAGTGCTAATGCCATTAGGACTGCTTGCACAAGAAATCAAGGTGCAAGGTGTTGTGAAGGACCAGACGGGTGAGGCCGTCATTGGTGCCACTGTGATGCAGAAGGGAACAAGCAACGGAACCGTTACCGACTTCGACGGAAACTTCTCGCTGTCAGTTCCCTCTAAAGCTACGCTTGTCATCTCTTATATTGGTTATACCACACAGGAGGTGGCAGTGGATGGCAAGAGTAAGATAGATGTTGTTCTGAAAGAGGACAGCCAGACACTCAGTGAAGTAGTGGTTGTTGGCTATGGAACGATGGACAAGAAAGAACTGACCTCGGCCATCTCCCATGTAGGCGAAAAAGACTTTCTGACTACCAGCTCGCTCGACCCATCGATGATGATTCAGGGCAAGGTACCTGGCGTGTCTATCACCAACACTGGTGCCGGTGACCCCAACAACCAGGCTAGCATCCAGATACGTGGCGTCTCTTCGCGCTCAGCAGGACTTGGCCCGTTGATTGTCATCGACGGTGTACCGGGCGGTAACCTGACCAATATCAATCCCAATGACATTGCCTCGTTCGACATTCTGAAGGATGGTGCTGCATCGGCCATCTACGGCACACGCGGCTCGAATGGCGTAATTGTGGTCACCACCAAGAAAGGCAGCAAGGACGGGGCTACCCATGCCACCTACAGCAGCCAGCTATCGTGGGACTTCATCAACAAGGAGCTGAAGATGATGGATGCACAGCAGTATCGTGACGTTCGCCTTGGCTGGGGCGACACAGGTGTGGATCTGGGAGGAAACATCGACTGGCTTGATGAGACCACGCGCACTGGCTTTACCCAGCAGCATACCCTGACGCTGAGCGGTGGCAACGACAAGAGCAATTATCGTGTCAGTGCCGATTACCGAAAGGCCTATGGCATCGACCTGCGTAGTGGACGTGAAGAATATGGCGCACGTGCAGCCCTGATGCACACCACGAAAGATGGGCTGTTGACGTTGACGGCCAATATTGCCCCGCGCATCATCTATCGCGACCAGGCCGACTGGAGCGTGTTTAAGGATGCCATTGAGGCCAACCCCACCACTCCGATGATGGACCCTAACAATCCAGTGAGCTACTACAACTTCCAAGGTCAGGTGGTAGGCAGCAACCCTGTGGAGCGCCAACGCCTTGAAAACGACCATGCCGACACCAAGCTGCTCGACTGGGATGCCACTGTGAAACTGAACATCCTGCCATTGTTTGGCGGCAAGGACATGACAGGCCAGAACCTTACCACACAACTCATGTTTGCCGACCATCAGTATGACAATAATAACAGCTGGTTCCGCCCCTCAACGAGTACTATTGCCGTGAACAACGGCCGTGAGGGAGAGGCCAGCCGCAGCTATGCAAAGGAGAGCCAGTATGTCGTGGAGTGGCTGACAAACTACATGGGTAGCTTTGGCAAGCACAATGTCAAGGGTATGGTAGGCTACTCATACCAGTACTCGCGCTATTCAGGATTTAATGCTGAGAACAAGGATTTCCCCAATGATGGTCTTGGCTCTGACAACCTCGGCTCTGGCGAATATGCCAAGGAAGAGGGTGAAGTGCTGATGGGCAGCTATAAGAACGACTCGAAGCTCATTGCCTTCCTGGGACGCGTCAGCTATGACTATGACGGGAAGTATCTTTTCACAGCATCCTTGCGCCACGAGGGCTCGTCAAAGTTCGGTGCAGACAACAAGTGGGGCAATTTTCCCGCTGTGTCAGCTGGCTGGCGCATCTCTTCCGAAAACTTCATGAAGGATATCACATGGATTGACGACCTGAAGCTGCGTGCCGACTATGGCGTGACGGGTAATCAGGACTTTGGCAGCTATCTTTCGCTGAACACGATGACAGGCTTCGGCTACTACTATTACAATGGCAGGTATTTCCAGGTGTGGGGCCCGGCCAAGAACGTTAATCCCGACCTGAAATGGGAAAAAGGCAAGAACTGGAATATCGGACTTGACTTCTCTCTGTTCAACGGTCGCCTCTATGGCTCGCTCAACTACTTCAGCCGCCGGCAGCAGGACCTGCTGGGCAACTACAAGGTCAGCGTACCTCCCTATCTGTTTGATGAGACCTTTGTCAACGTGGGAACGATGAAGAATTCAGGATTTGAGTTAGACTTGAATTTCCAGGTTGTGAAGAGCAAGGACTTTGACTATAGCATCAGTTTCGTCGGTTCAACAATGAACAACAAGTTTGTAGACTTCAGCAACTCCGAGTATGTTGGACAAGACTACTACGACGAGGCAAGCACTGAGGATCCATATCCGTTCTATTACTTGCAGCGCATAGAGAAAGGCCAGTCGCTGGGCAACTTTTATATGTGGAAATATGCCGGACACACCACTGACGGCGAATGGCTGGTCTACGACAAGGACGGTGACATCATCCGCGCCTCGCAGGCCAGCGATGCCGACCGCCGGAAGGTAGGTAACGGCATGCCTAAGTTCACCATGTCTATGACCCACACTTTCCGTTATAAAGATTTTGACCTTTCGCTCTTCTTCCGTGGTGCCTTCTTCTACGACATCTTCAACATCCACGATTTCTACTATGGCACCCGCAACTTCACGGGCAACCGCCTGCAGAAGGCCTATGGCAAGAATTTCGACATATCCGGCACGGCCAACCCCGTAGTGTGTGACTACTTCCTGGAGCGTGGCGACTACCTGAAGCTCGACATGGCCACGCTGGGATATACCTTCCGTCCGAAAGACTGGCGTTTCATCGATCGCATCCGCGTCTATGCCACCGGCAAAAACCTGCTGACACTGACAAAGTTCAGCGGTGTCGACCCCTCTACCTATCAGACCAACGGACTGACACCCGGCGCACAAGGTTCACGCACCTACTTCCCCTCTACCCGCCAGCTTATCGTTGGTTTGCAGGTGGACTTCTGACAATTGAAAACTGATAATTGAAACATACAAATTATTATCACAATGAAACCTATACATTATTATATATTAGCCGCAGCATTAGGGGTTAGCACCCTGACAGGCTGCACCGATTTGGACGAGACGCTTTACGACCAGGTGGGTACACAGAACTATTATAACACGAAAAACGATGTCGTCCGCGCTACGTTCCGCCCCTTTGAACATGCATTTTGGAGCATCCAGAGCCGCCATGTACTGAACGAGCTTACAGCCGACCAGCTCATTACTCCCACGCGCGACGGTTGGTGGGATGACGGTGGCAAGTGGCGTCGCCTGCACTACCATGAGTGGGATGTGGAAGACGGCGGTGATGCCCAGTCAGAATGGAATGGCTGTTTCCAAGGCATCATGCAGTGCAATTACGTCATTGAGGACCTTGACCAGCTTGATGCCTCCCGCTTCGGATTCTCCACTGCCGAGTTTGACAACCTGAAAGCTCAGTGCCGTGTGCTTCGTGCCTGGTTCTATATTCGTCTTTTAGACGGTTTCCGTAATGTGCCTCTGGCCATTAGCTTCAACGACGTAAGCAAGAATACCGAGACGCAGGTGGAGCCGCGCGTCATTTTCGACTTTATCGAAAACGACCTGAAAGAGTGTCTGCCCCTGCTGGCAGAAAAGTCGTCATTAGGAGGCAACGCCTCACTTCAGGGCCAGTGGACCAAGGCAGGTGCCGCAGCACTGCTGGTGCGCCTCTATCTGAATGCGCAAGTCTATATCGGCGAGGACCGCTATGCCGACTGCGCCAAGGTGGCACAGGACATCATTGATGGGGTGTACGGCAAATATGCTGTTGCCGACCGCTGGGATGCTGCATTCGACTGGAACAATGAAGAGTGTGACGAGGTCATCTTTGGCTTCCCCGGTGCTCCAGGTTATAGCTATTGGCACTATCAGGGCGACACCTATTGGTGGACAACACCTGCTCGCGCACGTTATTACCTGAACGACTCGAAGTGCAAGGCCGGCGACCACAATACCAAGTATGCCGCCTCGCCCAGCTATGCACCTAACGGCACGCTCTACACCTACGAGTTGGGTATGCCCATCGAGAAGTTCCGTAAATACGACGGCGATGTGCGCATGAAGCTCTATAAGAACCTGGGCAACAGCACCCGTGAGGGAATGTTCTTCTACGGCTATCTGGAGTACACCGACGAGAGTGGTGCTACCCGGCGGGTAAAGGCTCCCGAAGTGGACTATGAACTCTACATCCGCGATGCCGTGGGCAAGTTCCAAGGTCTCGACCCCAACCGCTGGCTCACAGCCACCAGCAGTACCCTGCGCGACGGTGACCACAACTCTGGCTGGCATTTTGCCAAGTATCCGTTCTATAGCGATGACGATGCTCACCAGATGGAGAGTGACTACACCGAAATTCGTCTGCCTGAGATTATCTACTCGCTGGCTGAGTGCAAACTGCGCGAAGGCAAAAAGGCTGAGGCTGCCCGCCTGCTGAACAGTGTGCGCAAGCGTAACTATCCGGCAGACAAACAGGCCAATGCGCTCTATGCTCCCGAGGGGAGTGCCAACCTTGACATGCAGGAAATGCTTGACGAGTGGGGACGCGAGTTCTTTGCCGAGAGCCGCCGACGCATCGACCTTATCCGCTATGGGAAATTCAGCACCAGCTCCTGGTGGGACAAGACGGCCGACGCTGACCGCCACACAGAGGTTTTCCCCATTATGCGCCCCATACTGAATGCCAACCCGAAGTTGGTGCAGAATCCTGGATATAATAATTGAGAATTGAGAATTTATAATTGATAATTAAGCTATGAAACTGAATCATTTATTTTCCGCTCTACTCGGCATCATGCTGACAGTGGGTTTCACGGCATGTGAGGGTGAAAAGGACCTGAACATCATTGAGGGGGAGTTGCCCATCAAGACCGGCACACTCTATATGGTAGGCGATGCAACGCCCAACGGTTGGGACATTGGCAACCCAACGGCACTGCAGGCTTCCGCTGACGATGCGCTGACGTTCACCTGGGAGGGCGAGCTACGCACTGGCGAACTGAAACTTTGTCTCACTACAGGTAGCTGGGATGCGCCTTTCATCCGCCCGGAGGTAAACGGCACTGAGATTGGCAAGACGGACATCAGCAATGCCAAGTTTGCCATGCACGCCGGCGACCCCGACGACAAATGGCGCGTGGCTGCTGCCGGCACTTATCGCCTGACATTCGACCTGCGCAACTGGACCATGTCGACAGCATTCCTGGCTGAACCTGAAGCACCTTCGAAAGAGCCTATTCTGGCTGAGAATGTCTTTATGGTGGGCGACGCCACACCTGCCGGATGGAACATCGACGCACCGACACAGCTGACCCGTCAGAGCCAATACATCTTTATATATGAGGGCACCCTCGCAGCAGGCGAAATGAAGGCCTACACTCAGAGCGGTGACTGGGGAGCCCCGGCCATCCGTCCCACCTTCGGCGGCTGCAAGATTGGCCGCAGTGGTGTGGAGAGTGCAGACTTCATCTACACGACAGGCCCCGATGACAAATGGCAGATAGAAGAGGCCGGACAGTACCGCCTGACTTTCGACCTGGAGCACTACACGCTGGCGGCAGAGTATCTGGGTGAGATACCCGCTCAGACGAACACCCCCATTGAGGCGGAGGCTGTCTACATTGTGGGCGATGCCACACCAAACGGGTGGAGCATTGACGCCCCGACGCAGCTCACCAAGCAGTCGCAGTACATCTTCGTCTATGAGGGCGAGCTGGTTCCCGGCGAGCTGAAGGCCTGCACACAGACAGGCGACTGGGGCGTGCCTTTCATCCGTCCCACCTTTGGTGGCTGCAAAATTAGCCTCAGTGGTGTGGAGAACGCAGAGTTCACCTTCACCGCCAACCCCGATGACAAGTGGCAGGTGACCGAGGCCGGACAGTATCGCCTGACCTTCGACCTGGAGCATTATACACTAAAGGCTGAAGCGCTCAGCATCAAGCAACCCCTTGAGGCAGAGGCCGTCTACATTGTAGGCGATGCCACGCCCAATGGCTGGAGCATCGACTCGCCGACGCAGCTCACGAAGCAGTCGCAGTATGTCTTTGTCTATGAAGGTCATCTGACATCAGGTGAACTAAAGGCCTGCATACAGACGGGCAGCTGGGATGTGCCCTTTATCCGTCCTGCGTATGCCAATTGTAAGGTGACCAAATCTGGCGTGGAAAGTCCTGATTTCGTATTCACCACAGGTCCGGACGACAAGTGGAGAGTGGATGAGGAAGCCGACTACCGCCTGACCTTTGACCTGGAACATTGGACCCTCAAAGTAGAATCATTATAAAAACCAAAACAAGCAACAATGAAAGCAATGACAATATTGATGGGCACATTGCTGAGTGCCACCCTGTGCTGCTCATGCAGCAAAGACATCGAAATGCGCTATCCGCCTAAGTATGAACTGCCCGAACTGCCTGTGGTGGAAGGCATCCACCAGGGCCAGAAGGCTCCGCTCTACTGGAGCATCTACGAGTATGCCTACTCGCTGGAGCAACAGGGCGTCAGCGGCAGCGACATGGATTTCACCAGCCAGCAGTGGGACGAAATTATAGACTGGGTGGCCCGCGACCTGAAGCCCTATGGCTACGACATGGTGTGTACCGACGGTTTCCTGCCCATGCAGGCCAACGACGCATCGGGATACATGACCCACTACGGCAGTGTCAGCCTGCGCGATCTGGCCGCCAAGTGCCAGGCCCGGGGCCTGAAGCTGGGCGTCTACGACAACCCTCTGTGGATTCACGGCTCCTTAGACACACAGATAGAAGGCACTACACGCACCTTCGGCCAGCTGCTCTACGACGGTAGCCAGGCGGTGCAGAACCCACAAGCCCAGGATCAGTGGTTCACGTGGATTGTCAGCACCAAAGAGGGTGCACAGGAGTACATCGACGGTTTCTTCCGTCACTACAAAGAACTGGGTGTCAGCTTTATCCGTATGGACTTCCTTTCCTGGTATGAGGACGGGCGCGATCGTGGCACCGGCATCGTGGGCCGTGGCTATGGCCGTGAGGCTTACGCAAGGGCACTGGCCTATATAGCTCAGTCGGCAAAGAAATATGGCATTTTTACCTCGCTTGTCATGCCCCACCTGAACAATGACGCTGAGGTAGAGGCAAGCTATGGCAACATGGTGCGCATCGTGGCCGACACCGGTAATGGCGGATGGCACCACACCTCAGCCCACGACAAGGGACGTTCATACGTCTCGTGGCCCAACTGCATGAACCAATTCGACGGTTTCAACTATTGGGCACACATCACTGGGCGCGACAAGGTAATCCTCGACGGCGACTTCCTCCGCCTGAACCGCTACGACACCGATGCCGAGCGACAGACGGCAGTAACGCTACAACTGATGGCCGGCGGCCCCGTGGCCGTGGCTGACCAGCCTTCTACAATAGGTAACAATCTGCAGTTCTACACCAACGGCGAACTGCTCGCGCTACGCCAGGATGGTTTCGTAGGCCAGCCACTCAACAGTGAGTTAGGTCAACAAAGCGAAACGTGGTACGGACAAATGAGCGACGGTAGCTATGTGGTGGCTATCTTCAACCGCAGTGACTCGCAGACTACGCTTTCCGCCGACTTCGCCGTATTGGGCATCAGTGGCCAGTGGCAGGTGCGCGACCTGTGGACCCACACCGATGAGGGCGTGGCTGGCAGCCTGACGGCAACCATTCCTGCGCACGGATGCAAAGTAGTAAGATTATCCAAGTAAAAACAACAAAAAAGCAATGAAGAAAATATTTCTCGCCGCTATGGTACTGATGATGGCAATGACAGTGCATGCCATCGAACAAAAGTCGCCCAATGGGAACATCGTACTGAACGTAGAGCTGAACGCAAAAGGTACGCCCGAGTATCAGGTCACTTACAAGGGACGCCCCGTCATCAAGCCCAGCACACTGGGCATAGAGCTCGCTGAGGAGAATTCACTGATGGACCAGTTCCGCATCAACAAGACTTCCACCTCTTCTTTCGACGAGACGTGGCAGCCCATATGGGGTGAGACACACGACATCCTCAACCGCTACAACGAACTGCTTCTGGAGATGGAGAAGCCCTCAAACGGACGCTACATGAATCTCCGCTTCCGTGTCTACGACGACGGCATCGGTTTCCGCTACGAGTTCCCACAGCAGAAGTATCTCAACTATTTCGTCGTGAAGGCAGAGCACACGCAGTTTGCCATGACGGGCGACCACACTGCCTGGTGGATTCCCGGCGACTACGACACGCAGGAGTACGACTACATGGAGACCCGTCTCTCCGAAATCCGCAGCCACATGCGTGAGGCTATCACGCCCAACGCCTCGCAGACCCCATTCTCAGAGACTGGTGTGCAGACCGCCCTGCAGATGAAGACCGACGACGGGCTTTACATCAACATCCATGAGGCCGCCCTGATAGACTATAGCTGCATGCACCTGAACCTCGACGACAAAGCTATGGTGTTTGAGTCGTGGCTCACGCCCGATGCCCAGGGAAATATGGCCCACATGCAGACACCCTGCCAGACTCCATGGCGTACTATTATGGTCAGCGACGATGCCCGCGACATTCTGGCATCGAACCTCATCCTGAACCTCAATGAGCCTTGCAAACTGGAGGACACCAGCTGGATCAAGCCTGTAAAGTACGTCGGTGTATGGTGGGAGATGATCAACGGTAAGAAGCAGTGGTCATACACCAACGACGTGCCATCGGTACACCTCGGTACCACTGACTATACGAAGGTGAAACCTCACGGTCAGCATGCCGCCAACAACGACAATGTGCACCGCTACATCGATTTTGCAGCACAGCATGGTTTCGACCAGGTGCTGGTTGAGGGTTGGAACATCGGCTGGGAAGACTGGTTCGGCATGTCGAAAGACTATGTGTTCGACTTCCAGACGCCCTATCCCGACTTCGACATCAAGGCACTCAACGACTATGCCCACTCCAAGGGTGTGCGCCTGCAGATGCACCATGAGACATCGGCCTCCATCCGTAACTATGAGCGCCACATGGAGGCTGCCTATCAGTTGATGAATAAGTATGGCTATACTGCTGTGAAGAGTGGCTACGTGGGCAACATCATCCCGCGCGGTGAGCACCACTATGGCCAGTGGATGAACAATCATTATCTCTACGCCCTGAAGCAGGCTGCCAAGCACCACATCATGGTAAATGCCCATGAGGCCGTGCGCCCCACTGGTCTCTGTCGCACCTGGCCCAACCTCATCGGCAACGAGGCCGCACGCGGCACGGAGTATGAGGCCACCAACGGCAGCAAGCCCTTTCACACCACCATCCTGCCCTTCACCCGCCTGCAGGGCGGTCCGATGGACTATACCCCGGGTATCTTCGAGATGGATATGTCGAAGAATAATCCCAAGAATCCGAACCATGCCAACTCCACCTTGGCCCGCCAGTTGGCTCTCTACGTCACGATGTACAGTCCGCTGCAGATGGCGGCTGACATGATCGAGAATTACGAGAAGCACATGGATGCTTTCCAGTTTATCAAGGACGTGGCAGTGGATTGGGACGACTCCCGCTACTTAGAGGCCGAGCCGGGCCGCTACGTCGTGGCAGCCCGCAAGGCTAAGGGCACAAGCAACTGGTTCGTGGGCTGTACCGCCAGCGAGCACGGTCACACCTCGACGCTGAAGCTATCGTTCCTCGACCCCGGCAAGAAATACATCGCCACCGTTTATGCCGACGCGAAGGATGCCAACTACAAGTCCAATCCCCATGCCTACGTCATCAGGAAGGGTGTCGTAACGGCCAAGTCTGCCTTGCGCCTGACGGCAGCATCGGGTGGCGGCTATGCCATCAGCATCATCGAGGCATCGAAAGATGAATTGAAGGGCCTGAAGAGTCTGCCGACAGTATGCCAGTAAAATGATTGTTTTCATTCATACATTTAGGTTAGTTATAGTTAGTAATTGTAAGTTGGAAGGCACGATGTTTTCGTAATATCGTGCCTTCTCGTTTAAAAATAGGAAAGAAAATGCAACAAGATATATATGTAATCGGTCTGGACTTGGGTGGTACAAACTCTGTGTTCGGCATCGTGGATGCCCGTGGTGAAATCAAGGCGACAACAGCTATCAAGACAGGTGGCTACAGCAGGGTAGAGGATTATGTCAAGGCTTCTGTCGAGGCCCTGCAGCCCATCATCGAACAGGTGGGCGGCATGGAGCGTATCAAGGCGATGGGCATCGGAGCACCTAACGGCAACTATTACAAGGGAACGATAGAGATGGCACCCAATCTGCCATGGGCGCACGACTCTGTCGTACCCTTGGCTGACCTGTTCAGCGACGCATTGGGTATCCCCGTGGCACTCACCAACGATGCCAACGCAGCGGCTATCGGTGAGATGACTTACGGTGTGGCGCGAGGTATGAAAGACTTTATCGTCATTACCCTCGGTACTGGTGTCGGCTCTGGCATCGTAACGGGTGGCCATCTGCTCTATGGCTCCGACGGGTTTGCGGGAGAGTTGGGTCATGTGACGATGGTACGCGGTGAGGAAGGTAGATTGTGCGGTTGCGGTCGGAAAGGTTGCCTGGAGTGTTACTGCTCAGCAACAGGTGTGGCCCGTACAGCACGCGAATTGTTGGCAAAGAGCGACCGTCCTTCACTCTTACGCGAGATGAATCCCGAAGACATCACGTCACTTGATGTCAGCATTGCCGCAGGGAAAGGTGATGCGCTGGCCAGGGAAATCTATGACTTCACAGGCAAGATGCTCGGTGAAGCCTGTGCTGATTTTGCGGCCTTCTCCAGCCCCGAAGCCTTCATCTTCTTCGGTGGCATGACCAGGGCTGGCGATCTGATTATGAAGCCTATTAAGGAGGCTTACGACCGCCATGTACTCCCCATCTTCCGTGGCAAGGCTCAGTTTCTCATCAGTGGTCTCGACGGTGCCTCTGCCGCTGTTCTCGGTGCCTCTGCCGTAGGGTGGGATGTCGTTGCTTCAATCGAAAAGAGAGACTGATAGGTCTTGTTACATGGAAAGTTTTATTACAAGGAGATGTGATTTCTATTATCACATCTCTTTTTGGCTGGCTTATATTTTTTCTAAAACCTAAATTCCGCAGCACTTTAGTTTAACTTTGTTTATAAGTTCCTGAGCAACAAAAAGTTGCCCAGGATTTTGTCATGTCAGATTTTTCACTTATCTTAGTGCTGCAAAATCAAAACAAGCAAAATCATCAATGACATGGCAAAGTTAAGCATAAAATCTGAGAAAATCACTCCTTTTGGAGGAATATTTCACGTGAGAGAGCTTTTTTCCCGTTACGTCGACCCCGTTATCGACAAAGTGTTGGGTCTTCGGTGTACGTCATACGGCTATCAGTACAGCGAGATTGCGGGTTCGCTGTCAAGCGTCTACTTCTGTGGCGGTGACTGCGTTGAGGACGTGACGAGTCACTTGATGCCCCATCTCTCGCTTCATCCCACTTTGCGCACATGCAGCTCAGACACCATCTTGAGAGGGATTTCGGAACTGGCTACTGTTAACACGACCTATACCTCCGACACTGGAAAGAGCTATGACTTCAATACGGCCACGAAGCTGAACAGCCTGCTGGTGAAGGTACTCAAGAATACTGGCCAGCTTATGGCCGGAGAGTCATACGACCTGGACTTCGACCACCAGTTCATCGAGATGGAGAAGTACGATGCGAAGATGACCTACAAGAAGTTCACGGGCTACAGCCCCGGCGTGGCAGTCATCGGTGACCTTATCGTGGGCATAGAGAACCGTGACGGCAACGCCAACGTACGCTTTCACCAGCAGGACACGCTGGAGCGCATCTATTCAAATCTTGAGTCGGAAGACATCCATATCAAGAGGTCACGTATGGACTGCGGCTCCTGCTCACGTGAGATTGTGGAGACCGTTGAGAAGCACTCGGAGCTGTTCTACATACGTGCCAACCGCTGCGGCTCACTTTACGACAGTCT
>JAEEGI010015361.1_pt1 | contig 15950 bp, 18 predicted proteins | sample 8958751 | NCBI WGS metagenome assembly JAEEGI01 (sample SAMN16246545, study PRJNA631951) | gut metagenome | biome: gut microbiome; feature: rumen; material: KS-attached | host: Bos | place: Iran: Karaj | collected 2018-10
CACCCATGAATTACGCCGATATACCCAGGTGACCGACTCCGTCACTGGCAGCGAGGTGGAATTGCCTGAGGAACTCGACGAGCTGCCCGTTTCGGTGAATCACCGATACACCGACAACCTGATTTGGGTGGGTGGTCAGCTCACCAAGCAGCGAGGTTCCATACTCACCTACGATGCCACGGCCCAGTTTGGTGTGGCAGGTGATGTGGCGGGCGACATTAGCATCAATGGCAATGTGGCCACTCGCATGTTCCTGTGGCGCGATACTGTTACGCTGCGTGGTTACGGCTATTTCAAGAATGAGAAGGCTCCTTACCTGCTCCGCAACTTCATATCCAATCACTTTGCGTGGAAAAACGACTTCAGCAAGGTCACACGTTTCAGGGTGGGTGGTGAACTTGTCATTCCCTTCTCGGGCACGCGGGTGAATGTGGGTTATGAAACGCTCAAGAACTATGTTTATTTTGGCGCTGAAGCAACGCCCCAGCAGTGTGGTTCGCCGGTGCATGTGCTTAGCGCCACGCTTGACCAACGCTTTCGTTTCGGTATTTTCAATTGGGATACACAGCTCACTTATCAGACATCGAGCAACCAAGATGTGCTCGACCTGCCAAAATTCTCGGTCTATACTAATCTATACCTGAAGTTCTTGGTGGCCAAGGTGCTGCATGTGCAACTGGGCATTGACGGTAACTACTATACAAGCTACTATGCGCCGGCCTATAACCCTGCTATCATGTCGTTCCACACCCAGCACGAGGTGAAGTGTGGCAATTTTGCCTTCATGAACGTTTATGCCAACTTCAAACTCAAGAAGGCGCGCTTCTATGTCATGTATAGTCATGCCAACAAAGGGATCTTTGGTGGCAACAACTATTTTGCTTCACCACATTATCCGCTCAATCCCGGCCGTTTCCAGATGGGAGTTTCGGTGGATTTCGTCAACTGATTTTTTGAGGGTTTAATACAATGTTTCGGCGATGGCTGCGGCTATCTGCTCGAGCCATTGCGCATCGGTGTCGTCGAAGGCCGCGAGTTCGCGGCTGTCGATGTCGAGCACGGCTTTCACTATGCCTTGACGGTCACATAACGGTACCACTATCTCGCTGCGCGACAGTGAACTGCACGCAATGTGCCCCGGGAATTCTTCAACATCGGGCACCACCAGCGTGCGATTTTCCTTCCATGCTGTGCCACACACTCCGCGACCCAGGCGTATGCGATAGCAGGCTGCGGGCCCCTGGAATGGGCCCAGCAGCAGTTCTTCGCCGTTAACAACGTAGAATCCTGTCCAGAAGTAGCGCGGCGCCATAGCTTCATGGAGTAGGGCGGCGGCATTCGCGAGCACACTCATTTCGCACTTCTCTCCCTCAATATACGACTTGACCAACTCAAGTAGTTCTCGATATTTGTTTTCTTTTTCCATTGTCTTTATTCTCGTTTTTTTCACAAAGATAATCATTTTTCCTTATTCACTTTGATTTCCATCAACAAATCAGTGTTTTTGTGCTTGTTGAAAATCTGGAGTGTTGTTCAACTCTTTTTACGTTAAAAACTACAGAATGAAATGTATTTATGGTTTTCTTGCGTTTTCGGAGTTTGTGCTTTTGTCGTCAAAGGCTTATGAATTGCTCGTTGATGGTATCGCCTGCAACATCACTAGTGATGCAACGGTGCGGTGACTAGCGTTGCCTTCTTGTCAGCTCGTCCCCTCGTTTCCTTGTTTCTCGTTTGCTCGTTTTCTCGTTTTCTCGTTTGCTATAGTTTATGCTATTAGCATTTCTTTCCCTCTCACGATCCCTTATCTTCGCCCACACGTGAACCTTTTTAATAATTAAAATTTTATCATTATGAACCAAACTAACCAAGTTAACGCTTTACGTTTATGGTACAAGATTCCACGTCTGTGGTATGAACTCTCACGAATTCGGTACAATCCCGAGCGAACGCGGTATAATGCTGGGTTGGTATACTTCTTAAAATCAAATGTTTATGAAATTAGTCAACAAATTTCCCATATTTCCCAAGATTCCCATCATTCCCAAAAGTTTCACCGTTCCCACACACCACACCATGTTCATTCCTGTTTTTTCGCTATGAAAATTTGGAATTGCACGCGACATTCAGTAAATTTGCATGAACAAAACTATCATGAAATCGTCGAGTAACATCCTGGATATTCTTAGTTTCTTGAAGGAGCTGCAGTTGAATAACGACCGCAGCTGGTTCAAGGCGCACAAGGACGTGTACGACAGCCTGCGTAAGCCTTGGGAACAAGACATGGAGCGCCTTATCTCGCTGGTGGGTGACTACGACGAGAACGTGCGCGGCCTGAACGTGAAAGCTTGCGTTTACAGGATTTACCGCGACATACGCTTCAGCAAAAACAAAGATCCCTACAAGAACTACTTCTCAGGCGTGCTGGGGCGTGGCGGCCGACACACACTAATGTCGAGCTACTATGTGCACTTCGAGCCTGGCAACCTGATGCTGTGCGGCGGTGTGTGGTGGCCCGAGAAACCTATTCTGGACCGGCTGCGTAGCCTCATCGATGCCGAAGGCGAGGAGTTCATGAAGATTGTGAACAATCCCGAACTCACCAGCCGTTATAGCTGGGAGAGCACTTCGCTCAAGACCATGCCTAAGGATTATGACAAAAATCACCCGATGGCGCAATTTTTGAAGATGAAGGAGTACTTGCTTGTTAATCGACTGGATGAAAGCTACTTTGAGTGCGACGACTGGGTGACGAGGGTTGCCGATGACCTGAAAGTTCTCAAACCAGTGCACGATTTCTTGAATTATGTGTTCGATATTTGACCAATAATTAGTATATTTGCATTATTATATTAAACCCTAATAATTATCTATAAACTTAAAACTACTAACATGGCAAAAATTAGAGGAGCAGTAACAGTGAACACCGTCAGGTGCAAAGGCTGCAACCTGTGTGTTGTCGCTTGCCCTTGCGACGTGCTTGCATTACAACCCAAAGAAGTGAACGATCGTGGTTATCACTATGCCTACATGGCTCAGCCTGACAAGTGCATAGGATGCCAGAGTTGCGCCCTGGTGTGTCCAGACGCTTGTATTGAAGTCTACCGCAAGGTGGAGCAGTGATTTTATTAACTAAAACAAACCAAAAACCATTTATTTTCAATAGTTAAATGAACGATAACGTAACCTTAATGAAGGGGAACGAGGCACTGGCCATGGCGGCCATCAGATATGGTGCCGACGGATATTTTGGATATCCTATTACCCCGCAGTCAGAGGTGCTCGAGAAACTTGAAGAGGAAATGCCCTGGGAAACCACTGGCATGGTTGTGCTTCAGGCCGAAAGCGAGGTCGCCTCAATCAACATGGTTTATGCTGGAGCTTCGTGCGGTAAGGCTGTCTTTACTTCTACTTCTAGCCCCGGTTTCAGCCTTATGCAGGAAGGCATGTCATACATGTGTGCAAGTGAAGTTCCTGCTCTTGTGATTAACGTAATGCGTGGCGGTCCTGGCCTCGGTACTATTCACCCCTCACAGGCCGACTACTTCCAGGCTTGCAAGGGTGGTGGTCATGGCGACTATCATCCCATCGTGCTGGCTCCCGCCAGTGTGCAGGAAATGGCCGACTTCGTGGCTCTGGGATGGGATCTCGCATTCAAATATCGCTGCGTTTCGATGATTCTCGCCGATGGTCTCATTGGCCAGATGATGGAAAAAGTGGTGCTGCCTGAGCAGCGTCCGCGCCGCACCGAGGAAGAGATTCGCAAGCAGTGCCCGTGGGCAGTGATGGGCCGCAAGGACATGCGTCCTGCCAACATCATCACCTCGCTTGAGCTTGACGATGACAAGATGGAGGAGAACAACCATCGCTTCCAGGCCACTTACCGCGAAATCGAGAAGAACGAAGTTCGCTGCGAACTGGTGAACACTGAAGGCTGCGACTACCTGATGGTTGCATTCGGTAGTATGGCCCGCATCGCCATGAAGACGATGGAGCTCGCCGCCGAAGAGGGCATCAAGGTGGGTCTCGTGCGCCCCATCACACTGTGGCCCTTCCCGAGCAAGGAGATTAAAGAAGCCGCTAAGAACGTGAAGGGTATTCTCGTTCCTGAAATGGCTGCTGGTCAGCTCATCGAAGATGTGAAACTCGCTGTGGAATGCAAGGTTCCCGTGGCTCACTTCGATCGTCTGGGTGGTAATGTGCCTGCTCCCGATGAGATCTTGAATGCATTGAAAAACGAACTCATTAAATGAAAGGACCTATGGAAAACAATGATATCATTAAAGTAGAGAACCGGGTGTACAAAAAACCCGAGTTGCTCAGAGAAGTACACATGCACTATTGCCCGGGCTGTAGCCACGGTGTTGTGCACAAACTTGTGTCTGAAGTGATTGAAGAACTGGGTCTTGCCGAGAAGGCTATCGGCGTTTCGCCTGTGGGCTGCGCTGTGTTTGCCTATAACTATATCGACATCGACTGGCTCGAGGCTGCTCATGGCCGTGCTACTGCTATGGCTACTGCCGTGAAGCGACTCATGCCCGACAAACTGGTGTTCACTTATCAGGGTGATGGTGACTTTGCTGCTATCGGTACCTGCGAATCGATTCACAGCTGCAACCGTGGTGAGAGCATTGCCATCATCTTCATCAACAATGCAATCTACGGTATGACTGGTGGCCAGATGGCTCCTACCACACTGCTGGGCCAGAAGACGGCTACTTGCCCCTATGGCCGCCGTGCCGACCTCAATGGTTATCCTCTGTCGATTACTCCGCTGCTGGCTCAACTCGACGGCACTCGTTATGTGACTCGTCAGAGTGTACACACTGCAGCCAACGTACGCAAGACTAAAGCCGCTATCAAGAAAGCCTTCATGAACAGTATGGAAGGCAAGGGAACTTCGGTGGTTGAGGTTGTAAGTACCTGTAACACAGGTTGGAAACTTTCACCTGAGAAAGCTAACCAATGGATGGTTGAGAATATGTTTGAGAAATACCCGTTGGGTGATTTGAAAGATAACGACGCTAAAAAGGACTAAAACGATGAAAGCAGAAATAGTAATCGCCGGATTTGGCGGACAAGGTGTGATTTCGATGGGTAAGATTCTTGCCTACTCGGGATTGATGGAAGACAAAGAAGTGACGTGGTTACCCTCGTATGGTCCTGAACAGCGTGGTGGTACTGCCAACGTGACCGTGATTTTGAGCGACGAGCGCATCAGCTCGCCTGTGCTCAACAGTTATGACATTGTGGTTGTACTCAACCAGCAGAGTCTTGACAAGTTTGAGAGCAAGGTGAAACCTGGCGGCGTGCTCATCTACGACAGCTATGGCATTCACAAACCGCCCACACGCACCGATATCAATGTGCATCGCATTGAGGCTACCGAGGCTTCGATCGAACTCAAGAACAGCAAGACGTTTAACATGATTGTGCTTGGTTCGATGCTTAAGGTGAATCCCATTGTGACTATCGAAAGCGTGCTGAAGGGTCTGAAGAAGACGCTCCCCGAACGTCACTGGCACCTCCTTCCCATGAACGAAGAAGCCCTCAAGAAGGGTATGTCGCTCATTGAAGGATAATATTTGCCAACTTGAAACTATACTTGAATTAGCTATATTCAAGTGCTTGATAATAAAAAGACTGCGTTGTGATAGAATTTGTGCGCAACGCAGTCTTTTCAACTAAAATTTGGCTAGAAAACAGATTGCCAAATTTTGACAACCGTAGCTCACGATTTGCAATTGGCAATTGCCAACCGATAACATTATCTGAGAATTCCTGACTGACAATAGACATCTCCTGATGAAACCCAATGTGCCTCATTCTTCTGAACAGTTCAACTCTTTCTTGGCTAAGGAGGAGATGGAATTGCTGCCCTTCGTGATGAAGTGCCTCGATGGCGTGAGCCGTACCAAAGCCAAGTCAATTTTGTCACTGGGGGGTGTGCACGTCAATCACATCAGGGTCACTAGGCACGACTTCCTTGTGAAGCCGGGCATGCTCGTCAATATCAAGAAGCGCCGTCCGCCTCGTGTAGAGTTTGAAGAGGAACAGTACTATTCCATTGTCTATGAAGACTACGACATTATCGTGGTCGACAAGTCGCCTTGTGTGCTGTCGATGGGAGTGGGGCAGAATAGCCTGAACATGAAAATGCTGCTCGACAAGTATCTTATGGAAACACGGCAGCACTGCACCTCGCATGTGGTGCACCGCCTTGATACCCGCACTTCGGGCCTCATGGTATATGCCAAGAACATCCCTGCACAGCAGATTCTTGTCGATAATTGGCATGAAATAGTTACCGATCGCCGCTATGTGGCTGTGGTAGATGGTAGGGTCACTGAACCCGAAGGTCATATGGAGACGTGGCTCAAAGATACGCCCACACTCAAGGTGGTGAGTTCGCCCACGCCCAACGGGGGCAAGTGGGCAAGCACCGATTGGCGGTTGCTCAAGGCCAATAAAGATTATTCGCTCCTGGAGTTCCATCTGCACACTGGTCGCAAGAACCAGATCAGGGTTCATGCCCAGGTCATGAAGCATCCCATTGTGGGTGACCACAAGTATGGTAGCTATTCAGATCCTATCGGCAGGCTTGGACTTCACGCATTCCGCCTGTGTTTTTACCATCCTGTGACAAACCAACACCTGCGCTTTGAAACTCCATTCCCCGACTCTTTCCTCTCCCTCTTCGACTGAGTTGTATCTTACATCACTGGTGTGATAGAAGGTTGTCAGGTCATCGTGGGTAGAAAGTGTGAATATTTTTATGAGGTGTCTATGATGATAATCGCTAAAAATGTACTATTTTTGTAGTGACAAATCAACTTGACAATCATCATGCAGCAAAAAATCATCATCCTCGATTTCGGCTCGCAGACGACCCAACTCATTGGCCGCCGTGTGCGTGAGCTCGACACTTTCTGTGAAATTCTGCCTTACAACAAGTTCCCGGTTGGCGACCCCTCGGTCATTGGTGTGATTCTTTCGGGTTCGCCTTTCTCGGTACACGATCCTGATGCCTTTAAAGTGCTTCTGGACCAGTTTGTTGGCAAGGTGCCTGTGCTGGGCATCTGCTATGGTGCACAATTCATCTCTCACACTTGTGGAGGTTGCGTTGAGCGTGCCGATAGCCGCGAGTATGGACGTGCCCACTTGGAGTGGGTCGATACCAATAACCCCTTGTTCAAGGGCTTTAACGAGCGCTCGCAGGTGTGGATGAGCCATGGTGATACCATCACCGCTATTCCAGCCGACTGCAAAGTGATTGCCTCGACTGCAAATGTGCGCTATGCTGCCTATGCCAGCACAAGTCAGCCTGTATGGGCTGTACAGTTCCACCCCGAGGTGTTTCACACCGAGCAGGGCACATTGCTGCTCAAAAACTTTGTGGTGGACATTTGCGGCAGTCGCCAGGAATGGAGTGCGGCTTCGTTTGTAGAGTCGACGGTGCAGCAGCTGCGGGAGCAACTGGGCAATGACCGGGTGATTCTGGGGCTCTCGGGCGGTGTTGACTCGAGCGTGTGTGCCACCTTGCTCAACCGAGCCATTGGCGACCGCCTCACCTGCATCTTTGTGGACCATGGCATGCTACGCAAGAATGAGTTCCAAAAGGTGATGGATGCTTATAAGGGCCTTGGATTGAACGTGATAGGCGTAGATGCTAGCGCCAAGTTCTTTGCCGACCTGGCCGGGGTGACCGATCCTGAACAAAAACGCAAGATCATAGGCCGCGACTTTGTGGAAGTATTCAATGCCGAGGCCCGCAAGATTCAGGATGCCCGCTGGTTGGCACAGGGCACTATTTATCCCGATCGCATCGAGAGCCTGAACATTACAGGTAAAGTCATCAAAAGCCATCATAATGTTGGCGGATTGCCCGAAGAGATGCATCTCAAACTGTGCGAACCCCTCCAGTGGCTTTTCAAAGACGAGGTGCGCCGTGTGGGCCGCGAAATGGGCATGCCTGAGCGCCTCATCAAGCGTCATCCTTTCCCTGGACCGGGCTTGGCTGTTCGCATTCTGGGCGACATCACGCCCGAGAAGGTACACATTCTGCAGGAGGCCGACGATATCTATATCGAAGCGATGCTGAACTATATATGCCCCGATGGAGAGGTGCTTTATGACAAAATTTGGCAAGCTGGTGCCATCTTGTTGAGCACAGTGCGCAGCGTGGGCGTGATGGGTGATGAGCGCACTTATGAGCATCCTGTGGCATTGCGTGCGGTAACAAGTACCGATGCAATGACTGCCGACTGGGCGCATTTGCCCTACGATTTTATGGCCAAGGTGAGCAATGAGATTATCAACAAGGTGCGCGGCGTGAACCGCGTGTGCTACGATATCTCATCAAAACCACCTGCAACTATTGAGTGGGAATAAAGAGAAATTGTCGATACACGGCAATTCTTGGGTCGTAATATTGGCAGGGTGATCATGAACAAGCTTGGGCTGAGAATAACAAACAATGGCAGGGAGGCCTATGTGGCAAACCCCAATCACGACTGGGAGTTGCACACGGTCGATTTCAATGCTTGCTTGCTTACCCTGGATAACATCGATGAAGGTGACGGCCTGATTATACTCTCGCACGATTCGGGCGGTTGCTATGTGGGATTTGTTCATCTGCTCAAGCAGGGATTTAATGGTTTATGTATAGCTGCAAGTATCTTTGTACCTGAAAATTTGTCGGTTGGTGGCAATGCTATGAGTCGCTTGGTCTTCGAGGTGCGCAAGCACTTGCAAGGCGCTGTGCTCGATACGGCTGCACTCGACCGCCTTTTTGCCACCGAGTATCCCGACAAGGATTTTATACCAGATTTTCAGCCTCAACATAGCAAGACGATTGCTTGTCGCATTGAGGAATGGAATGATGAAACGCTTGACCAGTTGCTCGACAGTCGCTGTTTGTTCCAGCCTGCTTATGCCCAGCATAGGGCAACGTTGCTAATCGATTCCGATAGCGAGATCATCTGTGATGGCATTGATATCACAGCCGAGCCAATTGTGATTCCAGAACCTGCCCCGGTGGTCGAGGTAGTGGAACCCCATCCTGAAACTGCTTTCGACTCTGTCGTCAAGGAGCAGGAATCACAAGCTGAAACTGATTCAGAGCCTGTCTCCGAGGAAATGGAACTGGGCCATGAAGTCAACCCCGATCCTGAAATTATGGTGACTCCTGGGTCTGAATTTGCGGGGGATTCTACTCTCGGGCCGGGAGGTGAACAGGGGCTAGAAGTGGTTGTCCTTGAAGAAAAAGTTGATGAAGAATCACTTGAAGTCGTGGTTGAACAAGAAGGTGAAGGTTCTTATGATAATAATACTGAATCAGAGATTGTTGAATTGGATGTTCCTCATGGTCAGGGTGGCTTTGTCGCACCTGCTGATTCAACCACTCCCATTGAGCCTAATGAAGGAGTGGAGGTAGTGAGTGTCTATCCTATACCTCCTAATGTGCTTGTGCCCCCTCCACCGCCCGATGTGCAGCAAACTCCTGCCTCCTCCAGCGTTGCGACTCATGTGAACGATGCCCCATCATCTTCTTCGTCGTCTAATAAACTTATGGTATTTCTCGTGTTGCTGGCATTAGGCATTGCTGTGGTGTTTCTCGTAAATCATCAAATTAACAGCAGCGAAAGCCATAGTAACACTTACGAACCCGAATACAGTGCATCAGAAACTCCCATTTATCAAACCGAGGAAGCGTCGGCCGTTACTGAAGAAGTGAGTTTGAATCAGCAGATTTATGAGGCTTATGTCGAGAAGCTTGAATCACTGGCTTCGAGTGTGGGTGGTGATGGTTATGGTGACTGTGGGTATTTCCTGTATGACATAACAGGTGACGGCATACCTGAATTATGGGTGAAGTGCGGCACTTGCGAAGCCGATTATATGCTCTATGTGTATCGTTACGGCGTTGGAAGGCTGGAATTAATGCACTCTACGGGTGCTGGTCATTCGTCATTCTATTGTGGAGAAGACTATGTGCTTCAGGTTATGGCGCACATGGGTGAGGCGTGGTGGTATAAGATCGAGCTAAGTGGTTCGGAGCTTAGTGAGGAGCTTGTGTATGAAGAGTCTGATATTGAGAGTAGTGATGAATATGCCCAACCTGTTGAGCCTGATGCCCATATGTATAATTATGATGAGACTTGGCCCATTGCTGGCGCATTAGAGTAGTGATTGCTTGTCGTCGAGGGGCGTTATTTCACGATGTAAAGAATGTTGACCTGTGGTCGACGCGAGAGTTCGGCGGGATTGGTGCCTGGCGCACCTTCGGGCACGCGTGAACCGATGCTGCGGTAGTGCTCGGTCCAGTAGGGGAGAATTTTGCCGTCGGTGTTGTGGAAACTCATGGCTATGGGATCGAAAATGAGGTGGCCTTTTGCGTCAACAAAACTCTTCTGGACCAGTTCGCTGCAATAGATGGCGCTATCGCCAGGAGCAAAGTAATGGTCATATGGTTTGCCAAGAAATGACAAGCTATTTTTGATGGTGGCTTTGACATTAACGCCCGACACGCGCCCTATGAGCAGTGCCGAAACATCGTTGTCGGCCAGGAGCGAATCGAGCGGCGTGATGCACACACCCTGGTGGATGGCCTGAATCACACAGGGCGAACCGTTAGACAAGCGATGAAAGATGGCGACATGGTCGATGGGCCACTTGCCTGTGTTCTGGGTGCTTTGAGTGATGGCATTGCCAGCCTGGTTGACCACAAAAATAAGGTCGGCCTCGTGCAGTAAAGTGTTTTGCTCGCTAACGAGTTGCTCAAATGTGACAACCCGCTGCGACCAGACATTTGCAGTGCAAAGCAAGGCAATCAGTAGGGCTGTCAGTCGCCAGCCTATGTGCTTCATCGTGCATTTCATACTGCAAAATTAGTGCAAACCGAGAGCAGAACAAAATGAGAAACGGAGTTTTTCATTTTTTATGCCGAGGTGCCGCCTGATTTATCTAAAATTAGAGCAATGTGAGCTAAATGTCAAACTTGTTTGATCATTTCCGAACTGCTACCTAATTTATCTAAAAGTATAAGATAAAATTGGTTATTATCATAATTTATCGCTATATTTGCAAAACTTGTTAAGATTATAGCATTTAATTTACAAATGATATGAAAAAGATAGCTGTTTTGATGATGTTGCTGCTGTGCGCCATGAGTGTGATGGCTGTTGAAAAGAGTGATGTGGCAGCCCCTGTGATCAAGCCTAACGAGATGGGCTTCATCACCCTCAAGGATTGTCCTGTGAAGGCACCGCAAGTGAGCACCTTTGTCTATGATAACGAAGATGGCAGCATGCGTGCAAAAGTGTATGTGAGCCGTTCTCTCATATTGTGGTATGATGACCTTGATGTGAGTGGTGTCGAGCGTAACCGTGTACATTACCTGGATGCTAACTTCGACGGCTATATCGACATTCTGATTGGCAGCGGCGAGAGTCGCAACTATAGCGTACTGATGTTGTGGGATGTGGAGAAGGAGAGTTTTAAGAAGGTCGATAACAGCATGAACGGCCTGCTGATGCTCGACCCGCAGTCGAAGACGCTGCTGCTTGAGGGCAGCGCGTCGTGGTGCTCGATGTTCTATTCCCGGTACAGGTTTGAAGGTACCGAGATGAAACTGGTCGACCAACTGGTGTATATCACCGAACCCAGTGAATATGGGACCTATGGTGTGAAGTCGGCCTATACCATTACCACCGACGAGGAACCTGGCGACGACGGCAACTACCGTCATGTGAAGTTGAGCACCAACAGCAAGGCAAGCCTGCCTAAGGATTGGCAACGCATTGTGAATGCCTATAACCAGTTGCAGTTTAACGATGAGTAGGCTGGGGCGGAGCTGATGCTATTTGACTGAAAAAAGAATCGCCGCGGGGCTTGGACCTTGCGGCGATTCTTTTTAGGGTAGAGTGTGCTGCTCACGAGCGGCACCACTACTTGCGTGTGTGAAAGATTACTTGCGGATGCCGAGTTCTTTCTTGGCGATGATAGCGCGATAACGGTTGATGTCTTTGCGAATCAAGTAATCGAGCAAACGACGACGCTTACCAACAAGCATCTTAAGTGCACGCTGCGTAGTATAATCTTTCTTGTTGACCTTCAGATGTTCGGTCAAGTGGGCAATACGGTAGGAGAATAATGCTATCTGCGCCTCGGGAGACCCAGTATCAGTATTGCTTGCGCCGTAGGTGCCAAAGATTTCTTTCTTTTTCTCTGAATCTAAGTACATTCTGCGAAAATTTTGATTAATTAAAAAGTATGTTTTAAAAATAGCGGTGCAAAGTTACAAAAGATTTGTGAACTGGCAAGCGTTAAAAGCACATTTTTTTGAAAAACCTGAAAAACTCTCTTTTTAAGGCGCTTTCTGTAGTGCCTGGGCGGCGAGAAGACGCATCTGCTTTGCCACATCGGGTGTAAATTCGATGGGTTGCCAGTGAATATCGGTTGGCGATGTGCCGGTAATCTGGGCATATTTCATGCATGCTGCCAGATAGGAAGCGGCCACAGAAGGATGGCGGTCATCTATGTAGAGAGCTTTTGCCGCATCATAACCAGCTGTTTCAAATAATAATGTGTAGGCATTGCCCACGGGACACAGAGTGATTCCTTCCCGATTTGCCACCACTCGGCTATTATGAGCTATGAATTTGTGTATTTTTGTGTAATCTTTCCAAAGCATTGCTTTCGGCCAGTTCATTACCAGCATGATGTCGGCATCACGGTTGGGTGTGTGATTGCGAATAAAATTCACCCATTTATGCACCGACTCAGCAAAACCCTCAGGGTCATAGAGTGGTCGTAAGGAGAGGTCTTGTAGCACAATGTGTGTCCATGACCGGGAAAAAATGAGCCACCATGCCGACTCGTTAATGTTGGAACAGATGCTTTGATTCCACAGGGTTTCGAGTGATGCTTTTTGTTTGCAGCCATTTGTCATTGTGGCGTTTAGACCGCTTTGGCGTGCAATAGCATTGAACATGGAGTCTTGATTGTTGTAGCCTGAGAGGCTGTTGCCCACAGCCAACACTTGGAGCTTGGCATTCAGCTCCCGATGGTGGATGGTAACAGGCCTGGTAGTCGTGTCGTTGAGGAGGGTGAACTCTTGGACGGGTTGCGACGTGTGCAGTGTGATTGTGGCATCGCGTTTGTTGCTGCTTGTTATGAGGACAATACTGTCGCAATGAATGATGTTGTAGCCACATTGTATGAATTTTCCAAACGTCCGGCCCAATTGATACGTGGCATTGGGCTGGATAATACTGTCGTTGCTGTTGGCTCCCCAGATGAGGAAATTCCACTTGCCTGCCGATTTGACGTCGACCAGAAAGTCGAGGAACAGGTCTTTCTGGTAAAGGACATACCGTCCGTTGCCTTTATCTTGAAATTCCCAATCGGCCGACCGTTGCCAGTTTGTCGTTTCACAGCGCAGCCAAATGTGGCTATGCGGGGCTTCTGTTTGTTTACATCCCCAGAGGTATATAGCTCCAATCAAAGAGCATAGTTGCAATACTTTTAAAGAAAATCTCATTCTGCTTTATTGCTATTTTATGTGTTGATAGGTATTAGAGTGGCGTTGAGGTTTGTTTGGAACGGTTGAAAATAGACATACTACTAAATAATGAGGTTCAACATGAAGATGATTTTAACGAACTCACGAACTGATCGATGAGTGGCAGCGCCTCTTGCGGAGAGGTGCAGTTGGCAGTGAGCGTCTCCACGGGGCAAAACCCGGTGCCTGCCCGGTTGATGATGGCAGGCACCCGTTTGCCGTAAGAGAACTTGACGTTGGCCATTTCGAGAAACTCGATGGCCTGCTCACTGATGAGTGCAGCGTGGAGCTGCTTGACTCCGCCCAGAATCATGAGGGCCGCCGCTCCGCGTCCTACCACCTTGTCGGCCACCATGGCGCCGTTGAGCCATTGCGGCATGTTGTGCAAGATATTGTGCAAGTCGCTCACGCCACGCCCATGAAGGGTGTGGATGGTTCCTTGCGCGTCGCGAATCACGAGTGATGCGTTCTGGCTATCGAGTATGTCAATGAGTTCATTCATCGTTCAAGTTGATATCGCTCATTTCTTCTTCCAAATGCGATATTCGTAAGGCTTCAATGATGTTTTATCGGATATCGTTTCGTCTTTGCCAGTTATGACATCGGTGACATTTGTGCCAGCCAGATCTTTGGTGGGCAGCTGGACGAGTTTGTTGTGCACATTGACGGCGAGAATAAAGGTGTCGCCATCGAGGGTGCGGGTGAACAGGAGCACATCGTCGTTGGTGCCGGCATCGGCCATCTTGCCTTTGCGCAAAGCGGCATTCTCGTTATAGACCTTGATGAGCTGCTGATATTCCTGATAGAGTTCGGGGCGCTGCATCCAGTTCACGGGCACATAGTGGAAGAAATTGATGGGTTTCTCGTAGCCCACTTCCTGCGAACCGTAGACGAGGAGTCCGCCGTGCAGCATGCTGGTGGCTACAAAGGCAGCCATCGAGCCGCGCTCGTTGCCATAGAGCACCACGGGCGACTCCTTGGTGGCTTCGTCGTGGTTGGTGGTGAAGCGCAGTTTCACTTTGCCTTCGGGCAGTCCGGCATATTCGGCCGAGTCGGTTTCGAGCAGTTTCTTGGCGCTCTCGCCCTTGAATGTGGCGATAACGGCATCCTTGAAGTCCCAGGCGTAGTTCATGTCGAATCCTCCGTCAACGAAGTTCTTCTTGTCGTTGCCTTCGGCAAGCATCACGATGTTGCGGGGAGCGGCGGCTTTGCGCAGTTGTGTGATGGCATCTTTCCAGAAGTCGGTGGGCACAGAGTCGGCCACATCGCAGCGGAAGCCGTCGATACCCACTTCGGTAATCCAGAACTTCATGGCGTCGATCATGGCTTTGCGCATCTCGGGGTTATCGTAGTTGAGGTCGGCCACATCGGTCCAGTCGGTGTTCTCGGGGAAGATGATTTCACCCTTCTTGTCGTGGGTGTACCAGTCGGGATGGTCTTTCACCCAGGCATTGTCCCAAGCTGTGTGGTTGGCCACCCAGTCGAGAATGATGGCTATGCCGTGTTCGTGGCACACTTTCACCAGGTTCTTGAAATCGTCGATGGTGCCGAACTCGGGAGCCACAGCCTTGTAGTCCTTGATGGAGTAGGGCGAGTTCTTGCTATTCACCTCGCCAATGGGGTAGATGGGCATAACCCAGATGACGTTGACGCCCAGCGCCTTGATGGAGTCGATGCGTGCGGCCACAGCGTTGAGGGAGTTTTGAGGTGCGAACACGCGTGGATTGACCTGATACATGGCGATGTCGGTCACTTCGGGCAGTTTGAATTCATTGTTGTCGGCTTTCTGCTTGTTGGGGTTGCAGGCTGCTAACAGGATGCTCAATACGAGAGCGGTCATTGAAAGAAAATGTTTCATAATGATGATATTTAATGAATTGTAGAATCAGAATGCAAACTTACAAAAAAATATTGAGATTAAGAGTCGCTTTGTGAGAAATTGCACATTAGTTTTCAGTTAAGAGTTTTCAGTTTTGAGTTTTGAGTTTTCAGTTTTCAGTTTTCAGTTAAAGGTTGTAGATGTTCTAGGCGCTCTAGATGCTCTAGCCGCTCTAGTTTTTCTAGCTGCTCTAGATGCTCTGATGGGATGGAGGGGAAGCGTGGGAACGATGGGAAAAAGGGGAAAAACGGGAAATTTGTGCAAAGACGACGTTTTTTCCTCTCGCAAAGCAGGTGCCACGCAAAGCCGGCTGACGCCGGTTCTTTTTCATTGTCGCTGGTTACTCGGAGGTCTCAGAGTTCTCGGAGAAATCTGAAGGGATGGAGAGGAAGCGTGGGAAGGATGGGAAAAATGGGAAATTTTGGTGTTTTCATGGTAGTCTCTTTTTAAATTAATGATTGCGTGGGCGAAGATAGGAGGGAAAAAGGTGAAGAGCGATGGTAATAGCAT
>JAEEGI010015365.1_pt1 | contig 15948 bp, 12 predicted proteins | sample 8958751 | NCBI WGS metagenome assembly JAEEGI01 (sample SAMN16246545, study PRJNA631951) | gut metagenome | biome: gut microbiome; feature: rumen; material: KS-attached | host: Bos | place: Iran: Karaj | collected 2018-10
ATGGTTGCTGGTATTTCTTGTGGTCTTGTTACAGGCGATACAGATGACGATTTCGTTCTTCTTACAGATATCCAGGGTCTTGAAGATTTCTTCGGAGACATGGACTTCAAGGTAACAGGTACAAAAGAAGGTATCACAGCTATCCAGATGGATATCAAGATTCACGGTCTTACACGTCCAATCGTTGAGGGGGCTATCGCTCGTTGCCGCGAGGCTAGATTCTTCATCATGGACAACTGCATGAGCAAAGCAATCGCTGAGCCACGTAAGGAAGTTGGCGAGTACGCTCCAAAGATTATCCAGCTTTCAATTGATCCAGAAAAGATTGGTGATGTTGTTGGTCAGCGTGGAAAGACAATCAACGAAATCATTGCAAGATGTGATGTTAAGATTGATATTACAGATGACGGAAACGTTTCAATTTGTGGTACAGATGCTGCAAAGATGGATGAGGCTAAGAGAATGATTGAAATCATCACAACTGATTTCGAGCAGGGTCAGATCCTCACAGGTAAGGTTGTAAGCATCAAGGAATTCGGTGCATTTATCGAGTTCGCTCCAGGCAAGGAAGGAATGGTACACATTTCTAAGATTGCTAAGGAAAGAATTGACAGAGTAGAAGATGTTCTTACTCTTGGCGATACTGTTAAGGTTGTATGCCTTGGCAAGGACAAGATGGGACGCATCAGCTTCTCTATTAAGGATGTTCAGTAAAATTAGATTTTATTTGGCGCCTGACATTAGTCAGGCGCATTTTTTAAGGAAAAACTATGTTACTTAATGTTTCGCATATTTTTAAATCATTTGGAGAAGATGGCATTATAAAAGATGCCACTTTTACTGTGGATGAGGGTTCTAAAGTAGCTATCGTTGGTAACAATGGAACGGGAAAGTCTACACTATTGAAAATCATAGTTGGAGATTTGCCTGCTGATAGTGGCGAAGTTACTCTAAAAAAAGATGCTACTATGGGCTATTTGGCTCAGTACCAAGAGGATTCTTTTGGTAGTAGTATTTTGGATACAGTACTCAGTGCCCGTGAAGATTTGCTTTCCATGGAAAAACGTCTTTCAGACATGGAAATGGAGATGTCAAATCTTGATAGTAAAGATGCTGCGACTTTTATGGAAAATTATCACAAGCTTCAGCATCAATTTGATTTATTAGGTGGATATACATTTCGTTCAGAAGCTGTCGGCATTCTTAAAGGCCTTGGCTTTGAAGGGGATGATTTAGATAAAAGCATGAATGAGCTTTCTGGAGGTCAGAAGACACGTGTTAGCTTGGGACGTCTTCTTGCTTCATCACCAGATTTGCTCCTATTAGACGAGCCTATAAACCATTTGGATTTGAATTCAATCGTGTGGTTGGAAGGATATTTATCTTCATACAAAGGCGCAGTTGTAATTGTTGCTCATGATCGATATTTTCTTGATAAAATTGTAGATCATGTTGTTGATTTATCCTACGGACGCACTAGTGTATATACAGGAAATTACACAGCTTTTTCTGAGCAAAAGGCTTTGTATCAACTCACATATGAGCGCAGCTATGAAAAACAGCAAAAGGAAATTGAACACCAGAAAGCTGTTATTGAAAAACTTCAATCCTTCAACAGGGAAAAATCCATAAAAAGAGCTGAAAGCAGAAAGAAAATGCTTGATAAGATTGATATTATGGATGCTCCTGATAAGGATATGCCTAGAATGCGACTTACTCTTGAGGTTGAAAAGGAAAGTGGCAAGGATGTATTAGATTTTTCTCATGTGACAAAATCATATGATGATAAAAATATCTTTACAGACTTATCATTCGAGGTTCACAAAGGGGATAGAATCGCTATTTTAGGTGACAACGGTACAGGTAAGACTACGATCCTTAAATGCATCAATGGTCTTACAGATTTTGAATCCGGAGAGATTCGCTTTGGTGCAAATGTTACTGTTGGATATTATGATCAGGAACAGCAGGGGCTTACAGAGTCAAACACTATCTTTAGTGAGCTTCATGATGCCTATCCATATCTTACAGAGACACAGGTTAGAAACACATTGGCAGCCTTTATGTTTACTGAAGATGATGTTTTTAAGCGTATAAGCGAGCTATCCGGTGGAGAGAGAGGACGCGTTTCTCTAGCTAAGCTTATGCTTTCTAAGTCTAATCTTTTAATCCTTGATGAGCCTACAAACCATTTGGACATGGATTCAAAAGAAATGCTTGAGGAAGCACTTAATGAATACGATGGAACTTTGCTTTACGTAAGTCATGACAGATATTTTGTTAACCGTACTGCAAATATGATTTTAGAGCTTTCAGACGGTCATTTTACAAAGTATCTTGGCAACTATGATGATTATATTGCAAAGAAGGAACAGCTTTCTGCAGCAAATGCTGTTTCAACCCAGGAATCTGTAGTAGATTCTAACGCTACAGCTGCAAAGCTTGATTTTAAAGAACAGAAGAGAATTGAAGCAGAAAAAAGAAAGCTTCAAAACAAAATCTCAAAAATCGAAGAAGAGATAGAAAAACTAGAAGAAAAAAAGGCAAAGATTCAAGACGAATTCTTAAAGCCAGAGAATATGACAAATTCTGCAAAACTCAACGAATTAACTGCAGAACAGAATGAAATTGATTCAAAACTAGAAGATTTGTATTCTCAGTGGGAGGAGTTAAGTTTATCTTAAGCATTTATTAAGTCTTTGTTAAAATCTTGACATAGTTTTTGTGTGATTTTATAATTAAGATTGAAAATTGTAATTAGGAGGTATATGGTTTGGATAAACAGATTTCACAAGCAGTCATCAGAAGACTTCCTAGGTACTACAGATATTTGGGCGAACTTTTAGACGATGGTGTTGAAAGAATTTCATCAAATGATTTAAGTAAAAGAATGCATGTTACTGCATCTCAGATTAGACAGGATCTTAACAACTTTGGTGGCTTTGGTCAACAGGGTTATGGATATAATGTTGCATATTTACATGATGAAATAGGAAATATCTTAGGAGTTAACGAAACACATAATGTTATCGTTATTGGCGCTGGTAATTTAGGCCAGGCTATTGCAGGTTATGTTAAATTTGAGCGTGTAGGTTTTAAAATTATTGGATTATTTGATGTTAATCCTGAGCTTAAAGGCAAATTAGTTAGAGACATTCCTGTTCAGATGCTTGATGAGCTTCCAGAATTCATTAAGCATAATGATGTGGAAATCGCAGCTTTGACGTTGCCTAAGTCAAACGCAAGATCTACAGCATTAAAGCTTGTTTCATTAGGCGTACATGCTATTTGGAACTTTGCTCATGTTGATTTAGATGATATTCCTGATGTTATTATAGAAAATGTTCATTTATCAGATAGTTTAATGCAACTTTCTTATAACATTACTCAGCAGAAGTAGGTGAATGTATATGGCGGACAGGGATTTTACAACTGCCATTTCCAAAATCAAGGTTCCTATGCTTATTTTGGATCAGAAATGGCATAGACTTTTTGCATTAGGCGGAAAGCCTGAACAGGTTAAAGAGCTTGAAAAGCAGGAAAATGACTTACTTAAACGTGAGGCAGAGCTTAAAAAGGAACTTAAGGACCTTAAAAAGGTCAAAGAGAATTTGATGGCTTCTGTTATGTCCAATATGGAAGGCACATCAGATTTAGTTTCAAAGAAGCTTGATGATGATAAAAGGCTTTTGGAAGAATGTAAAGAACGCATCGAATCTAACGAAGAAGAACTTAGTGTGCTTCCACAGCAGACAGATGATGTTAACCGAGAGTTGATGCTGGCTACCATGGATTATTGCTACGACAAGCTTCGTACCAATTCCACAGAAGCTGAGGAAATCACTAACTGGATTAAGGATGTAAGGGTTCAACTTAAGAAAAACGTTATTCGTAAGCATAATCGTGAGATTAACAATAAAGAGATTTATTCATACATGCATGATGTGTTTGGTATGGAAGTACTAAATCTTTTCGATATGCAGAATGGAGATTTCTATATTGGTACAATCGACGACAAGGGGGAGCCTGTAAAAACACCTGCAGAAAAGCAGGATGAAAGTGACAAAACAGACCTTTCAGATATTCAGTTAGAAGAAGTTGATTTGGATGCTGTTTCAAAGGAATCAAAAGAAGATACAGAGGAAGCTGAGGCTTCACCAGAGGAATAGAATTCACTGTTTTTTAAAAGACTAAACACCATAATGTTTAGTCTTTTTCTTGTATATATGGTATCATTATTAGTGTGATAATTTACGTATTTCGAGAAAGGAGTATTTATGGAAGACGGGTCCAATCCCTATTTAATTATTTTTTTATTGGCTGTTATTGTTATTGAAGCAATAGGGCTAATTATCTTGTACAGAAGGTCTAAGCAAGAAAATATTACCGAGGAGGATGTTATTTCCCTTGTAAACGAGGGCCACGAGGACGGAAATATCCTTGCATCCGAGGCTGCTATGATACAGAACATCTTTGAGTTTTCTGATACCGATGCAAAGGACATCATGACTCACAGAAAAAGCATAGTGGCTGTAAATGGCGATAGTACCTTGCGTGAGGCTATAAATTTTATAAATGAGAATAATATGAGCCGTTATCCGGTTTATATTGAGGATTTAGACAATATCATAGGCATTTTACATATTAAGGATTTGCTCACATACTATGATAAGGATATTGATAATGTAAAAGTTAAGGATTTACACGAACTTATGTCGGTGGCAGAGTTCGTGCCTGAGACTCATGGAATCAATACTTTATTTGCTAAAATGCAGTCTAAAAAGCGTCATATGGTGATTGTAGTTGATGAATATGGACAGGTTTCTGGTTTGCTTTCCATGGAAGATATTCTAGAAGAAATCGTTGGAAATATTGAGGATGAGCATGATGAGGAAGAAAACTCTATTGAGGTAAAAACAGAGGATTCCTTTGTGATGGATGGAGGAACTTCACTTGAAGAGGTTGAAGAAATCCTTGGCACCAAGCTATCGGATGATTATGAAACCCTCAATGGTTACTTAATTTCCTTAAATGGCAAGATTCCAGAAGATGGCAGTTCTTTTACTTTAGAGGACGATAATTACGTTTTTTATATTAAAAATGTATCCGATAAAGTCATAGATAGCGTGTATGTTAGACGTAAAAGGCACGTTGAATAAAAGGCTGTGATTTGTTATAATTTTTTGAGATTTAGAATAGAAAAGAGGTAAATAATTTTATGTCAGGACATTCAAAGTTCGCAAATATTAAGCACAAAAAAGAAAAGAATGATGCTGCAAAGGGTAAGATTTTTACAATAATTGGTCGTGAGATCGCTGTAGCAGTTAAGGAAGGCGGCCCAGACCCTAATAATAATTCTAAGCTTCGTGATGTTATCGCTAAGGCTAAGGCTAACAACGTACCAAACGCAACAATTGAAAATGGTATCAAGAAGGCTGCTGGTAACGCAGACGCTGTAAATTACGAGTCTGTTACATACGAAGGATATGGTCCTAACGGTACAGCTATTATCGTTGATTGTCTTACAGACAATCGTAACCGTACAGCTGCTAACGTTCGTTCAGCATTTACAAAGGGCGGCGGAAGCATCGGTACACCAGGTTGCGTATCTTTTATGTTTGATAATAAGGGTCAGATTATCGTTTCTAAAGAGGATTGCTCTATGGAAGCTGATGATCTTATGATGATTGCACTTGATGCAGGTGCAGAAGATTTCTCTGAGGAAGAGGATTGCTTCGAAATCTACACAGCTCCAGAGGATTTCTCTGCTGTTAGAGAAGCTCTTGAGGCTGAAAACATTCCTATGGCTGATGCTGAGGTTACAATGATTCCTCAGACATACGTTGATCTTACAGATGAGCAGGATCTCTACAAAATCAACAAGATTCTTGATCTTCTTGATGATGACGATGATGTTCAGAACGTTTATCACAACTGGAATGAATAAATAAAAATTGAGGGGTTTATAATTATGAATAAGATTCTTTTCGCTGCCAGCGAGTGCGTACCATTTGTCAAAACCGGCGGATTGGCAGATGTTTGTGGGGCGCTTCCTAAGGAATTCTCAAAGGAGTACTTTGATGTAAGGGTGGTTTTGCCATACTACACATTTATTCCGGAGAAATACAAAAAGGACTTCAAGTTCTTGACTAGCTTCCAAATGAACATGGGACCACTTGTAGGTACAAGATACGTTGGCGTTTTTGAATATGAATTAGATGGGGTTACATATTACTTCATCGATAATCATGATTACTTCGATTGTTTCTATCCTTATTCTGAGGATAGATGGGATCTTGAAAAGTTTATATTCTTTGATAAGGCTGTTTTATCAATGCTTCCACTTATAGGATTCCAGCCAAATCTTATTCATTGTCATGATTGGCAGACAGGTTTTATTCCTGTTTATTTAAAGAATGATTTCCAAGGAGACCAGTTCTTCTGGGGAATGAAATCTGTTATGACCATTCACAACCTTAAATTTCAGGGTATGTGGGACACAAAGACAGTAGCAGGTATTTCTGGTTTATCTATGAATTTATTTACACCTGATAAGCTTGAATACAAAAAATGCGGAAATATGCTTAAGGGTGGTCTTGTTTATGCAGACTACATCACAACTGTTTCTGCTACCTACTGCGATGAGATTCAGACTCCATACTATGGAGAGGGCCTAGATGGCTTGCTTCGTGCTCGCCACTATGACATGCAGGGTATTGTTAACGGTATTGATAACGATGTATATGATCCTGCTAAGGACTCTAAAATCTACAAAAACTTTGATGTTTCTACATTCCGCAAAAACAAAAAGGTTAATAAGGCAAAGCTTCAAGCTGATTTAGGTCTTGAAGTTGATCCTAAGAAATACATGATTGGCCTTATTTCTAGACTTACTGATCAAAAAGGCCTTGATCTTATCAATTATTGCATAGAAGGAATAGTTGATGATTTTACTCAGCTTGTTGTCATTGGAACAGGCGAGTAAAAGTACGAGAATATGTTCAGGCATTATGCATGGAAATATCCAGAGAAGATTTCAGCTAATATTTGTTATGATGATAATCTTGCTCACAAGCTTTATGCGGCAGCGGACGCATTTTTAATGCCTTCACGATTTGAGCCATGCGGCTTGACACAGCTTATTTCATTCAGATATGGAACAGTTCCAATTGTTCGTGAGACAGGTGGTCTTAGCGATACAGTTGAAGCTTTTGACGAGTACAAAAAGACTGGAGATGGATTCTCATTTGCAAATTACAATGGAGATGAGCTTCTAAACACTGTAAATTACAGTAAGTTTGTATTTTTCGATAAAAAGACTCAGTGGAATAAAATGGTTGAGCGTGGTATGAACAAGAACTATTCTTGGGCAGTTCAAAAAGAAAAATACGAAAATATTTACAACTATTTGATAGGTTAACAAATAGTAATTTACAAAAGAGAATAGCTTGACTATTCTCTTTTGATTGTAAGAGGTTATATATTGGCAACAAAAGGGACGAATAATTCTAAAAGAAAATCAAATAATTCCCGCAGAAACACTACTAAAAAAAGCAACAACAAATCTACTTCCACAAGAGCTAAAAAGGCTACTATGGAGGTTGAATTTGAGGACCCATTTTTCGAGGATTCTTCAAAGGAAATTATCCTTTGGGGTTCTTTAGTACTGTGTATTTTACTTTGTATTAGCAATTTTGGTCTTGGCGGAGTTGTAGGTAATGCCATTGCAGATTTCTTCTTCGGTATTTTTGGCATTATTCAGTTTATCTTGCCATTTATGGTTGCTTTTTCTGCATTTTTCATTATTTCAAACTATGGTAACAAGGTAGCAGTGGCTAAAGTCATTGCTGGTTCCGTTTTACTTGTATTTATTAGCGTTTTTGTGGAACTAATCATTCATGGACAGGATGTATTAGGACCACTTTCTACATTCGAATATTCAAAGGAAAACCACAATGGTGGAGGTCTTTTAGGAGGCGCCATCGTTTTCGGAATATATGATAGCTTCGGACTGTTTGGAGCTTATTTAATTGATATTATTGCGATGATTGTATCTATAATCATTATAATTGAGCGTTTTGCTTTCGATAGAGTTCAGCAATCTTCTAGATATCATGCTGATAGAGCTGCAGCTAAGAGACGTGCTAGAAGAGAACGTCAGCTTATGGAGCGTGAAGCAAACCAGACTAGATATAATTCTGACCGTCAGGCCATCATCGATAAGATTAACGAGGAAAAAGCTCTCGAGCTTGAGCAGATGAATCAAAAGGGTGGTTCAAGAAGAGAGAGAAAGCATTCTGGCGTTACTACAAATACAACACTTATGCCAGATTTTTCAGAGGCATCATTGTCTGCAGATGGTGTTAACGAAATTAAAATCAACATGGCAGAGGGAGAGTCTGATGTAGAAGTTACAAATACAAGCAGACATCGCCTTCGTTCTGGAGATAAAAAGTCTAAGAGCACACATTCTTTCAAGAATGTTACACCTCTTGTGGCTACTAGCGAAACAGCTACATTCATTGAGCCAGAACAGCCAGTGGTAGTTGAGCCAAAGGTTGCTGCTGCGCCTAAGCCAGTTGAGCCTGTTATTAATACTCCAGCTCCTACACCAGCTCCAGAGCCTACACCAGAGCCAGAGCCAGTTATGGAACCAGTTACCTCTACTAGAAAGCCTAAGCCATCAGCTTCTACACAGGCAGAAATCGAAGATTCTTCAGAATCTCTCAGAGCTTCTATTGAATCTGATAAAAAGAAGCCTAAGAAGCCATTTAAGCTTCCACCTATTTCATTGCTTAAGGATGCAAAGAAAGGTGCTGGGGATTCTAGAGAGTACCTTCAGGAAATGGCTGGAAAGCTACAGCGTACACTTGGCAATTTCGGTGTTCAGGCAAATGTTACTGAAGTTACTTTGGGACCATCAGTTACCCGCTATGAGCTTGAAATCGCAGAGGGTACTAGAGTATCAAAGGTTGTAAACCTTTCTGATGATATTAAGCTTAATATGGCTGTTACTGATGTACGTATTGAAGCGCCTATCCCTGGTAAATCAGCTATTGGTATTGAGGTGCCAAATAAAGAAAAAACAATGGTTTCTTTTAAAGAGCTTGTTTCTTCGAAAGAATTCAAGAATGCTAAATCAAAGATTTCCTTCTGCGTTGGAAAGGATATTTCTGGTAGTGTAGTTGTTGGAAATATTGAAAAGATGCCTCACTTGCTTATTGCAGGTGCTACAGGTTCTGGTAAATCAGTTTGTATCAATACTATCATCATGAGTATTCTTTATCATGCCACACCAGATGAGGTTAAGATGATAATGGTTGATCCAAAGATGGTAGAGCTTTCTGTATACAACGGAATTCCACACCTTCTTTTACCAGTTATTACTGACGCTAAAAAGGCGGCAGGAGCTCTTCATTGGGCTGTAAAGGAAATGACAGATAGATACGAGCTTCTAGCAGCCGCAGGAGTGCGTAATATCGAAGGATTCAACGAAAAGGTTGATTCCGACGCTTTACCTGAATCTATACCAGAGGAAAAGCGCGTGAGAATGTCACAGCTTGTTATTATCCTTGATGAGGTTGCGGACCTTATGATGGTTGCGGCAGCTGATGTAGAAGATTCAATTGTTAGATTGGCTCAGCTTGCCAGAGCAGCTGGTATTCACTTGATTATCGCTACTCAAAAGCCTACTGTTAATGTTATTACTGGTCTTATCAAGGCTAATGTTCCTTCAAGAATTGCCTTTTCTGTTTCATCGGGAACAGATTCGAGAGTTATTCTTGATATGAATGGTGCCGAGGATTTGCTTGGAAATGGTGATATGCTTTATGCTCCACAAAACCTTTCTAAGCCTATTCGTGTTCAGGGTGCCTTTGTCAGTGATGACGAAGTAAGTGCAGTAGTTGATTTCCTTAAAAATAATAACGAAAATGCAGAATACGATTCGAATATAGAGGCTCAAATTCAAAACTCTGAGACTGGATCTGGTTCAGTGTCAATCTCTGGAGAACCTGATAATTCTAGAGATCAACTATTCAATGAAGCAGGTCGTCTTGTTATAGAAAATCAAAAGGGTTCTATTGGCTATCTTCAAAGAAACTTTAGGATAGGCTTTAATAGGGCGGCACGTATCATGGATCAGCTTGCGGAAGCAGGCGTTGTTGGTCCTGAAATGGGTACTAAACCTAGAGAAATACGCATGTCCATTTCAGAGTTTGAAGAACTAATAAAAGCAAATTAAAAGGGAGTCATTTCAAATGAAGTCAGACATTCAAATCGCTCAGGAAGCACAAATGGTCAATATCAAGGAGGTAGCAGCTTCGCTTGATATTAGGGAGGATGATTTAGAGTTCTATGGAAAATATAAGGCTAAATTATCCGATGAATTGTTATCCGAAATTCAGGGTAATAAAGACGGCAAGCTTGTGCTTGTAACTGCAATCAATCCAACACCAGCCGGAGAAGGCAAAACAACAACTTCTGTTGGTTTAGGTGAGGCAATGGGAGTTCTTGGTAAGAAGGCGTGTCTTGCCCTTAGAGAGCCTTCACTTGGACCTTGCTTTGGTATCAAAGGTGGTGCCGCAGGTGGTGGATATGCTCAGGTTGTTCCAATGGAAGACTTGAACCTTCACTTTACTGGTGATTTTCATGCTATTACATCTGCAAATAATTTGCTTGCAGCTATGCTTGATAATCACATTCAGCAGGGTAATTCTCTTGGAATTGATCCTAGACAGATTGTATGGAAGCGATGTCTTGATATGAATGACAGAGCCCTTAGAAATATTGTCGTAGGTCTTGGAGCAAAGGCGGACGGAATGGTTCGTGAGGATCATTTTGTTATTACAGTAGCTTCAGAAATCATGGCTATTCTTTGCCTTGCAAACGACATGAAAGATTTGAAAGAGCGACTTGGAAGAATCATTGTTGCTTATAGTTTTGACGGAAAGCCTGTTACTGCTAATGATTTACAGGCTACAGGCGCTATGGCAGCCTTACTTAAGGATGCGTTAAAGCCTAATATGATTCAGACACTTGAACACACACCAGCTATAGTTCATGGTGGCCCATTTGCTAATATTGCACATGGATGCAACTCTGTTAGAGCTACAAAGGCTTCTATGAAGCTTGCTGATATCACAATTACTGAGGCTGGCTTCGGTGCTGATCTTGGAGCTGAAAAGTTCTTTGATATTAAATGTAGAATGGCAGGCTTGAAGCCTGATGCTGTTGTTTTAGTGGCAACTGTTCGTGCTTTAAAATATAATGGTGGTGTTCCTAAAACAGAGCTTACTACAGAAAACTTAGATGCTTTAAAGAAGGGTATTGTAAACCTTGAAAAGCATATTGAAAACCTTCAGAAATACAATGTACCAGTAGTAGTTACACTTAACTCATTTGTTACCGATACAGAAGCAGAGACTAACTTTGTTAGAGAATTCTGCGAGTCTCGTGGATGCGAATTTGCGCTTTCTGAGGTTTGGGAGAAAGGTGGACAAGGCGGTGTAGAGCTTGCAAAGAAGGTTCTTTATGTATTAGAGAATAAAGAAAGCAACTTCAAGCCACTTTATGATGATTCACTTTCACTTAAAGATAAAATTAAAACCGTTGCAACAGAGATATATGGCGCAAAGGATGTAGCATACTCAGCTGCAGCTGAACGCGAATTAAAGAGAATAGAAGAGCTTGGAATGGGTGATTTCCCTGTATGTATGGCTAAAACTCAGTATTCATTATCTGACGATGCTACTAAGCTTGGCCGTCCTACAGACTTTACTTTAAATGTTCGTGAAGTATATGCTTCAGCAGGCGCAGGCTTTGTTGTTGCTGTTACAGGAAGTATCATGACTATGCCAGGTCTTCCAAAGCAGCCTGCTGCCAATAATATCGATGTTACTGACGATGGAGTAATTACAGGATTGTTCTAAAATGAAATGTAAAAAATGTGGAGCTGAAATTGAAAATGGTCTTATGTACTGCCCATCATGTGGGGAGTCTATTCAGCTTGTGCCTGATTACAATGTTTTAGAAGAAGAATTACTTTCAAAAGTTGTAGAAGATAAAAATAAATCAAAGGATGATAAGTTTGCTACAGGTGTTTACCAGTTTCAGGAAGAGGCACCTGCGGTAAACACATCATCTAAGCCTCAATCTCAACCAAAGCCTGAGCCAAAGGTTTTCACAAAAAAGATAAAGGCATTTCTTTTGGTTGCCTGCTTGCTGGTTGCAATAATAGGTGTATGCATGTTTATTCCATACATGGGTGCACATACTTATGACAATATTATGAATCAAGCAGTGGATGCAGAATCTAATGAGCAATATGCAAAGGCTTTAGGTTATTATGAAGAGGCATATGAAATCGACCCTACATCATTCGAGGTTATTTATGGCTTAGGCCGTATGTATTACATGGTTAAGGATTATGATAATGCTATAGAGATGCTTTATCTTGCACTTGATAGCGATCCTTCTAACAAAAAGATCTATACATATCTTCTTAACGCTTTGTATGCAAATGGTGATATGGATGGAATAGCTGCATTACTTGAGACGTCACCTAGTGACGAAATAACAGATATGATTAATTCATATTTTCTATCAGCGCCTACATTCAATTTAGCTGGTGGCAATTATGATGAAGATCTCCTTATTCAGATTACCGTTAGCGGAGATTATAAAATCTTTTACACCTTGAATGGTAAAAGTCCTATTACAACAGGCAAACAATACACAAAACCAATACCTCTAACTGAGGGGACTACTGAAATAAAGGCAGTAGCACAAAATGATGCTGGAGAATATTCAGATATTGTTAGTGCTACATACACAATCACTTACCCTGAAGTTGAGGAATCAGAAGAAAGCACGGGAGAGGATGTAACGATTGATGTAACTAATTAATTTATGTTTAACAGAATGTTCACAAGATTTCCGAATTTTTTACATAATTAATTAGTATCATTACATCATCTCATTAAGAGATACATTTTTCATAACATTATTCTCCCTTTGAAAGACACGTCACCGCAGGCGTGTCTTTTATGTTGTCTAAATCATTCAAATGGGCTAAAATATAACCTATGAATGTTAAAATTCTATGCGTAGGTAAAATCAAAGAAAAATTCTTTAGAGATGCAATTTCAGAGTACTCAAAGAGGCTCTCGAAATACTGCAATTTAGAGATTATAGAGGTCTCTGATGAAAAGACATCAGAGAATGCATCTGATACTGAAATATCACTTGTAAAATCCAAAGAAGGCGAAAGAATTTTAAAGCACATTAAAGAAAAAGATTTTGTTATTGCACTGGCAATACTTGGAAAGCAACTGGATTCTGTTGCTTTTTCTAAATATATAGAGAATCTTGGTGTTTCAGGGCACAGTAGCATAGCTTTTGTTATTGGCGGCTCACTTGGGCTTTCAGATGAAGTTATGAAGCGTAGTGACTATCAAATTTCTTTTTCTGAGATGACTTTTCCTCACCAATTAATGAGAGTGGTTTTACTTGAGCAGATATATCGGGGAATGCGAATTATGAATAACGAGCCTTATCACAAATAGGCAATAAATATAAGGGGTTTTGTTACTATGAGAATGTACGACTTAATTGAAAAAAAGAAACTTGGAGAGGAGCTTTCTACCCAGGAGATTTATCATATTGTTAATGGCTACACAAATGGCGAGATACCTGATTATCAGATTTCTGCACTTCTTATGGCTATCTATTTTAGAGGCATGAATGTTAGAGAGCGTTATGACCTTACTATGGCTATGCGTGATTCTGGAGATATCCTTGATTTGTCTTCAATCGATGGTGTTAAAATTGATAAACACTCTACAGGTGGTGTTGGCGACAAGGTTACACTTGTCCTTGGACCAATCATCGCATCTATTGGTGTGCCTGTTGCAAAGATGAGTGGTAGAGGCCTTGGCCATACTGGCGGTACTATTGATAAGCTTGAAGCTTTTCCTGGTTTCAATGGAGCTCTTTCAGAGGATGCCTTCATCAATCAGGTAAACAATATAAAGATTGCTGTTACTGGTCAGTCTAAAAATCTTGCTCCTGCAGATAAAAAGCTTTATGCACTTAGAGATGTTACAGCCACTGTTGATGAGATTTCTCTTATCACAGGTTCTATTATGTCTAAAAAGCTTGCTGCCGGTACAGATGCTATCGTTCTTGATGTTACAGTTGGCGATGGCGCCTTCATGAAGACAAAGGAAAAGGCATTAGAACTTGCAAAATCTATGGTTGATATTGGTAAGCGTGCAGACAAGAAAATCGCTGCAGTTCTTACAAATATGGATGAGCCACTTGGTTTTGCAGTAGGAAACAATCTCGAAGTTATTGAAGCAATAAATGCCTTAAAGGGAAATGGTCCAGAGGACTTGATGGAAGTTGTTTATGAGCTTGGTTCTCAGATGATTGTTTTCTCAGAAATCGAGACTGATAAAGCTAAAGCTAGAAAGCTTATGGAAAATGCAGTAGCAGATGGTAGTGCATTTAACAAATTTGTTGAGTTCATTCAAGCTCAGGGCGGAGATTCAAGCTTTGCTACTGACATCAGCAAATTTGAGCCAGCTAAGTATGTAGTTCCAGTTGAGGCACAGGCTGATGGATATGTACATGCTTTAAAGGCTGAGGCATTTGGCCTTGCTTCTATGTCACTTGGCGGAGGCCGCGAGACATTTGAGGACGTCATTGATATGGCTGTTGGTATTGTCCTTAACAAAAAGGTTGGGGATGAAATCAAAAAGGGTGAGCCTATTTGTTATATTCATGCAAACGACGAGAGCAAGATTAAAAATGCTATGGAAATGATTAACTCAGCTACAGTTATTGCTCCAGAAAAATGTAACCACATGGACTTGATTATCGATATTGTTGAATAAAATGAGCGATTTTTCTTTAAGTATTAGTATTCCGGCTGAGCACATCGACAATATATTTGGCCAATTTGATAAAAATATCAAAACAATAGAAAGGGGAATGGGAATTTCCTTCATTCTTAGAGATGATGTTATCAAAGTGGTAGGTGAGAAATCCCATGTTGAACATGGAATTGTTGTTGTGGATGAGCTTTTATCCCTTTCTAAGAAGGGCAGTATTATTACTACACAGGATGTTAATTATATTATGTCAATTGAGCAGGAAAAAATAGAAAATCATGATGTTTCAGAAGCTAGAGGCGAGATTATTTGCCATACAACTACTGGCAAGCCTGTAGCTCCTAAGACATTAGGACAAAAGAAATATGTAGATGCAATCACAAACAACATGATCGTGTTTGGTGTTGGACCAGCAGGTACTGGTAAAACATACCTTGCTATGGCAAAAGCTATTACAGCTTTCAAAAACGAGGAGGTTTCACGAATCATTCTTACTCGTCCAGCTATTGAAGCAGGAGAGAAGCTAGGATTCCTTCCTGGAGATTTGCAGAGCAAGGTAGATCCTTATCTTAGACCGTTATACGATGCTCTGTATCAGATAATGGGTGCTGAAGCATTTCAGCGCAACATGGAAAAGGGCCTGATAGAAGTAGCCCCTCTTGCTTATATGAGAGGCCGTACTTTGGATAATGCCTTCATCATTTTGGATGAGGCACAAAATACTACGCCAGCCCAGATGAAGATGTTCCTTACAAGAATTGGCTTTGGTTCAAAGGCTGTCATTACTGGCGATAAGACTCAAAAGGATTTGCCTACAGGAGTTAAATCAGGCCTTGATGATGCCATGGCAGTTTTGAAGAATATTGATGATATAAAGATTTGCAATCTTGATGCAAAGGATGTTGTCAGACATCCACTTGTTCAAAAGATTGTTAATGCTTATGAAGTACACGACAAAAAATTACAAAGCAAAAATAAAAAGGCGAAATAATGAAATGGACTAATCGTTTTTCCACTACAAGATTATTGTATGCAATAGGCATGGCGTTTGTTT
>JAEEGI010015370.1_pt1 | contig 15944 bp, 14 predicted proteins | sample 8958751 | NCBI WGS metagenome assembly JAEEGI01 (sample SAMN16246545, study PRJNA631951) | gut metagenome | biome: gut microbiome; feature: rumen; material: KS-attached | host: Bos | place: Iran: Karaj | collected 2018-10
GAGCGGTATAAAGACATGGTCGGCAAGATGGTCGTGCTGCCCATCGTAGGACGCGAGATCCCTGTCATCGCCGACGAATACCCCGATCCCGAAAAAGGTACCGGCGCGGTCAAGATCACGCCGTCGGCTGACCCGAACGACTTTGAGGTCGGACAAAGGCACGGCCTTGAGATGATCGAGATCATCGACGAACAGGCCCGTATGAAGGAAAACTGCGGCAAATATGCAGGCATGGACCGCTATGAGTGCCGCAAGGCATGGGTCGCTGACCTGGAGGCCGGCGGCTATCTGGTCAAGACTGAAAACATGGTCATTCCTGCAGGCGAATGCTACCGTTGCCATACAGTCGTGGAGCCCATGCTCTCTAATCAATGGGTCGTCAGGATGAAGCCGCTTGCAGAGCCAGCGCTTGAGATCGTAAAAGACGGCAGACTTAACTTCGTGCCTGAACGCTTCACCAAGATCTATGTCCACTGGCTCGAAGAGATCCGCGACTGGTGCATCTCGCGCCAGCTGTGGTGGGGCCACCGCATCCCGGCCTACTATCTGCCCGAAGGTGGATTCGTGGTGGCAGAGACGCTGGGACAAGCTGTGGAAAAGGCCCGCGAGAAGACCGGCAACACCGCTCTGACCGCTGTCGATTTGCGTCAGGACGAAGACGCCCTCGACACTTGGTTCTCCTCATGGCTGTGGCCCATCAGTCTGTTTGACGGCATCCGCAAGCCCGGCAATGAAGAGTTCAATTACTATTATCCCACGGCTGACCTCGTAACGGGTCCCGATATCATATTCTTTTGGGTGGCCCGCATGATTATGGCCGGTTACGAATACACGGGCAAGATGCCATTCAAGAACGTGTACTTTACTGGCATCGTGCGCGACAAACTGGGCCGCAAGATGTCGAAACAACTGGGCAACTCGCCAGACCCCATCGACCTCATCGAACGCTACGGTGCCGACGGTGTGCGCATGGGTATGCTACTCTCTGCTCCCGCCGGCAACGACATCCTGTTTGACGAAAGTCTGTGCGAACAGGGACGCAACTTCTGCAACAAGATATGGAACTGCTTCCGCCTTATCGAAGGTTGGCAGACTACGGACGCAGTGCAGCCTGAGGTGTGCCGCCAGGCCACGGAATGGTTCGGCGCCGAACTGCGCCGCAGTGCCGCAGAAATAGCCGATCTCTTCAAGAAATATCGTCTGAGCGAGGCCCTGATGGAAGTGTTCCGCCTGCTCACCGACGAATTCTCCGGCTGGCTGCTCGAAATGGTGAAGCCGGCCTATGGTGAGCCTATCGACACGAAGACGCTGCAGGAAGTGAAAGATTACTTCAACGACTTGCTCCACCTGCTCCATCCCTTCATGCCGTTCATTAGCGAGGAATTGTGGCAACACTTGGCCGAGCGTAACGATGGCGACAGTCTCATGGTCGATGTTTCCGTGATTGATGCGCCGCAGCCGGCTGACAATGACATACTAGATGCTGTCGCACTGCTGAAAACAGCTGTGCAGGGTGTCCGTGCCATCCGCAACGCGAAAAATATCGCCAAGAAGGAAGTACTCAATTTGCAGGTAGCAGGCGAGAATCCCATAGCCGCCTATAATGGCCTGTTGGCGAAGATGGCTGGTACGACACCGGCTGAACAGGTTGAGAAGAAGAGTGACGACGCTTCTGCTTTTATTGTTGGCACCACTGAGTTTGCTGTTCCTTTGGGTCATCTCATCGACGTGAGTGCCGAAATTGAGAAAGCCGAAGCCGACCTGAAACACCTAGAAGGCTTCCTGGCCGGTGTACTCAAGAAACTCTCCAACGAACGTTTCGTGGCCAATGCTCCCGAAGCCGTGGTAGCATTGGAGCGCAAGAAGCAGAGCGACGCTGAGCAGAAAATTGCCGTGTTGCGTGAGACGTTGGCGAAACTGAAGCAATAGTCTGACAAAGATAATGTAAAACACGCTCCCCGGCAACGGTTGTCGCCGGGGAGCGTGTTGTTCTTAAATATACTATTCGTCGTCTTTGAGGTTGTTGACGATGTTCTTGATTCCTCGCACGGTAGCACTGGCTTGACTGGCGATGTAGCGAGCCACTCTTTTCGTGAATTTCCATGTAAGGCGGGCACCGCGTACAATGCCCAGGCCGCAACGTGCCAGAAACTTCCCGGTTCTTGTGAGCCCGCGGGCGATGGCCAGAAGGAAGAATTGGATTTTCTCCACAAACGTGAGGCTTCCGAATACATAGGACCAATGAGGCCGGTAAGCTTTCTCCCGGGCACAGAGCAAGGTGTAGTAGAGTGCCATGTCGACGTTGGTGTCGACGCCGAATTGCTGACGGAAACAGGTCATGACGTCGCGTCGCTTGGGAAGCAGACGGCTTGTGCGCAACCAGCCGAGGTATTGTTCGGTGTGGTTGTAGTTCTGTTGTCCTATGCCGGCGCTTACTATGCGGCGGCGCGAGATGTACATGGGCTTATCCTCTGTGTAGTAATTCAGGAGGAACGGCATGTGCGGATAGAGGCTGATGATGTTTTTGTAGCCGGCGATGATATGTGGCAGGAACGCTTCACGACGGAACAGGTTGCAGGGAAGGAATGAGGAAAAACGGAAGTAAGGATATCCTTTTTTGACGAGTTCACGAGGTGTAGCGGTTTGTCCGCCCATAGTCCACTCCACATCGGTGTGGGCACCCACATGGATGAGGTCGGCCGTGCCTTGTTCAATGGTTTCAATCACATCGCTTACGTCGGTGAAGTCGTAAGTGTCGTCATCGGCCAGAATCCACAGATAGTCGGCCGTGCCCAGTTCGACGGCGCGCAGGATGTTGGCATCGCCACCAATGTTCACCACATTGTTCACCAGGCGTAGGTTAGAGAAGAGAGGTTGTTTGTATTGAACGACCTGTTGCGTGTGGTCGGTCGACGCATTGTTAAGCACAGTGATGCGGTAGTGGCTGAACGGACTGGCGGCGAGACGGTCGAGCGTGGCGCCGAGCAATTCAGCCCGGTTGTAAGTGATGACAATGATTTCCAAGGTATTCATAATCTACGATTCTATTTGTTGTGGAGTATGCCATTGCCGTTTCTTGGAGACAAAGATGTGGTAGCCCCAGGGAAGAGCCAGGCAGATGGAGAGGAGGAAATAACTCACGGTGATGCCCATGAGGCCGTAGAGCCGTCCGAAGATGAGTGTGGTTAGCATGGTGCTGAGACCCATGACGACAGACTGGGCCATGAAGGGTTCCTGTTTATGGCAGCGCAGATAGATGGCCCAGCCGCTGACCCACTGGTTGGTGTATTCGGGTATCATCATGAGCAGGAGGGGCAGCAGCGGCAGGAAGCGCTCGGCCACGTTGACGCCTTTGAGAGTGAAACCGCCGAGGGTAAAGGTCAGCATGACAGCGAAGAAGCCTGCGAGTAGCAGGGCGTTGACGGCTGTGGCCTGGCGCAGGGTGCGGCCGAAGAGGGTGTCGAGTTCTCCGTAGCGTTGTTGTTCGATGAGTCCGGAGTAGGTGGGCACTTTCGTTGTGGTCCAACTGAGCGTGAGGGCCTGGATGGCCGTGAGTACATCGATGGTGATTCCCATCTGTCCGGCCACGCCCGGTGCTTCGGTGGCCATGAGCACGGGTTTGAAGAAGTGGAATATGAAGTATCCGCTGATCCAACTGACGGCAATTTTCCACTGGAAGGGGAACACTTCCTTGAAATATGCGATGCGTGACGTGACTTTTTCGCGGGCCACGCCGGCGAGTATCTTGCCCAGCGGCGTGAACAGCAGGAAGGCCAGCGACGTGAGCACGTAGGTGATGTTGCCGATGCTCAGGGCGTAGAGTTTGGCGCCGAGGAGGAAGCTGACGATGACGCTGACGGTGTAGATGAGATATTTCCAGAAGAAGTAGCGGGCCACTTCCTTGACCTTGCCCATGCCTTGCAGGAAGCTGAAGAGCGGTGTGAGCAACAGGTGGAGCGTTGTGGTGAAGCACAGGATTATCCACGGTGTTTGCCATTCCACCCCATGGTATTTCGAGGCGAAGTGGGCAAAGAAGGCGCTGCCTCCCAAAATCAGTGTGAGGAACAGCAGCAGGGCGAAAAACACGTACCACTTGGCGCTGAATGCCAGCAGGGAGCCCAGCCGTGAGCGATAGTATTCTTCACCTGTCAGGCGGTGTCCTTGCCAGCCGAGGTGGGCCATTTCGTGGGCGGCAAATTGGGTGATGACGGTGTTCATGCCCAGTTCGAAGAACACCTGCAGGGCGATGATGCTCTTGAACGTGTAGTAATAGTCCTGCTCTTCTTTGGAGAGGCACCACAGGATGAACATGGACGTGACAAAGCCGCCTATGGCCCCCACGGCTTGGGCGCCGGTGGTATAGGCAATGGATTTGTCGATGCCAATGAGACGGGTGATGCGTTGCAGGAAGGTCATCGTTTTTGGTTTTATTTTTGGAAAGACCGAAGTGGGGCTTCAGTAATTAGAAACGGCGTCTCAACATTTTGAAGCGGGACTTCTGTTTTCTTTTATGCTTGTCACTCTTTATGGGTAGGTTCGAAATATTCTGTCCGTAATGTTAGACCGGCTTCGCGGCGCATGTAAGTCTCTTTGCCGGCTGTCGACAGATAGTAATCGTCGATGGCCAGACGGCGGATGCGTGGCCAGGCAGCCAATGTCCCTTCCGTCAGGGCGTCGTTGAGCCGCTCTATGACGGCAGACCCAATGCCGCCGCTTTTCTGATGCTCTTCAAGGACAACCATGTTAGGGTGGCGTGTGGCCAGGCGTGCCAGGGCTTCGGCACTGAGGGGCTTGACGAAAGGCAAGGTGTAGACGGCGGTGTCGATGCCGAGGGTGTCGATCTGACTGACGGCTTCACTGAGGACGGAACCGGTGGTTAGCAACAGGTTGGGGCTGGCTGATTCTTTCAGGCAATGGGGCTGGCCCAACTCGATGGCAGTGGCATCGTCGGGAAACACTTGCTTTTCGCCGGCTTTGCCCAGACGGATGTACATCGGTCCCTCGAACCTGGCCGAAAGGGTGGCGATGGCGCGGGCCTCGCTGGGGTCGGAAGGTGAAGCCACGGTCATTTGGGGCAGGGCACGCATCACGGCCACGTCTTCTGTGGCATGGTGACTCACACCGAGACTGCCGTAGGCGTAACCTGCACCTACGGCCACTATCTTGACGTTGCCGCCGTAGTAACACACGTCGTTGCGTATCTGTTCAATGCAGCGCAGCGTGGGGAAGTTGGCGATGGAATAAATATAAACGTTGTAACCTTCGCGTGCCAGTCCGGCAGCCACGCCTGTCATGTTTTGCTCGGCGATGCCGGCGTTGAGGAAACGGTCGGGGAAGCGGTCGCGGAAGGGTTCTACAACGTGAAATCCCAGGTCGCCGACGATGAGGAAAATGCGCTCGTTGTGGGTGGCTTCTTCTATGAGCTGGTTGATAAAAGCTGTTCTCATAAGGGCAGTTCCTCCATAGCTTGTGCGAATTGTTCGTCGTTGGGCGACTTGTAGTGCCATTCGAGACGGTTTTCCATGAACGATACGCCTTTGCCCTTGACGGTGTTGGCAATGACAACCGTCGGTTGGTCGGTGGCGTGGAGCTTGAAATCGGCAAATGCGGCGTGTAACTGGTCGTGGTCGTGGCCGTCAATGTCGATGATGTGCTGACCGAACGCACGGAGCTTGTCGGCCAGCGGTTCCAGGCGCATCACGTCGTTGGTGTCGCCGAGGCTTTGTATTTTGTTGTAGTCGATGATGACGCAAAGGTTGTTCAACTTGTGGTGGGCGGCAAACAGAAGGGCTTCCCAGTTGCTTCCTTCGTCCATCTCGCCGTCGCCCAAAATGACATAGATATCGTGTGGCGAATGCTTCTTTTGCGCAGCCAGAGCCAAACCGGCGGCGTAGGGCAGGCCGTGTCCCAAACTGCCGGCAGAAATTTCCACGCCGGGCACATGATGGGAGATGTGGCTGAGGAGAACACTGCCGTCCGTGCCGTAGGTGTCAAGCAACTCCAGGGGAAAGAATCCCTTGAGGGCCAACGCGGCATAAAGCGATACGCAGGCGTGTCCCTTGGAAAGCAACAGGCGGTCGCGCCCGTCCCACTGTGGTTCCTGTGGCTTGACGTTGAGCACATCATTATAGAGCACGCCCAGGATGTCGGCCATGGAGAGTGCGCCGCCTATGTGGGAAGCGTTGGCGCGGTGTACCATGCCTATGGCCGTGCGACGGATACGTGTTGCAAATTCTATACTGGTCATGATGTCGGATTGTTTCTGATGAATTGTATGGTGGCCAGAAGCCCCTGTTCCATTGATGTGTGTTCGAACTGGCCGAAAACGCTGATGAATTTGGAAGCATCGCCCAAAATAACCATCGACTGGTTTTCGCGGTAGGGCAAGGTGGGATGGAACTCGGTCTTGGAATTGGTGAGCCGCTTGATGGTGTGGAACAGGTCGTTGAGGGTAACAGGCATACAGGAAGAGAGGTTGTAGATGCCGTTCTGGCCTGTTCTGCCTATCATGGAGACAACGGCGCGGGCGAAGTCATCGACATAGAGATATGAGTAGAGCTGCTCGCCTTTGGTGGTTTCCATGTCTTCCCCTTTCAGGCAGTGGCCGATGACACTGGGGATGAGCCACTGCGGACGTTGTCCCGGACCATAGACGCTGAAGATGCGCAGCCATTGCCATGTCGTGCCGTTCTTTTTCGCGTGGGCTTGAAGCCGCTTGCAACAGGTGATTTTGGCTTTGGCGTATTCCGAAAGCGGGCACAGGGGATGATTCTCGTTTACTTTACTGTTTATTTGTCCGTATTCGTCCTGACTGCCGAGCATGATGATTTGTTTGTAGGGGAAGAGGTGGAGCAGGCGCTCCGTCAATTCGATATTGGTTTGTTGCACTTCTGCATTGTTTCTTCCTTTGGCGTCCACACCGCACCAGGCGGCATGGATGAGTATGTCGGGAGCAAACGTTTTCACTTGGATTTCCCATTCGGGTTGTCCTGCTGTAACCCACGTCGCACCTTGTAAAGGCTGGTCGGAAACGGTGCGGCGCAAGCAGAGCACACGGTGGCCTTCGGCTACACAGTGGCGGGCGATGTGTTGTCCCAAAAAGCCTGTGGCTCCAGTGATAAATACGTTCATACGCCGAGGTAACGGTCTATTTGTTCTTCACACAGCCGTCCGGCATCCTCCGTGCTGTAGCGCCGGTACCAGTCGGCCGTCATTTGCAGGGTTTTGTCCAAGTTGAGACGTGGCGTCCAGCCCAGACGTTCCCGTGCCTTTGTGATGTCGAGCGTCAGCAACTTGGCCTCGTGCGCGGCGGTGGGATTGGAGGCATCGTGCAGTATTCCGCTGCCATAGTATTTGGTCAGTTTGGAAGCCACTGTCCATACGTTGGCCACTGAATCCTGCAGTGGCCCAAAGTTCCAAGCCTCACAGAATTTTGTGGGCTCTTTCCACATCTTTTGGGCCAACAGCAGGTAGCCTCCCAAAGGTTCGAGCACATGTTGCCACGGACGTATGGCCCGCGGCGAACGGATGTCGATGGGTTGTCCGGCTTCTATGGCACGGATACAGTCGGGCACGATGCGGTCTTTGGCCCAGTCGCCGCCACCTATGACGTTGCCGGCACGTACGCTGGCCAGACTTTTCTTGTGGCGGTCGTAGTCGTCGGGATTCATGAAACTGCGACGCCACGAACTGATGGCAATCTCGGCTGCGCCTTTCGACGAAGAGTAAGGGTCGTAGCCGCCCAACGGGTCGTTCTCACGGTAGCCTTGCAATTGCTCCTTGTTTTCGTAGCACTTGTCCGTCGTAATCATGATGCCCACCCGCACGCTTTCGGTCTGTCGCATGGCTTCCATCACATGGATGGTACCCATCACATTGGTTTCGTAGGTTGTGACGGGCTGTTCGTAACTTAGCCGTACCAACGGTTGGGCTGCCAAATGAAAGACGATGTCCGGCTGGTATTGTTGAAAAATTTCTTTGATGCGTCCGCCGTTGCGGATATCGGCGCGCAGGTCGGCTTCCAGACGTTTATTTACATCCGAAAGCACATAGTTGTCACGTTCTGTCTGCGGGTCCAGTGCTACGCCCACTACCTTGGCACCCATGCGGTGAAGCCACAGGCACAGCCATGAGCCTTTGAAACCCGTGTGGCCAGTGACGAGCACCTTTTTGCCTTGATAAAAAGACGCGTTTACCATACTTTCCACGGGGCGTTTCCTGTTGCCCACAGTTCGTTCAATTCCTTGTTGTCGCGCAGCATGTCCATGGGTTTCCAGAAGCCGCGGTGCTTGTAGGCATGCATCCGGCCGTCACGTGCCAATGACTCGAGCGGTTCTTTCTCCAATGCCACCGTATCGTCGTTAGGCAGATAATTGAACAGTTCCGGTTCGCATACGAAGAAACCGATGTTTATCCACTTGCCATCGCCTTCGGGTTTTTCACGGAAAGCACGCACCTGATTGGTTTCCGGGTCAATATCCACGGCGCCGAATTTACCCTGCGGTTTATATACCGACATGGTGAGTGCGGCTTTCGAGGCTTCGTGTTCCCGCAGGGTGGCGGCGATGTCGATGTCGGCCACGCCGTCGCCGTAGGTCAACAGGAAACGTTCGTTGCCGATGTAAGGTTGAATGCGTTTCACTCTGCCGCCCGTCATCGTTTGCAGACCGGTGTCCACCAGTGTCACACGCCAATGCTCGGCATGACTTGAGTGTACTTCTACCGAATTGTTCGACAGGTCCACCGTCATGTCGCTGTTGTGCAGGTAGTAGTTGGCAAAGTATTCCTTGATGACGTATTGTTTGTAACCGCAGCAAATGACGAAATCGTTCACGCCGTAGTGACTGTACGTCTTCATGATGTGCCACAGTATAGGCTTGCCGCCGATCTCCACCATGGGCTTTGGTATGATGTTGGTGGCTTCGCTCAGTCGCGAACCGAAACCACCGGCCAATATCACCGCTTTCATGTGCTTTTTCTTTTTGTGTTACAACTACTGCAAAAGTAACGAAAATTTTTCACGTAGGTATAGCGTGAGTTTATTTTATTCAGTTGTAATGACAAAAGTGCTGATGCTCTGCTTTGGTAGAGTGTACGTCAGCATCCCGTCCCTGACGTGCCCCGATGGTGTCAGTTTCGTGCAATTGTGCCTTTCGTCAGTAATATAGCGTTCAATGCCTTTCAAAGCTGAGGTTTTTAGGGTTGAAAGACTGATGCAATAGTTTATTTTCTTGTTCGAATTGTTTTGGCTTACCAACACAATTTCTTTGCCGTCGGGCGACACGGCGACGATGGAATGCGGGTCGTCCACGCGAAGCATCGTGTACCCTTGTTTGATGAAGCGTGTCACCTGCATCCTCACATAATAGTTCTTGACCCTATGGAACGTTTCGTCTTTGAAGTTGCCTCTGACGGTACACCATTGGTCGTTGTTTTCTTCCATCACTTGCCAGTCGCACCACACGACGGGTTGCAGTTGTTTCAGGTCGTCCATGAGGCGCTGCGACAGCCGCAGGTTGCCTTCCAGTCCGTTGCCGCCGGCCCCCGTTTCGCTCATCCACAAGGGCACGCCGGCCCGTTTTGTCCGTTCGCGCAGTTCCACGCGGCTCAGGCTGTCGGCTTCGTAGGTGTGGGTGTTCCATTGTCCAACGCGTGCCATCACGTCGCGTCGGGTTTGGAAGGCATCGAAAGCATCGAAAGCTTTCACCGATTGCCTCACCGAAGTTTCGTCGGTCACGGCCAGACGGGTTTTCAGTCTGGCCTTTTTCATCATGCGGTTCAGGATGCGGCTCACGTCCGTCATGGTCGTTACGTCGAAGTGGCAGCCCTCCTGGCTGCCGTTGCGATTCCAGTAACTGGTCTGCGGTTCATTGAACGGTTCCAGACTGTGGAATTCCATGCCGTATTGCCGCTTGTAGTGCTTGCACACATCCACCAGATAGCGGCAGAAGTCCTTGCGGCAGTCTTCCCGCAGGTTGTCCTTGCCGGCATCGTCGTGGCCCGCCGCGCATCCGCTCACGGTCATGTAGTAGGGCGGCGTGTTGCTGAACGCTTCCACCAACAAGTCATTAGGCCGCAGTTCGCGCAGTTTCAGGAGCACCCGGCGCTGGGGCGCGTCGGCCTCCCAGCGGTACTTGCCCTTCGCCGATGTCTTGAAGCCCTCCATTTCGGCCCGCAGTCCCTTGCCTTGTCCCATGTGGTGCGGGTCGCAGTGGCGGTTCTCCGGGTCGTCGCCGCCGGGGATGTTATAGCGGAAGACATTATAGTTCAGTCCGTCCTTGTCGACAATCCAGTGGAGCAGCGTGTCCAGTTTCGCTTCGTCCCACCGTCCGCACTGTCCGGCCCACCAGCACAGCGAGACGCCCCAGCCCTCGAGGCGCTGCAACCGTTCTGCCGCATTGATTTCAAACGTCACGTCACGCGCCGCCGATGTCGCCGCGCCCAAAAGCATGGCCAGTCCGATGGCCAGCGTTTTTATTCCTTGCAATTGTTTCATGCTACAAAGGTACAAATATTTTCCACAACTCCGTAGCCTGTGAAAAACGAAGCGGCGTTTCAAAAAGCAAAGGCGGCGTCTCGGTTTTCCAAGACGCCGCTTCTAAAGTCTGAGGTAGGACGTACGTAAGTAAGTCCGAAAGTAGTGAAGCGAAGGTAACTATGAAATCGCCTGAAACTATTTCATAGCTTTTATCACTGCCACGATGTCGGCCGAGTCCACCGTGCCGTCTTTGTTCACATCGGCGGGATCGGGTGTCTTGTATCTTATATACACGGCCCTGCCTGTGACATCCTCGCCAGTAGTGTTGCACACGGTGTGCTTGTCGGCATCCCATGTGGCACCGTCAGGACTGGATATGCGAATGCCGTTATTAAGTTGCATATTGGCCCAGTAGCCTATGCTGGGATATCCGTTACGGCCGGTCACTTCCAATGTGGCATTATCGTTGACAATCAAGTTGGTGTAGTATCTTGTATTGCCTGCCCTTGCTCTCCAGAAACCGTCCATACCGTAGGAGTCGGTGCCATCGGCTACTACCCAGACATTACCGCCAATGGTCAATGAACTGGCTTGGGATGAACTAATGCTAATACCCGTATAGCCACTGACAATCAGACGTGCACTGCCGGTGATGGTCGTATTGTTATTCAGCATGATGCCGTCACATCCGGAAAGGCCGTTGACGTAACTTGTCTCATCCACATTGATGGTCAACCCGTCAATCTCGCTGTAGATGCCGGCACCGTAGCCAGTGGTAGCATCTGTCGAAGTTCCCTTGCCATAGATGCGAGCGCCTCCGGCCAGTCCACCGATTTCCAGGGTTTTGGTTGTGGGATCATACGACACAAATGTACGGCGGTCACGAAAAACGTCATCCTTGTTCAGATAGGTCACCTGGATGCCGCCGACCCACAGGTTATAAGTCTTCGAGGCATACTCCGCCGATGTTAAATAGCCGGAACGGTCGTTTTGGCCGTCAATCAGGGCTACTGTGCAACTTGTTGCCATGTCGAAATATTTCGTACCGTTGCCACCGACGAGTTTATGACATCCCAGAAACATATCGATTGACGCCCCGGGCGTTATGTTCTCCATATTCCAGCCGTCACCGACGCATATTGTGGCCAAATGGTAGCAACCGTAGAACATCTGATATGTGTTCTTTACTTTAGCCGTGTTGAAATGCGACAGGTCAAGGCTTCTCAGCTCCATGCAAAAGTTGAACATATCGCTCATGTGCGTCACTTCGCTGGTGTTGAGGTATTCCATGCCGGTGATGGTTGTCAAAGTTCTCATTCCACTGAACCAACTCTTAGTAACCGTAGGCCGTGCACCGGCAAACGAGGGGTCAAACACGACGGTGGTAATGTTATTGGCAATGGAACTCCACCCAGGTGACTCATATTCCTTGTTCAATGAGTACTTTGTGCCATACCGTGACGATTTTTTCTGGTCATAGTAGAACGTCAACTTGGAAGTGCCGTCGTAAACGGTATAAGCCTCCTGGGCCATGGTCTTGGTAAGACCTAACAGGGTGCAGAGCACCGAAATAATGAATAAACGTTTCATTGTTCTTTGTTTTAGATTAATATATGGTGCAAAGATAGGAATTTTTCAATGAAAAATTAATGATTAAGAATGAAAAATGTAAGGGCGCGAGGGGAATGAATAATTGACAATGAAGAATTAAAAATGAACACTGAAATCAGAAGCGGCGTTTCAAAATTTTGAAACGCCGCTTCTGTTGCCCGAAGTCCCACTTCTGAGTGCCGAAATCCGGGCTCTTTCTCCGAAAAGTCAACGGTGTGGTATTGGTATCCTGATTTATTTCTTGTGCGGTGGCTGTTTCGTGTGGTCGGGGTTGAACATCTTGCGCAACATGAAGCGGTCGAATTTCATGTCGGCCCGTATGACACGGAGCAGTTTGTTGGCCGAAATCTGTTTGAGAATCTTTTTGTGGTATTCTTTTTCGATGCTGACTTTCTTTGCCCGCAGGTCTTGTATTTGTTCGAGGATGTCGCGGCTGTCGTTCTCGGAAAGCTCGGCGTCATCTATGCGTTTGAGAAGCTGTCCTATTTTGTAGTCGTTTTGTCTCAGCTTGCTTTTCATCTCGTGGAGGAGGGGGCAGACGTAGTTGGTTTCGACGACGGTGAGGTTCGCATTGCGTGTGATGAATTCGTCGGATTTTTTCATGTATTCCCATGGGGAGAATGCGGGCCGGCGCTCGCCTTGCTGTTGTACCTGGTGTTTTTGCCAGTTGCAAGTCTTGTCTTTGGCGGGTTGCTCGTCCTGTGCGCTTGCTGGGAGCAGGAGGATGAGCGGTGTAATGAGGGTTAGAAGTAGATGTTTCATTGTTGTATAGTTTATTGAGGTTAGTTTCCGTTCTTATTCGCCCGTGGTGGCGTAGGCGTAGATGTCTTGTGCGTCGAGCATGGTAAAATCACACACTTCGTTGACGTATTCGTCAATGTCGTCGTCGGTGAACTGTACGGCGGCGACGGGTTGGCGCTCGGCGAAGTAGTGCTGTTGGTATTCGTAGACTTTGACGCCGAAAGCGAGGCCGCAGATGGTGGCGGCGAGGTAGAGATAAGGTTTGATGCGTGTGAAGAGGGTGACCTTTTCAATCTTGTACGTGACAGTGGGCACGGCCTGTTCTGCCTTCTGCGGCAGGCTGGCCATGATGCGTGCGGCGGCGCCCTCAAAGTAGCCTTCGGGCACTTTGAAGGGACTGCGTCCTGTTGCGTCGTCTGTCAGATGGATGTTCCTCATGATATTTTTCTTGGTATAATTTAGACGGAGGGTAATATTGAAGGTTTAATCGCGGTCGTTAAAATATTTCTCTATTTTCTCCACGGCGAAGTGGTAGGAGGCTTTGAGGGCGCCGACACTGGTGTCGAGGATTTCGCTCATCTCTTCGTACTTCATGTTTTGGAAGTATTTCATGTTGAAGACAAGGCGTTGCTTCTCGGGCAGCGTCTGTATGGCCTGCTGGAGCATGATGTCGGTTTCGTCGCCGTCGAAGTAGGGGTCGCTCTCGAGACGGTTGGCTAGGTCGGCCTCGGGGTCGTCGAGGGTGACGGTGTCGTGGCGCCGCTGCAGGAAGGTGAGGCTTTCGTTGACGGCGATACGGTAAAGCCAGGTGCTGAGTTTGGCATCGCCGCGGAAGTTGTCGAAGTTGGTCCACGCCTTGATGAACGTGTTCTGGAGCACGTCGTTGGCATCGTCGTGATCGGTGACGATGTGGCGGATTTGCCAGTAGAGCTGCGAGGTGTACTTGCGCACCAGCAGTTCGAAGGCTTCGCGTTGCTGTCCCGGCTGTTTGAGCCGCTCCATAATGTCGTTGTCGGTAATGCGTGCCATTTTAGAATTTATGGAGTTGTTCGACGAGCGGCTGGTCGTAGCCGTAGATGTCGGGGTAGTATGTCAGTGCTGTGCCTCCGGGTGTGGGGTAGCAGGTGTGGTAGATGATGTTGACAGGCACGTGGGGACTGAGCTTGCAACTGTTGAGGGTGGCGAGACGCTCCTCGGCCAGGAGGGTTTTGCCCTGATGGCTCAGCGGCTGGCGTCCCACGGTGTAGCGTAGGCGGTCGAGGTAGATGCTGTCTTTGCCTGGCAACAGGAGCGTAGCCAGTTCCATGGGTCGTTCCACACGGATGCAGCCGTGGCTCACGCAGCGCCAGTTGCGGTCGAAAGCACCGCGGTTGTTTGTGTCGTGAAGGTAGATGGCGTGGCTGTTGGGGAAGCGGAATATCATTCGTCCCAGGGCGTTGCCTTCGCCTCGCTGTTGCCGCACGCTGTAGTTGCCGCTGCTCAGGGCGTCGGATGTCAGACTGCCGGGGTAAACCACGCTGCCGCTCTTGCGGTCGACAATCTCGTAGCGATGCCGGTAAAAGTAATCGGCATTACCGGCGTGGTTGGCCACTTCTTTCTTGATGATGCTTTGCGGGATGTTCCAGTAGGGATTGAGTTCGATGTGGCTGAGACGTCCCGAGAGGAGCGGTGTCTTGTGGCTGGTACTGCCGCAGCATATTTTCATGACGGTGACATGGTCGCTGTCATCGTAGGCCGCCAGTTCTTGCGAGGGCAGATTGACCACCACGCGACGTCCTCTTTCAGGCGGCAGGGGCGTGTGCCATCGTGCCCGTTCCAGATTGGCTTCAAGCGTCTTTCGGTGCTCGGCCGACGGTTGTTGTGCCAACGCCTCGCTGTAACGGGCGTAGAGGGGGTTGTCGGGTTGCGTGTTGGCAATGAAAGGGGTGAGCCCGTGTCTGATACTGCGGGCAGCGCGGTGGAAATAGTCGGCGTTGCAATATTCTGCCGGCATGTCGAAGAGCGTGTCGAAGCGTTTGCCCGTGGTGTCGCCTTCGGTGGGCGACAGGTGGTTGAGAAATTGGCGTGGGCTGACGAATCCGAAGCGTTGGCCGCTGACGTAGCGCAGGTAACCTCGGGTGAGGTAATACTCCAGTATGGCGAAGGTGCGGCTGGCCGTGTGTTTGTCGTCGAAGTCGAGCGCACGCAGCCGGCGCAGGTTTTCGCGTATCTGGGGCAGGTAGAATTTCTTTTCCGGCAGTCCTGTGCGCACCACGTCGTCTGCCCATTTCATCATGGTGTCGCCGCGCAGGTCTGTGCCGCTGCGGTCAATCCACAGGTAGGGTTTCCGTTGCGCGTAGTAGTCGTCTGTCAGGCGGTCAGCGTCGCACAGGGTGCTTACGGTGGTTTGCAAGGAATCAATGAAATGACGGATACGTGTATTGCTTACCACATATCCGTCATCGTGCCATTGTTTCAGGCTTTTGTATGAAATGTTTCTGTAAGGGTGTTCGCCAGTGTTGCCGTTGCAAGCGGCCAGCAACGTCACCAGAAGGATGAGGAGCGCTCCGGAAAGGTTCTTCATGGCGCTTCTGATGCTACGGTGCCTTAACGCAGGGAAATTTTGCGGGCTACTTTGCCGACTTTAAGGATATAGACGCCTTTGGGCAGGCCGAGCGCGATGGTTTTGTCCTCACCGTCGATGCGGTAGGTTGCCACACATTCGCCCGTCACGCTGTAAACGTACATCGTCTGTTTGGCGGCACCTGTGACGCGCACGTTGCTGCCGTTGACATAAATCCTCACTTCCTGCGTCTCTACCTGTTCCAACTGGTTCTCTGACAGGCCCCACACGCTTTCGGCGCGAAGGGGTGCTGCTACGAGCATCAGGGCCAGGGAGGCGAGTACGATGTGTTTCGTTATTTTCATTGCAGTTTATTCTTTGGGTACAAAAGTAGAGAGTTTTTTCAATACCAACAAATTTTTCCGCGACAAAATGCAATAAATTTTGTTTTTTTTCGTATTGGCCCCGTTTTAATTATGTATTAAAGGTATAAACATTCGTTTCCTTAGGCTGGAATCCCATGTTCCGGTAGAGGGTGTTGGCTTCGGTGCGGGTGGGGCGGGACGTGAGCAT
>JAEEGI010015372.1_pt1 | contig 15943 bp, 11 predicted proteins | sample 8958751 | NCBI WGS metagenome assembly JAEEGI01 (sample SAMN16246545, study PRJNA631951) | gut metagenome | biome: gut microbiome; feature: rumen; material: KS-attached | host: Bos | place: Iran: Karaj | collected 2018-10
CATTAAAATGAAAAAGGTTTTTATTTTCTTCATGGGCTTGGTCTTGTCCTCTGCATTGATGGCAAAAGACTTTGTAATAATTTCTTATTCAGGGATTTCTGAATTGGAAAGACTCTTTTCCGACCAGAATCTGAAGATACATTACTACACAGATTCTGAGGTTTTCGCCACAGCGGAACACTTTGATGCCCGAACGATGGTTTTGCTTGACCATCAAGCTTTTGAACAAAACGAGGTCTATACCTTGGTGTATTGTCCGCAAACAGAGCAACAGGCTTATATCGGAGATGGTGAGGCTCTGTTGCAAACCGCTGACTATGTAGTTGTTAAAGGTGGTGTGTTGCCCTACAAAAACGACGGGGCGGTGGCCATTTTCAACAAGGAGGCTCGCTTGCCTCGCTTGACCCGTGACTTCCCCACGGTGACTGAGGTAAACCCGACCATTAGCGAGATGCTGAATCAGGTAAATAGAGATTCATTGGAGGCCATCGTGCAGCACCTACAGGACTACGGCAGCCGTGTGTGGAACTCTGAAAACGCTTTCGCCGCATCAGATTGGATAGCAGGTAGAATGCAGGCACTTGGACTGGAAGTGGAGCAACAGCCTTTCTATGCCCAAACATGGTTGGGCAGTGGTCAGGCAGCACCAAATGTCATTGGTATTCAGCGTGGTACGCTCTATCCCGATACTTATGTGGTCTGCGGTAGCCACTTCGATTCGTTCTCCTGGGAAGCCTATTACGGCGGTCAAGCTCCTGGTGCCGACGACAATGCTACGGGTGTGGCCAGCGTGTTGGAGAGTGCGAGAATTATGACGCAGTACGAGTTTGAGTACAGCATTATCTATTGTGCCTACGGCTGCGAGGAAATGGGTCTCTATGGCAGCGAGGCATACGCTTCACGTTGCCAACAGGAAGGCATGGACATCATTGGCTACTTCAACAACGATATGAACGGCTATCTCTATGGTGATCAGATACATATCGACTGCATCTATCCTAATTCCGTTGCTCCTATCGGCACCTATTACATGAATGTCGGCGAAGTGTATTATCCCGAGTTGCCCATCCGTCATGTCAACTTCAACGAGGGCGACAGCGACCACACTTCGTTCAACAACCACGGCTACATGGGCATTTATCCCTTCGAGGACTACCAGAACTACAGCCCTTACATCCATACGCCCAACGATTTGATTGGCACGAGTGTGACGAGTTTCGAAATGTCGCAGCAATACTGCCAAATGAACATCGCTTGCCTGGCGGAGATTGCCAATCCTGTGGGTGATACACCGCAGGTGTCTTGCAATCCAGTAACGAATTTTGAGATTGCTGAGCTCATTGAAAAAGGAGTAACGGAGCTGTATCTGATTTGGAATGTGCCTGAAGAAGGATCAACGGGAGAGCTCCTGCATTTTGATGTGTATCGTGACAATGAGGTGATTGCCACAGTGCAATATGATTCCAATTTCATCCATGAGTATGATTATATTGACACGATTACAATCGGTGCCCAAGCGGAGTATTTCATCATGGCTGTGTATAGCGATGGTTGCGAGGCTCCTTCCGAGACCCTAATAGGAGAAGGACATCCTTCTGGTATTGATGAGATGGGTGAGAAGGTTTCCGTTTATCCGAATCCTGTTGAGGACCAACTCAATATTGTTGCAGAAGGCCTTCAAAGAATCGCTGTTTACAATGCAATGGGTCAGCTGGTCCAAACCGTTGAAATTGGCGGACAAAACCAGTTTACATTAGAAGTTGGGAACTATCCGATGGGTATCTACACGATTCGTTTGGTCACGGCCAAAGGTGTGCTGAGCAAGACGATTCTCGTGAAATAATATTTTTTGTTTTAACGAAGACATGCGGGGCTGCCTGAAAATGGTGGTCCCGTTTCTTTTTCCGTTTCAGTTTTTTTCCTATTTTTGCACAACATTATTACGTTATGAAAAAAGCCTTTTTTGTCGGATTGCTTTTGCTGCTTTCTTCGTTTGCTTGGGCACAGGAAGAAGGAAGTAGCGGGTTTTCGCCGTTGTTTCTCCCGAAACTGAAGGCGGAACTGCCCAAAGAGGTCAACGAGACTTCAGGTCTGTTTTTCTACAATGGTCGTCTTTGGACGCACAACGACAGTGGCGGTAAGCCGATTCTCTATGGGCTTGACACGACGACATTTGAGGTGGTGCAGAAAATCACGCTCTCCCATGCGAAAAACAAGGACTGGGAAGATGTTTGTACCGATGGCGAGACCGTTTTTGTCGGTGATTTCGGCAACAACAAAGGTAACCGCAAGAATTTGAAAATCTATACTTTCCCCTTGTCGGCCATTCCCGATGAGGGTGATGTGACCATCAAGGCAGACTCCATCAGTTTCAGCTTTGGCGACCAAACCGATTTCTCGAAACGCAAGGTGCATGACTTCGATTGTGAGGCTTTTTTTGCCACAGATGATTGCCTTTATTTGCTAAGCAAAGGCTGGGAAACTGGAATGACGCGGCTCTACCGTCTCCCCAAAACTTCAGGAAAGCATGTGGCGGAGGTGGTCAACGGCTTTGATTCGCAAGGGCTGATTACAGGTGCAGACTATGATAGGGAGAGGCGCATTTTGGTCATCGTGGGTTATGTGAAATCCATCTGGAAACCTTTCATGTATATCATTTTCGATTTCGATGAGGCGGGTGTGAAGCTTTCTAACTGTCGTTTCGAGATGCCGCAATGGGCAGGTATGCAGATTGAAGGCATTTGTTTCTTCGATGAGGGCAGGTGTTACGTTTCGGCGGAGACTTCCCCGACCATTACCGCAAGAGTGTTTGAGGTAGATTTCAGGAAATGGATTGATAAAGAAATGAAAAACAAGAAGAAGTGAAACGATTCGGTATAGTTTTGTTTGTGCTGTTTGCGCTTGTTTCGATGGGCTTTTCCCAGCATCCAAAAAAAGCGGTGAAGGCGTATGAGGCTGCAGAGGAGGCATTTCTGAAACGAGACTACCAAAAAGCACATGAACAAGTGCTGAAAGCCATAGTTGCTGACCCTAACTATGCCGAAGCATGGCTTTTGGAAGGCGAAATAGGCATGGAGACCAAGGATTATGATTTGGCTATGATTGGCTACCAGAATGCTTTGGCGACTGATTCCATGTTGTTTCCTCCAGCGGCTATCACTTTGGCAAGGCTGTATGACGATAGAGGCGACTATCAGCGGGAAGCTGTGTTATTAAATTGGTACAAGAAAAGGGCCAGTGGTAACGTGTTCAATGACAAAACTGTAGATGAATTATTGGCTCAGGCCACTTTTCGGGATGATGCAATGAAACATCCCAAGAATATCGACCTTGAGAATTTGGGCAAGACCATCAATGCTGAGAGCGACGAATATGTGAACATGCTGTCGTTTGATGGTTCAACACTGCTTTTCACCCGCAAAATGCCTTCAGAGAACGGTTATCAGAAGGAGTCCCTTTTTGTTTCTCAGTGGGATGGTGAGCAATGGCTTGAATCTCAATTGCTTGCCTTTGCCGATTTCCCTGAAGATGTCGACCCGGGAGCGGCTTTCATCTCCGCTGACGGCAAAAAGCTTTATCTGACAGGTTGCGGCTGGCAGCGCGACAGCAGTTGCGACCTCTATGTCTCCGAATGGGCTGATGGACGATGGTCTATGCCTCGTCGCCTCTCAGAAAGCATCAATACAAAGAGTTGGGAGTCACAGCCTTGTGTGAGCAGCGATGGCAAGGAGTTGTACTTTGTGTCGCGGCGCAATGGCAATGCTGACATTTATCGATGTTGGCGCAACGCCGACGGCACTTGGGGCGAGCCACAGAATTTGGGTACACCTATTAATACTAAAGGCACCGAAATGGCACCTTTCCTGCATCCCGATGGCAAGACTTTGTATTTCTCGTCCGATAAGCACCTTGGCATGGGCGGTTTCGACTTGTTCATGAGTCGCAGGGACGAAAAAGGCCAATGGCAAACACCTGTCAATTTAGGCTTTCCCATCAATACCAAGGGCGATGAAATCAACTTTTTCGTGGCCGCTGATGGCAAGAAGGCCTTCATCTCTTCGCAGCGTGAGGGCGGCAAAGGCGGCTACGACATCTATACCTTCGAGTTGCCCGAAGAAATCCGTTCTGATTCAGCCAACTACCTCTCCAACGTGGATGTAGTTGAGCTTTCTGTCGGCGATGCGGTTGTCCTGCAAAACATTCAGTTTGAATACAACAGCGCGGCCTTGACCGAAGATTCACAATCGGGCATACAGATGTTGACGGACTTCCTTCGCCGCAATCCCGAATTGAAGGTGGAATTAGCGGGACATACCGACGATGTGGGTGGTGCTGCGTACAACTTGAGGCTCTCGTCGGACCGTGCAGAAGTGGTTCGGAACGCTTTGATTGACGAGGGTATAGAAGCATCTCGCTTGACAGCGAAAGGTTATGGCGCAACAAAACCCTTGATGCCCAACGACAGCGAGGAGCATCGCGCTATGAATAGACGTACAGAAATGATAATAATTGATTGAATATGAAAAAATTGTTTTTGATTTTGACGATGGCTATGACGATTATGATGTCATCATGCGTGAAACCTGAAGATCCTACTGTGGAACCCACGGAGATTCATTTTTCGATTTTGGGCGACAGCTATTCCACTTTTGAGGGCTATGTGGATCCTGAAACCAACGATGTTTGGTCAAATTATTCCAACATTGGAGTGACCGCCGTCGAACAAATGTGGTGGTTTAAAGTGGCCAATGAAATGGAGTGGCTATTAGAGAAAAACAACTCATTTTCAGGCTCTTTGATATGCAACTACGAAGGCTTTGAGAGTGGGAGCTACTATGGCATGAATTCTTTCCTTCGTCGCATGAATAACCTTGGTAATCCCGATGTGATTTTCATCCTTGGCGGCACCAACGATGTCTGGCAAGATGCTCCCTTTGGCGATTATGTGTATTCCGATTGGACTGAAGAACATCTCTGTTTCTACCGTCCCGCTTTGGCATACCTGCTTGACAATGTGAAACGTCTTTATCCCAATGCCAAACTCTATGTCCTTCTTGAGACCGACCCCTGTCCAGGCGGCATCGAAGAGGAGACGCGGCTGAATCTCATTGAATCGACGCATGTCATCTCCAACCACTATGGTGTGGATTGCATTGATTTAGACATTCATAAGTCGTGGTGGCATCCAGATGAAAACGGTCAAAAGAACATTGCTGATCAAGTGTTGGAGGTGCTTACCGCCGACTTCAATGTCTAAAGTGGTATCGCACGGTCAGTTCGTCGTTTGAGGGTGTAGGTACATCCCAATAAGGTTTTTCTTCGGTTTCCTCGTTCGTCGAAGCAGGCCCCTGAGCCTGTCGAAGGGTTGTCCCTTCATCTTCGTCCTCTTCTTCCCAATGGTACACCTCTTTTTGAGGCCCTTCCTTCCGTAAAAACAAAGCCAACAGCACACCGATGATGGCACCGCTGAGGTGGCCTTCCCAAGAAATGTTTTGCGGAATGGCCAAGGCGGGTATCATGCCCCAGATGAAGCTACCGTAGAGAAACACCATGATGAGCGCGATGACAATGAGCATCCGGTTGCCACGGATGAAACCGCTCGTGATGAGGAAGAGGTTCAGGCCGTAGACGAGCGCACTTGCACCGATGTGGACGGAATGGGGATTGCCGATGCCCCAAGTGAGCAACCCGCTGGCCAAATAGGTGATGAGCATAACGCGGTTGGCAAGGGTGGGGTAGCAGTAGTACAAGGCCGTACCCAAAACGAGGATGGGCACCGTGTTCGACAGCAGATGTTCCCAACTGCCATGCAAAAAAGGTAGGGTGAAGATACCGATAAGGCCTTTCGGGCTGTGCGGCACCACGCCCCATGAGCCCAAATCGATGCCGAAAGACACCTCGATGATTTTCACCAACCACATCAAGGCGACGAGAATGAGCGGGATGATGAGGCTGCCCAGAAACTTCTTTCTCTCTGCTTTATTGTCCATGTCCTCGGCTTTATCAAGAATCGTTCCGCTGCAAAGGTCGGAAAAAATGGCAGATGATTCAGTTGATTACGACGAACTTTCGGGTTACATCGCCAACCCTTAGGATGTATATGCCCGACGGCAAGTGAATTGGCACCACAATCTCAAATTCCCCGACACCAAAAGTCTGTTCCATGCTCCAACGCACTCTTCCGTTGAGGTCGATGATTTGAATGGTGGTCAATGCCGTCTTGTCGAAATGTGTTTGGATGCGAATCTCACTTTGGGCAGGCAAGGGGGACAGCGCATCAATCGTAATGTTGTAGTCGTCAGAAAGATAGTGGTCGTGCATCTGCTCCGAAACATACTTTCCCCTTAGTGACAGGAACGCGTCGATGCCGTCTATATGTTGCTCCCAAAGATGTTTGCTTTCAGGATTATGGAAACGGTCCACTTGGTTGGGGATTTCTCCTTCCAGCGTCTCAAAAGCCTTGTCTTTCAATGGTTTTGTCGTTTCGTAGGCAAATGCGGAATGAAGGAGCTGGTTGAAACGGTTGATGAAGTTCACCTTGAATGATTCGTTTTCCAACAGCTTCCTGAGGAACAAGGTTGATCTGGAACTTGCCGGATAGCCGTTTGGTCCATCGTAGGTCGCATTGGCGAAGGCATCGAATTCCTTTTGGATTAGGCCGATGTCGCCGTCAAAGAAAATCCAGCGCCAAGGGCCGTCGCCTTCTTGCCAGCAGCGCATGTTGTTGGCGGGCCAGTCGAGGTTGGCGGTGAAGATTTCAAATATTTGGTAGTCAATGAAGTTGCTGATGTCCATGCGACTTTCTACATAGGCGTACGCTTCGGGGTCGGTCAGGTCGTTGTTGGCGATGAAGTCGTAGAGTTCAAGGAAATTGGTGTTGTTTCCTGCCTCACAGGTTCCATGCCAGTCTTCAATGAGGTTGACCTCGTCGATGTCGACATGGCAATGGTCTTCCAAGTAACGCTCGTCGGGTTTTTCGTGGATGTAATAGATGCCCCAATACTCTCCGTTGAGATAGAGCACCACAGGGCGTGAGGCTACCGTTTCAAGATTCAAGCGGGCAGCAATTTGGTTGCTGATATAGTCGTTTATTCCCGAATAGGTCCATGACGATGTGAAAGGTTTGAGTATCAGATGCTTGAAGCTGCTGTCGGGGATGGTTTCGAAGAATTGGTGCTTGAAGCGTTTCTTGCCATATTCGTTGCGGGCATAGATTTTCACGCACTTTTGCTGTAGCTTGCGTCCGTTGCCTCCGTGTGTCCTCAGTCCAGCCTTCTGGTTGACGCCTGTATTGTCCAACTCGTAGAACTCGAAGTTGACGGGTCTTTCCCATTCCCTTCCGGTCAGATAATAATTGCCTGTCTCGCCGGGATTTGATGGGTCGAATGAAGCACCGGGAACGAATATGCCTCGGTCATAGTCAAACAAATCCAACGAGTCGGCGCAAATGGAGACTGCGGGCAATCCGTGCGTGTCGGAGCCGAGCGACTTGATGAGATAGGTGTTTGTGGTAACTTTCCCAATCCGTTGGCCAGCCTCGTTGAATGCCGCCGCTCGGATGACGATGCACTTTTTGACCGATTCGGGCTGAAACCAAAGCTCGTCGGGGCAATTGTGTATGGTGTAGATGTCAGACCGCGAATAAAGACTTTCGTCCAACAGCAAGGGCTCATGGTAGACAGGGTCGCTCGTCGTGGGCGTGTTGCCGTTGGTGGTATAATGAATGACCTTGCCGTGCTGGTCGCACGACAAGGTCAATTCAAAGGGTTCTTCGTAAAACCCGCCGTTGATTGAAAATGTCACCTCTTGTGCCTTTGCCGAAGCCAGACACAACAACAGGATTGTCGTCAGGAGGTGACGCAAACGAATCATGGCAGGAACGGCATCTTGACCACAACGGCCTTGATGAGCTTGTTGCGGATCTTGACGAAGATTTCGGTGTCCTTCTTGCTGTAGGCCTTCTTCACCAAAGCAGTGCCGATGTTCTTGCCAGTCGAAGGTGACGGACTGCCCGAGCGCACCATGCCGATGCAGTTGCCTTCGGCGTCGCACACTTCGTAGCCGTTACGCGGAATGCCACGGTCAATCATCTCGAAGCCGACAATCTTCTGGCTCACGCCATTGGCCTTCTGTGCGGCGAAGATTTCGCGGTTGAGGAAGTCGTTGCCGTCGACGAACTTGGTAATCCAACCGAGACCAGCCTCGATGGGGCTGATGGTGTCGTCGATTTCGTGACCGTAGAGGCAGAAGCCTTTCTCAAGACGGAGGGTGTCGCGGCAGCCCAGACCTGCGGGCATGATGCCGAACTCCTTGCCAGCCTCAAAGACGGCATCCCAAACCTGCTTGGCGTAGGCGACAGGAATGTAAATCTCGCAGCCACCCGAACCAGTGTAACCAGTTGTTGAGAAGATGATGTTGTCGACGCCAGCAAAGTTGATGATTTGGAAGGTGTAATATTCCATGTCCACCACGTTGGCCTTGGTGAGCTTCTGCATGGCTTTCAGGGCGTTGGGGCCTTGCACGGCCAGCTGAGCCCATTCTTCGCTCTCGTTCTTGAAGTCTTCACCGAGGGTCATGCCGAACTTCTCGGCAATCTGGCTCATCCAAGCCCAGTCCTTGTCGATGTTGGCGGCGTTGGGCACCATGAAGTAGTGGTCGTCGGCGATACGGTAAACAAGCATGTCGTCTACGATACCACCCTTGCCGTTTGGCAAGCAGGTGTATTGCACCTTGCCGTCGCTCAAAGCGGCAACGTCGTTGACAGTGCAGTACTGCATGAACTGCTTGGCCATGGGACCTTTGGCACGGAACTCGCCCATGTGGCTCACGTCGAAAACGCCGACGTTGTTGCGTACGTTGTTGTGCTCTTCAACAAGACCAGTGTATTGAATCGGCATGTCGTAACCGGCAAATTCAGCCATCTTGGCGCCCAAGTCATGATGGATTTGGTTGTAAGGGGTTTTCTTTAATTCGATGTTTTCCATTGTATGGTATTTAAGATTTAAAATTTAAAGATTCAAGATTTATCTTCTCGTGTCATGCAGTCCCTTTTTGAAGCTGGGGCCGAAATACAGTTTCGTGTACTTGAGGTCGTAAACGGTGACCACCTTTGCAGGATTAGCGTTCATTTGACGTTTCAGCGTGCAGCCGTTGGCGGGGTCGACCCAGTATTGGATGACCATGTCTTCATCTTCGAAGTCGACAAAGAAATGCCAGCAGTTGATGTTGAGTACCTTTTCCATGCCGACATAGTAGTTGGAAAGATTGCTTTTGTTAACCACTTCTTCCTCGAAGGAGTTAAGGATGGGGAAGCTGGCTCCAAAGGCGTCAAACTCCCATTTCACATCATCGGTCCAACCTTGTGCTTCTGGACAATAATACCAATTCATGCCAGTCTTCACGTTCCAGAAACGGTCGAGGCCAACGCCGTCGTTGTGCGCCTCATCATTACCGTGCTTCATGTAGGTTTCTTTTACATTACTTCCCATGTCGTTGATGGTGATGAAGAAATTGTCGGTGGGAGGATTGAACTTATAGACGCCCGTAAAGGTCTGCGTGGCAGGCTTCACTGGTTTCTCAACCACAACAGAGACTTCGTTCGGATCAAAAACGGTGAATTTGGCTATGGCTTCAGCATTGTTGTCATTGCAAGTGGCAACGATACTGCTCTTGCCTACGTTTTTTGCGACAACCTGAATGCGGTCGCCATACTGGACAGCCTTGAAGCTGATGATTTTAGGTCCGTTAATGTTGAAGCCGTTGTTGTCGCAGTTCTCGAAAGGCTTCCAGACAACGGTGTCGCCTATAGCCATCTTAAAACTGGTCTCGTTTGCCTCTTGAGCCATAACAAGGCCGCAGAAGCATAAAAACATAATGCTAAATAATACTCTTTTCATATTGATAGGTGTTAAATTTGACGCAAAAATACAAAATATCTGGTTTCAAAGCGAAATTGCAGTGGAAAATTGTACTAACTGAGTCATTTTTGACATTTTGGACAGATGCCTTTGAGCACAAAATTGGCACTCTGCATCAGATAACCTTGGGGCAACTGAACCTCAGGAATGGCAAGGTCTTCGAGACAAATGGTCTCGCCGCAATGTTCGCAGTGGAAGTGAATATGCATGTCGTTGTCAACCGCGTGGTCGTGGCTGTGGCAGAGTTCATATCGCACGCCATCGCCGTCTTCAAGCACATGGACGAGGTGATGCTCCTTGAAGAGCGTCAAACTGCGGAAAATGCCCGATTTGTCGATGCTGCCGATGCGGTCTTCCAACTCTGTCATTGAGAGGGGACGGTTTCCCTCGGACAAAGCCTTGGCCACGATGATACGATTGGCGGTAGGCTTGATGCCGTGCTCTTTCATCAATAAGGTAAGGTCGGATTCATTCATTGGTCTTGATTTTCTCATAGGTTTGATCGAATGCTTTGCGCATCTTTTCTTCATCACGAATAATTATTCGCAATTCCTCCAATCGTGTGGCATTGTCCGATTCGGGAATCCAAAGGCGAAGGTAGCCCGTGTCGGAATACTTTTCCAAAAGATGTTCACGAAAACGTTGGTATTGTTGCTCCTTGTCGTAGTTGGGAAAGTGGTCTTGAGTGAATTGTATGGTGCGGCGGATGACTTTTTCGGGTGTGATGAGCCGGTCGGCCTCGGCCACGATTTTGCCATAGATGCTGCGTGGCTCGTGACCGCTTGAGGCGCGATGATCCTCAGCGGCCTGAGCCATGGTTTCGATTTGTTCTTCATCGAACCATTCTCGTAACTTACTGTCCTCTCGGATAATGCGCCCTGAAACGAGATGATGGGTGTCGCGCCCCTCGCAAAGCCCTGTATCGTGGTATGCGGCGATGGCGTAGACCATGTTCTCATCTACATTGTAATGTTTGCCCAAGGCCAAACTCCTTTCGATGACCTCATCGGCATGATTGCGCTGATGGGCCGCGTCGAAATGGTCGTAGCGGGGGAGGATTTCCTGCTTGATGTATGCTATGATAGTGGGATTTACCATCCTCCACCTCCAGCACTCACCGTGGTTACCATCGAGTTGACATTTACATTGACGCTTTGACCTCCAGTGTAAGTGACGTTGCCCGTGTAATAGCCATTCCAATTGGTGCCGCCACTGATGGTGCCGTTGTATTTCACGGTGTAGCTGTTGCCTGTTTGCAACTGTGGGTCAGTGAAGAGCATGACCATGCTGTTGCCCCAGCCTCCACCGCTGCCACCCGTGAAGGTGGGGCATTGGTAGGTGCAGATGATCGTGCCGTCCGATTTGAGGATTTGAATGGCATAACCAGGCTGCGTGTTGATTTTTAGCGATGGCTGAGTGCAGACATTCGTGCTTGGGTTGCTGGTGCCGCCGCCAGTGCCAATGCTGGTGCTACCTGTAATTTTGAACTGGTTGTTGTCGCAGTCGAAGCCTTCCTCAGGTGAGCGGGCACCGTTGGAGATGTTGAGGCCACCGTTGAGGAACATCGTGCCGTTCGAGTCGGTGCCGTCGTTGTTGTCGCTGTGGGCGTAATAAATGCCTCCGTTGATGGTGAGATTTTGGGCTGCGTTCACAGCGTCATCCCTTACGGAATAGGCCTCAATGTTACCTCCATTGATGGTCAGCGTGGCCTTGCTTTCGATGCATTCGCCGCCTTCGTTTTGCGTCTGAGTGCAATGCACGGTGATGTTGCCACTGTTGATGGTCAAGTTGCCTTGTGCCTTGATGCCTTTCGGGTTGGCATAGTCGCCACCTTGACCTGGGCCGGGAGGCCATCCGCCACCGCCACCAGAGCTGATGGTGATGCGCTCGCCGCTGGTGGTGACATTGAGATTGAGGTCGTCATTGTTGGCACCCTGCTGGCCGATGACCAAGGTGCCGCCAACTCTGATGCCCTTGCCGCCCGTGCCCGAACTGCTGAGGGTGAGGTTGCCGGCCAAGATTTGCATGTTGCCGTCGCATTTCAGACACGATGAGGTGTATGCATCCTTGGTGCTACCGCTGACGGTGTAAGAAGCGCCATTGCCTTGGGTGTTGATGGTAAACTCGCCACCACTGATGGTCAGGTTGCCGTCGGCGCTGATGGCCTTGCCGCCGTGGTTGTTGGTGGGCAGCGAGATGTTGAAGATTCCACTCGAGATGTTGATGTCGGCATCGCTCTTGATGGCGGTGCAGTAGGCGGGCACGTTTTGTCCGTTAACAATTTCCAGAACCGTGCTTCCCGAGGCAGTAATGCCGATGCTGCCATCTGTGATAGTGATATCGCCCGTGGCTGTGATTCCCTTCGAGATGTCTCCTGAATGGGTGAGATCCAAATAGCCTCCGTTGATGTGGATAGTGCCGTCGCTCTTGATGCATTTGCCGTCCTCGGAAGAGGAAACAATGGTGATGTCGGCATTGTCACCAATGCTGACATCGGTGTCGGATGAGATGCCATGCGAGCCTGTGCCAGAAACTTGCACATCTACTGTGCCGCCGCTGATATTGATGTCTGCATCGCCTTTGATGCCCTTGCAGTCATTGCCAGTGAGGTTGCAATTAAGCGAGCCTCCAGTCATGTTGAAGGCGTTAGTTATCTTAATACATCTTTGGCTTTCTGCCGTCGTGTTGATAGTTAGGATACCGTCGTTGATGGTGACGGTGCCCGAGAAATCGAGGCCGTCGGAACCGGCCGAAACGATGTCGAGTGTGCCACCATTCCAAATCAGGTTGCTACTGCCGTGGATGCCGTCGCTGTCGGTGTCAAGGATGCGAATAGTGCCCGAATTGACAGTAAGTGAGCCGTCGACATTTAAGCCGTGTTTGGCATTGCCTGTGATTTGAAGGGTACCAGTGCCGCTTATGTCGAGATTGCCTGCGGCGTAAATGGCTCCGTTGATGGAACTGTTGGCGCTATCGGCAATCGTTGAGTTGCCTCTGAGGTTTAGAGTGACAGCAACAGGACTGGCAATATTGATGGCTGCAGAGTTACCACTAGTCAGTGACAAGTTGTTTAATGCCAAGTAGAACGGATTGCTACTGTTGAATGCCAAAGATCCATTGGAGGAGGAACCTGAAATTACGTATGGCACATTCGCCATGGTTGAATTGACTGTGACATTGGAGCTGCTTGCGCTTACAGTCACTCCATTGTTTGAGAACGGGTTGATGACGTTCACACTCGTGCCACTAAAAACAATGTAAACCGTGTCGCCCGCAGGTGGTTCCTCCTGTCTCACGAAGGTGATGCTGTCGAAGGCATTGATGGGAAAAGTGGTGATGCCACACCCAGCTTGCAAAACCATAGTGGCGGGCTGGCTGCCTGAAAAGCGGATTTCATGAATGTCGCTCACGCTGTTGTTGTAAATCACTGAGCCTGAGTTGTGTAGATTGATGTGGTAGTCCTGTGCATAGATTCCAACGTTGATGAGCAAACCCAAGAGGACAAGGATGGTTCTTTTCATAGCTTCATCAGTTTTAAGGTTTTGGAATCCACTTTGAGCAGGTAAAGCCCCGCAGGAAGTGTTGAAATATCAACGGATTGACCTTCAGTGACTTCGAAGGCTTTGGCCAAGCGTCCGTCAAGGGTATAGATTTGTGCAGATGAGCTGCCCTCTAGGTTGATGAGCGTCAGCGCGTCGCGGACGGGATTGGGGAAAACCGCAATCTCGCTCAAGGTGTTTTCCTCGATGCCCACAGGCTCCGAAAACGTGATTTTTCGGATGTCGGAAAGATGGAAAACAAAGGGACTGTGAGGGCTGGTCTCGACGACAAGTCTGTTGTTGGCATCAAAGTAAATCCGGGCATCTTCATAAAGGTGAAGGGTCGTCACATTACCATCTGTTGTGGCAATGTCGATGTAAACGTTCTGCGCATTTCCATAGCTAAGAAATCCGACTAGGAAAAACAGCGGCAATAAAGATTTTATAAGTCTCATTTGCATTTTGAGATTTTTGAAGTAATCTGCAAAAATACACATTATTACGATATATGCGTCGCGGTTGCGAAGAAAATTATTTGAGTTCGGAAGCCAAATAAGGTCCCGTGACCGACTTTTTGCAATGCAACATTTCCGTCGGTGTGCCACTGAAAATGACCTTGCCGCCCTTGTTGCCGCCGCCAGGACCGAGTTCTATCAAGTAGTCACACTGTTTCAGCATCTCCAGGTTGTGCTCGATGAGGAAGATGGTGTTGCCCGCTTCGACCATGTTGTCGAACAGGTCGAGAATGCGCTTGATGTCGTTGAGGTGGAGGCCGTCGGAAGGCTCGTCCATGATGAAAATCTTGCCTGCGTCGCGGAGATACGAGGCTAACTTGATGCGCTGCAACTCACCGCCAGATAGGGTCGAAAGCGACTGATTCAGATGTAAATAGCCCAACCCGACCTTTCGCAAAGGCTCCAGCTTCTCGGCAATGACGGTGCCCGCAAACATCTCGGAGGCTTTGTTGGCGGTCATGTCCATCACCTCGGCGATGTTCATCTCGTTGACCTTATAAGATAAGACTTCGTTGCTGTAACGCAGTCCGCCACACGCCTCGCAAGTGGTTTCGATGGCATCCATGAAAGCCATGTCGCTGACGATGACGCCTTTGCCTTGACAGACGGGACAGCCGCCCTTGCCATTGAAGGAGAACAAATCGGCTTTGGTCTTGTTCACTTTGGCGAAGAGTTTGCGGATGTCATCGGCCACTTCGAGATAGGTGGCAGGGGTGGAGCGCAGGCTGATGCCGATGTTTTTCTGGCTGATGTAAACGATTTCCTCGGGCTTTGGATAGGCGTTGCGGAAGCACTCCATCAGTGAGCTCTTGCCAGAGCCGGCCACGCCCGCGATGCCGCACATCACGCCTAAGGGCAAGTCCACTGTCAGGTTTTTAATGTTATGCAAAGAGGCGTTTTCAAGGTGGAAGAAGTTTTTGGGTTGTCGCACTTGCTCTTTTATCGCACTCGTTGCGCTGAGCGAAATGCCTGTTAGTGTTTGGCTTCGCAACAGCTCATCGTAGCTGCCTTCGAAGACGATTTCGCCGCCTTTCATGCCTGCCCCTGGACCCATGTCGATGATGTGGTCGGCGATTTTGATCATGTCCTTGTGATGCTCAACGAGGATGACGGTGTTGCCGTGGTTTTTCAACTTTTGCACCGACTTCTGCATGAGCAGGATGTCGTGGTTATGCAGGCCCACGCTAGGCTCGTCGAGGATATACATTACGTCGGAGAGCGGCGAGTTGATGTATTTGGCAATCTTGCAGCGTTGTGCCTCGCCGCCCGAGAGCGTGCCGATGGCGCGATCGAGGGTGAGATAGCCGAGACCGATTTCTTCCAAGGCTGCCAGCCTCTCGATGGTGGCGTGCTTTATGTCCTCTGATAATGGATTGTCGATAGTCTCCATCCATTGACGGCAGTCGGCAATGCTCATGGCGGTCACTTCCGCGATGTTGATTCCCTTGATTTTGCAAGAACGTATCTTCTCGTTAAGGCGGGTTCCACCGCAGTCGGGACATGTGCCCATGGTCAGCATGGGGTTGAGCACGGCGGCGTGGAGCAGGCCTTCCTCCGAGTTGATGATGCTGCGGTACATTCTTGGTATGAGACCTTCATATTTGGCGCTCTTCGGCCAGTTCGACGGTGGATTTTTCAGCTTGATTTGCGGCGAGTTGAGGAAGAGATCGAGTTCTTCGGGCGAGTAATCTTTGATTTTCTTGTCGAGGTCGAAGAGGCCGCTGTGGGCATAACGGATCCAGCGCCAGCCACCTTTGCCGAAGGCGATGTAGTGGATGGTGTCCTCATCGTTGAGCGATTTGTCGAAGTCGACCAGTTTATGGATGTCCAGCTCGCGGATTTCACCCAATCCGGTGCAACGTGGACAGCTCCCCGAAGGGTGATTGAACGAGAAGGCATCGGAATAACCCACGAAAGGTTGGCCGATACGAGAGAATAGCAGTCTCAACAAGGCATATATGTCAGTGTAGGT
>JAEEGI010015373.1_pt1 | contig 15943 bp, 5 predicted proteins | sample 8958751 | NCBI WGS metagenome assembly JAEEGI01 (sample SAMN16246545, study PRJNA631951) | gut metagenome | biome: gut microbiome; feature: rumen; material: KS-attached | host: Bos | place: Iran: Karaj | collected 2018-10
AACCTGAACGGTCTCTGGCAGTATGCCGTCACGAAGGAAGCGCCCGCATGCCCCAAGGCATGGGACGGCGAGATACTCGTGCCGTTCGTGATCGAAAGCTCGCTCTCCGGAGTCGGCAAGCTGCTGGAGCCTGGCGAGACGCTTTGGTACCGCCGTAGTTTCGACGCGTCCGTCAAGAAAGGCGAGAGGCTGCTTCTCCACTTCGAGCAGGCCGACTTCCGCGCGATGGTGTACATCAACGGACGCGAGATCGACGTGCCGCACGAGGGCGGGCAGATGCCGTTCTCGTACGACATCACCGACTTCGTGAAGGCGGGTTCGAACGAGCTCGTGGTGAGCATCTGGGATCCCACCACCGACTTCATCGGCTCCACCGGCAAGCAGGTGTTCAGGCCGGGCGGGTGCATGTACACGCGCTCGAGCGGAATCGGCGGCACTGTGTGGCTCGAGACCGTGCCGGCAACGCACATCGCGGGATACAAGGTCACGCCCGACATCGACGCCGGAACCGTGCGCTTCGAGTTCGACGTCGCTGGCGGCGGGTTCAACTGCCCTGAAGTCACGGTGGCCATCGAGTCCGTCAAGGGCCTGACGGCGACGACGAAGGACGGCGTCGCGGTGGTGAAGCTGCCTGCAGGCTTCAAGCTGTGGAGTCCCGAATCTCCCGCGCTCTACGACTTCACGGCCGTTTGCGGCGCGGACAAGGTGCAGGGCTACTTCGGCATGCGCAAGATCGAGGTCAAGAAGGATCCGAACGGCGTTCTTCGCGTCTACTTCAACAACAAGATGCGCTTCCTCATAGGAACTCTCGACCAGGGCTGGTGGCCCGACGGACTCCTCACGCCACCCTCCGACGAGGCAATGGCCTTCGACATCCAGAAGCTCAAGGACATGGGCTACGACATGATGCGCAAGCACATCAAGGTTGAGCCCCGCCGCTACTACTACCTCTGCGACAAGATGGGCATCATCGTGATGCAGGACATGCCCTCGGGCGGCGGCGACAGGCAGAAGCGCTACGGCTTCTACCGCCGCGAGCTCAAGGAGATGATCGACCATCTCTACAACGTTCCCTCGATCGTCAGCTGGATTCCCTACAACGAAAGCTGGGGCCAGCCCGGCGAGTTCCTCACCCACGCGACGCTCGTGTGGACCCAGAAGTACGATCCCTCGCGCATCGTCGACGGGCCCTCCGGCTGGAACGACTACGAGGGCGGCCATGCGGGCGGCAGGCGCACGCGACACAAGCCGCTCGGCGAGGAGGAGGCGGCCGACCTCGTTGACAGGCACGACTACGCGGTCACTCCGCACATGATGTCCGTCAACAACCGCCGCGCCAGCTTCCTCGGAGAGTTCGGCGGCATCGGCTGCCGCGTGGAGGGCCACCTCTGGACCTCCAAGGCATGGGGATACGGCAACACAGGCAAGGACGCCGACCGTTCGTTCGTGCAGGGCAAGTTCATCACGCTTATGGACCATGTGGGCAATCTTGCCCGCGCGGGCCTCTGCGGCAGCGTCTACACCCAGACCACCGACGTCGAGGCTGAGATCAACGGCCTCATCACCTACGACCGCAAGGTCGTGAAGTTTGACGAGAAGGCTCTCGCCGCCGTTCACGAGCGTGTGCGCCGTGCCGCCGAGGAGGGCACCATGCCGCGCGAGACGAAGACGGTACTCCGCCGCCTCGACCCCAGCCCCACCGCGTGGGCGTGGACGACCGACGAGCCTGCCGCTGGCTGGGAGAAGCCCGGCTTCAACGACTCCGCCTGGGCCCGCTCGGCCGGCGGTTTCGGCAACAAGCAGATCACCTACGACCACCCGGCCGCCAAGGTCTCCACCGAGTGGAACACGCCCTCCATCTGGCTGCGCCGCCACTTCACCTACTCGAAGCCCGCCGGGAAGATTCTGCGCGCGAACGTGGACATGTTCCACGACGAGGACGCCGAAGTGTACCTTAACGGCAAGCTCATCGTCAAGGCCGCCGGCTACAACACCGAGTTCACGCCCTTCGGCGTGAAGCCGGACGTGTTCGCCGCCGCCGTGAAGGAGGGCGACAACGTGATCGCCGTCAAGGTGACGCAGAAGACCGGCGGCCAGTACATCGACCTCGGCATTTCCTTGGACGTGGCCAAATAGTCGGGGAGGCTCTGCCATGAAGAAGAAGCCCTCTCTCAAGTACAGGCGCATCCTCCTGAAGCTTTCGGGCGAGGCTCTCAAGAACCGCGAGGCGGGCGACTGCATCGACGCCTCCCGCCTCGCGTTCATGGCCGAGCGCGTGAAGAAGATCCACGCGCTCGGCGTGCAGGTGGGCATTGTGCTGGGCGGCGGAAACATCTTCCGCGGCCTCGCCGGCGCCGAGAACGGCGTGAACCGCGTAGTGGGCGACTCAATGGGAATGCTCGCCACGATCATCAATGGCCTAGCCATGATGAACGCGCTTGAGCAGATAGGCGTGCCCACGCGCGTGATGACCGCGATCGACATGCCGAAGCTGGCCGAGCCGTTCATCCAGCGCAAGGCCATACGCCATCTCGAGAAGGGGCGCGTGTGCATCTTCGCGGGCGGCACGGGAAACCCGTTCTTCTCCACCGACTCGGCCGCCGCCCTGCGCGCGAGCGAGATCGGCGCGGACGCCCTCCTCAAGGCCACGAAGGTGGACGGAATCTACACCGCCGACCCGATGAAGGATCCAAAGGCCAAGAAGTATGGTTCGCTCACCTACACCACGGCGCTCGAGAAGCGACTAAAGGTGATGGACTCCGCGGCGTTCGCGCTCTGCATGGACAACAACATCCCCATCGTCGTATTCGATTTCTTCGACGGCGATGCCCTCGAGCGCCTCGTCAAGGGCGAGGCCGTGGGCACTATCGTGAGCTAGCCGCATGGCAGTTCCTCCGCGCCGCTACAAGATCGTGCTCGCGTACGACGGCACGGCATACTCCGGCTACCAGAGGCAGGACAACGGAGTGGCCGTGCAGCAGCGCGTGGAGGAGGTGCTTGAGATAATCAACCACGAGCCCGTGCGCGTGTACGGTTCTAGCCGCACAGACGCAGGCGTGCACGCGAAGGGCTTCGTGGCGCACTTCGATCTCGTGCAGCCCGTGCCACCCGCTAACCTCGTGAGGGCGATGAACACGCGCCTTCCGCCCGACGTGCGCGTGATGCGCGCCGCCTACGCGCGCCCCGACTTCGACGCCCGCAAGGACGCGAAGGGCAAGGAATACCGCTACTTCGTGTACAACGCCTCGATCTTGCCGCCGCATCTTGCGCCGTACTGGACGTTCTGCCACAGACCGCTCGACGTCGCCGCAATGCAGGATGCCGCCTCGCGCTTCGTGGGCCGCCACGACTTCGTCTCGTTCGCCGCCAATCCCCACCGCGACCTCGAGACGACAGTGCGGAACATATTCGCCTTCACCGTGAAGAAGAGCGGTCCGCGCGTGACGTTCAGCGTGAAGGGCGACGGTTTTCTCTACAAGCAGGTGCGCTCCATGGTGGGCTTCCTCCTGAGCGTGGGAAAGGGAAACGAGCGCCCCGAGGCGGTGACCGAGCTCCTCGAGGCGGCAACCCCGCGCACCGCGCGCGTGCAGACTGCACCCGGCAAGGGACTCTTCCTCTGGAAGGTTTGGTATTGAGGGACTACGGCACATTCTTCCAGCGATTGGCGCGCTCGAAGTTCCGATCTCGGTTCCACCTCTCGCCGGCCGACAGGCAGTATATTGCTGATAAGGGCATGGAGACGATCCGACGCCACGCCGAGGACTTCATCCGCACGCGTCTTGCGCCGGCGAATCCGCCGAACGACGGCCGGCAGACCCCAATGCGCGGGCACCCCGTCTTCAAGGCGCAGCACGCCTGCGCATGCTGCTGCCGCGACTGCCTTGCGAAGTGGTGGAAGGTTCCTAGGGGAACGGAGATTCCGCCGGAGCGCCAGGTCCGGATAGTTGACTTCCTGATGGCGTGGATAGCGCGCGAGGCTGGCTGCTCCGGATAAGATCCAGCTATAAGATTCCTGTTTACCGAAGGCGGATGATCGTGCCTTCTGCTGCGACCTTGAGTCCATCGGCCGTCTTCATCACCCTCAACGGCTGCTTGGTGTCGCCGATGTACACCGAGAATGTCGCGTCGGAGATGTCGATGTCGCCGTCAACGGCAAGGATCGTGCGCGGTGCTCTGGACGTGCCCTCGGGCAGAGCGATCTTCACGGCGCCGGTGGCTGCGAGGTCGCCGCTGACCGCAAGCGGAGTGGAGATGTCTGGGATGTTCAGCGTGGCGCCGTCGGAGAGCGTAAGTGCGCCGGTTATATTGCCCGTGCCGCCAAGCGTGCCGGCGACCGTAGCTGCGCCAACCCATGTGCCGGCAACGTTCACCTTCGCGCCGGATTCAACGCTGAGGTCGTTTTCCTCCGTCTGCGTTCCCGAGAGCGTGAGCGTGCCTGCAGATTCGGTGCCGGGAGCGACAATCATGGTTCCGATGCGGTCGTCGTTGACGAATACGCCGCTCCATGTGGTGTCCTTCGCCTGCAGAATCTTCAGGTCGCGGCTGCCGCCACCCCAGTCGGAACGGAGATTTCCGCTACCCGAGAGGCTACCGATCGTGTTGACTGAGTCCGCATTTGGAAGTGTGACAACAAGCCCGCCTTCGACTTCATTCTCGAGAGTCATGGTCGATGGGAAATTGGCCTTCGACAAGGTGCGCCAGTAGTTGCCGCTGCTTTCAAACTTCAGCGTTCCGGTGCCAGTCACCCTGGCATAGTCCAGATTCTCTTCGTTGACATTGCTGGCATTTGTGAGAATGAATTTTCCGCCGTCGTATGTGGTCACTCTGGTGCCTTCCCTGAGCTGTGATGTGCCGATGTCGGTGGCCTTGAACGTGCCGTGCACGTGTATTCCGCCGTCGGCGCGCCACTGTTTCCCTGCAGGAAGCGCCACCGTGGCGTCGGCGCCGATGTAGATTCCGCCGAACGTGTTGAATTCGGTGGCAGTCGGAATGTACGGGCCAAAGACCACGATCTTGTTGACCAGCTGGATCTTCCCGGAGAATTCCGTCCAGTCCAGCACGTTCATAAGCACGGCGTCGGCGCTGCCGCTTGTCCAAAGTTCGCCGTCGCCCATTAGTTTCCTGATGATGACCTTGTTGGGCGAATCGTCATTGCTGCGCGAGAAGCCGTTGTTGACGGTTATTCCATATCCGCCCGAGCCGTTCTTCAGCTCCACCGGCACTGTGCAGTCCAGTGTGGCGGGGAAATATCCAGCGATGTCCGAAAGGCGCACTGTCGAACTGGCGTTGCCGTACGAATTCGGGTTGAGGTTCTGCACGCTGGACATTCCCTTGAGCCATACGATGCCCGTCCACTGCTCGGGATCGGTCACCCACGTGGGCAGCGTGTTGGAGGTGAACACGTTTCCGCCTACTGCGGGAAGGGCGCCAGAGTATGCGACGATTGGGCTGCCTGTGACGCCGGCGAAGTTGAACACTGCTGTGTTCCCGGCGGGAGGGGCGATGGAGAACGAGCCTTCGCAGAAGAAGTTGACCTTGGTGGCGTTGAACGCGGTGTCGCCAGTGATCGAAGCTCCGTCCGCAAGGTGGAGGTCGATTTCGGCATCGGTGCCGAAAAGGTCGTTGATGGACGACACGGTGATCTCGCCGCCCATAAGCGAGGGGAAGTAGTAGTTTGCAATCTCCTGCGCGCTGAGCGTTGACGTGAAGACCGCCACGGCTTCTATCTTCATTCCCGTCATGGCATAATACTCTGTGCTGTCGTCTGTATCCACACCTCCGAGCGCAATGCCATACGGCGTCGTAAAGGTGCCGGACTTCAAACCGGTGTTGACGCCAATCTGTGTGCCGTTCACGTACAGGGATGTTCCGGCAGTGCGTCCGTATGCAAGCGCGACGACCTGCTTTCCCGCTGCAAGCGTGTTTTGCATGTCAAGCTGGTTTCCATACCAATGGCCCTGCCAGATGAATCTGCCGAAGCCATCCCATACGCTTGCGCCGATCTTGACGCTGTTGTCGGATCCCGCGTTGCCGGCCGAGTATTTCTGGTTGTCCAGAAGGGATATCAGCGCGCGGTTCGCTCCATTGTTGGCGTGCACGCCGCTGCATTTCATGATCACAGTGATTTCACCGGTGGTTCCAAAGCCATCCATCACGCCTTCGTTCGCGTTCTGAGCGGTGATGGTGATGGCGGCCTTTGCGTTCTGATTGCCGATCTGAAGATACGAGCCATCCGATGCGGCGGAGTTCATTTCATTCAGGTTCAGCGTATACGTGTTGTCTCCAACAGTGCGCGAAAGAGTGGAGAAGTTGCAGTCGCTTGACATGCCGTCCCATACTACGACGGGATCTACGGCAAAGGCCAGATTAGTGAAAAGCGCTGCTGAAAATGCAGACGCAAGAATCCTGACGGCTGTTTTGCTTGCGGTCGCCATGGCGTATCCTCTTTTCTGTTTTATGCAGAATGCGAAAACGCCACTCGGCGGAGACGACACGCTGCCTTAAAAAAAGTAGTATATCATAACCTTGTGCTTTGGCGCAAGCGCCCATTTCGCATGTACGGCGACATAATCAAACACTTCTCGGTTGCAATCCGGTGACAATTCGTTTTGCATAAATTGATATAATTTAAATGAAAAAATTGTGGCTGGCTATGGGCGGGTGAAGCTTTCATTGCGGAACACGCTCAAGAAAAACGAGGACGAAATGAAAAATGCAAAGATTGCCTTGATCGAGCTGTGCGTGGCTGCGGCCGCGTTAGCGGCGCATGGCGCTTATCAGATCTGGAATGGTCCCGTTGAAGGCCTTTGGAGCGGACCCAACTGGAGTTCGGGCTATTTCGCTGCAGGCGACACTGCGGTGTTCCAGGGGGAGGGTGCGGGGAGTCCCGAGAAGGTGAAGGTGGATGCCGACGTTACGGCGGGTTTCATCCGCGCGCTTTCGCCTGTCCAGATCGACCTCGTGCCAGGCGAACTTCCGCCTGTGGCGTACAGGTTCTTCCGCTTCAAGATCGAAGGCACGAAGACCGCGGGAAACAACATGATGCAGGTCTCCGAGCTCAAGCTCTTCGACGAGAACGGAGCAGACATCACCCAGAACCGCAGCGGCATATCGTTCGACCCCACGCCCTACAACAGCAGAGCCACCTGGAACTACGACAATGCCACATGGCCGTTCCCGAACGGCGAGAAGCCCGAGAAGCTCGTTGACGGCACGGTGGACACGAAGTGGCTCGACGGGCGCGTCAATGCGACCGACGCCGAAACCCGCGACGCCACATACACGGTGATCGAGTTCGCGAATCCACAGCGTGTGACGAAGTACGAATGGTACACGGCCAACGATGCGAAGGAGCGCGATCCAGCCGCATGGCGTCTGCAGGCCTCCAACGACGGCTTGGTATGGGTGGACCTCGAGGTGGTGAGCGGGTACAACTGCACTGACAACCGCAAGGCGCTTGCCTATACTGGCAACATCAAGTACATGTCGGGCCTGGGCGTGGACGAAATCGAAGTGGCTGAGGGCCAGAGCGCCTACCTCACGTTCGCGCCGAAGAGCCGCGTGAAGAAGACTGGCCTCGGGCGGCTCGTCGCGTCCGCCGCGCTGCCGGCCGGCGTGGAGATGCATGAGGGATCGCTGAGCCTTGCAGGTTCAACCGGCAGCTTCAGCCAGAACATCGTCGTGCGCGAGACGAACGTCGCTTTCTACGACGGCACCTACAATTTCCCGCAAGCGGACTGGAAGCCGATGGACAACGCCCCGGACATGTGGGTGATAGGCGCTGGCGCCGTCTTCAACACGCCCGCAATGTTCGTCGTGAGCCCGGAGAGCTCTTCCGACCGCACATCGACTATCCGCCTGGAGAACGGCGGCAGGTTCACGGTCGCCGGCAATGTCTATCTGCAGAACCACGACCTCGGCTTGACGCGTCTCGAAGTTACGGGCGATGGGTCTGAATTCCGCTGCAACGGCGCATTGTGGGCAGTCGCGTCGAACGACGCCGTCTGCCAAACGCCGCGGTGCGAGATCGTGGTGAGCGACGGGGGCAATCTCTATTCAAACGGCGAGCTTAACTTTGGCAGACGCAACACGAAGTTCGCGGTGAATCCATACGGGCTGCTGTTCGTGACGAACGCCTCGATCCACGTGAACAGCATTCTCGACTTCGGCACCGACGCAGCTCTTCCTGCCGACCATCCCGCGGGCAGCTCGCTGCCGCTCGCGACTGGCCGCTATGAGGGAAGGTTCGTGGACGCGTACATCTGGGCGCAGCGTATCTGGGTGGGGCGCGACCGAAGCGACGTGACTGTGTACTTCGACAACGCCATCTACGAAAGCCGCGCCAATTCTAGCGACTTCATCATGCAGCACGTTGACCGCACGGACGCCCCATTCGTTCTAGGTCCGAGAGGCCTCGTGGTGCTCACCCAGCACAACACGGTGCTGAAGGGCTCGATGCGCGGCGAGGGTCCGCTTGTCAAACGCGGCAGGGACAAGATCGACGTCAGCTACGACCAGTTCTTCACCGGCCGTCTCGTCTGCGACGAGGGCACGATCAACAACACGTCCGGCCGCACTCTCACGTTCGCCGCGGGCGGCATCGAGATGAACGGCGGCACGGTAAACTTCTCCGACGTAGACTTCACGAACGAGGTCATCTCCGTTGCCATCAACGGCGGCACGCTGCATCTCTTCGACAACGGCAAAACCGAGACGCGCCGCGTGAGCACGCTCAAGCTGGGAGAGGGCGTGCGCCTCAACTTCGACGTTTCCTCCGACGGCGTCGATTCCTTCACGCTCGACCAAGGCGGCACAGTCATCCTCAGCTCGACCGCCGAGAACCCGGCCGTGCTTGCGCCGAACGTTCTTTCTGCGCTGCCGGTCAATACGCCCTACACGCTCGTCTCGGGCGGATTCTCGCAGGACGACCTCGCGAAGGTCGTCTGCGCCGAAGAGGGCTACGTGCTCTCCATTTCCGACTCTGGCGCGCTCATGATCACGCACTCCTTCAGCACCCACGAGTGGACGGGAGGCGATTCCAACGGCAACTGGAGCGGCGACGGATGGAACGGCGAGCAGTTCACCTCGGGCGACAATGCCGTCTTCGCGCACGACGGAGACGTGGCACATCTCGACCGCGCATTCACGGTGGGCACGCTCACGGCTACGGCCAACGCGCGCATCACGGTCGACGAGTGGGTGGACCCCACGCCGAAGTTCCGCAGGTTCCGCTTCCACGTGTTCGGCACGAAGTACAACAACGACATGATGCAGCTCTCCGAGATCGAGTTCTACGACGGCTGGACGAAGATGCCCCCTGCGAGACTTGAATGGGACAAGACGGATCTTGGCATAACCAACGGCAACTACCCCGGCAACGAGAGTCCCGATCTCGCCGCAGACGGCAAGACCGGCACCAAGTGGCTAGACCGCCGCGGCGGCAACGCCCGCACCGACGCCCAGAAGGCGCTCTGCTACCTCGACTTCGTGTACGACGAGCCGTTCGCGCTCACGCGCTACCGCTGGTACACGGCGAACGACTCGCAGGACCGCGACCCGTTCAACTGGGAGGTGCTTGGCTACGACGAGACGGCTGGAACGTGGGTGCTTCTCGACCGACGCCTCGAGGAGAATGTGACCGAGTTGCGCATGGTCCTTGCCGGCACGTGGGACATCGAATACAACCTGCCGGAGCGGCCCACGCTCAAGGTGAGCGAGTACATCGACGTGGCGGCCGGCAAGACGCTCATAGTCGATGCGCCGTTCGGAAGTTCGTTTGTGAAGCGCGGCGACGGAACGCTCAAGGTCACGCAGTCCATCGAGAACGGAATCGTGCTGGAGTCTGGCGGACTCGACCTCGGCGGAAATTCCTTCGGCTTCACCGCGGCCGACCTGTCGGCGGACGGCGTGGTTGGGTTCTACAACGGCGCGTTCCTGAACACGGACGAGGCGTTCAATCCCGGCGCGCACATGCCGCGCGTGTGGACGATCGGCGAAGGGGCCGTGGTGTCAGGTCCGAACTACGCAGACTTCAACGTGCCTGAGGACGGCGAGCAGTACACGCTGCTCCTTGACGGCGGCACGCTCTCGCTCGGCTCGGCGACCAGCTGGTTCAACTGCGACGGCACGGGCTACCTGAACTTCGTCGTCACCAACTCGGCCACGGCGCGCTTCGGCGGCAACTTCTACTGTGCCGCGTCGAACAGGCGCGTTCTCGACGTCGCGCGCACGACGATAGACGTAGTTGACGGGGCGCTTCTCGAGGTGGGAAGCAACTTCACGTTCGGCCGCGAGAACACGCAGCATCCAACGAGCGTGGAGTGCACGCTCAACGTGCGCAACGCCCGCGTGTACGTGGCGAGGAGCCTCGACCTTGGAGCGGACGACACGACGCAGCGCGCGGGATACTACCACCTGAACTTCGGCGAGGGGGCGCTTGTGGAGGCGAACCGCATCTTCGCGTTCAACGACCGCGACGACACGCGCGTCGTGTTCGACGGCGCGACCATGGCGTCCGTGAACGCGAACCTCAACGACTTCATCGGCTCGTCGCTGACGGGCGTGGAGGTGTTCTCGATAGGCGAAGGAGGATTCACCATCTCGAACGAGCATGCGGTGGCGGTGACGACGTCGATCGGTGGAGAGGGCTCGCTCACGAAGAAAGGCGCGGCAATGCTGAGGTTCACGGCGCCGCAGACGTTCAAGGGGCAGTTCGTGATCGAGGGGCCTGTCGACTTCAACGGGCAGACCTTTGCGTCGTCCGGAGCGGTGCTGGCTAGCGGCGGCGCGGTGGTCGCCAGGCTGGGCGCGAACGGGTTCACGGGGCTTTCGCCGCTCCCCGTGGCCGCGATCACTGCCACGAAGGAGAATCCGTTCCGCATCGACGTCACATACGACGTGAACGTGACGCGCGGCATGGCGTACGACCTCTTCCCGAACCAGACTGGATGGAGCGAAGAGGACGTCGAGAAGATCGCCGTAAACGGACTCAACCTCGTGGTGATCAACGGAAGGCTCTTCGGCATGATCAATCCGGAAGGGCGCACGTGGAGCAACGCGGGAGGCGACTCTCTCTTCTCGACGGACGCCAACTGGACGGGCAACGTGGCGCCCAATGGGTCCGACTGGGCTATCTTCCCGCTTGCGTCGGGCGGAGTCGCCACAAACGACTACGCCTCTCTCTCGCTTCTCAGCATGCAGTTCCCGGAGGGTGCGGGCGCGTTCACGTTCGAGGGCAATCCGATCGATCTGCGCGGCGTGACGAACCTCTCCGAAAGCGTGCAGACGTTCAACATGCCTGTGGTGAGCAGGGGAATGTACTTCAACGTGGGCGGCACGGGCGACATCGACTTCGCGGGCGGCCTGCAGCTTGAGGCGGGCGCGCTCTTCGTGAAGGGCGGCGAGGGCACGGCGGTGCTGCACGACCGCGTGCCGGGCGGCATGTTCGACCTTGCGGGCGGTGCGCTCGAGCTGCGCGGCATTCCCGACGGCGCGCGCACGAATCCGCTCGTCGCCACTGCCGACGCCCTACGCCTCGCCGGACGTCTCGATCTTGGCGGCGCCACGCAGGCCGTGACGATCACGCCCGCGAACGGCGACAATCTCTTCTACGGCGGATTCGAGCTCGTGAACGGCACGATCAACCTCACGGCGTCCGGATACGTCATGCCGCGCGGCGACATGACGATCGGCGCAGGCGGCGTGCTGAACATCCCTGGCGCTGCCGGAAAGACGCAGGGCAGCTTCTGCATGAGCATGCCGGCCGTGGGCGATACGATGCGCCTCACGATCAAGGACGGCGGCGAGCTCAACGAGCATTCCTTGTGGGACAACGCCTACATTGGAGACGGCGCCTGCGCAAAGGCCATAGTGGAGGTGTCGAACAACGGCTTCTACCATGTGGACTCACATTCCACGGAGCTTGGCCTGAACGGCTGCACCGGCATCATCCACGGCGAAGGCGGCAGGATTGACTTCAACTCCTACCACAAGCTGTTCATGGTGGGCCGCGGCGGAGGCGAAGCGCATGTGGCGCTCACGAACACCTGGTTCCTCGCCGGCTTCATCTTCGGCGGCCACGACCGTACCGAGACATTCCCCGCGCGCTCGAACGCCGACTTCGAGATGGTGGGCGGCACGCTCAAGATACAGGGCTTCGTTGTGAGGAACATCAACTCGTGGGAGGCTCGTCTCGACGGAGTTCAGATCGACAACATGGTGGACAACGCCGACTTCTTCAACTGCTCCATCTACGCCGGCTCCAACGACCCGTTCGTGCTGGGACCCGGCGGAATCACGTTCCTCAACGCCCATGAGACGGGAATCACAACGTCAATCGCGGGCCCGGGCGGAGTGACGGTCAACGGAGGCACGTTCACGGTGAGCAAGGACCAGAAGTACACCGGCACGACCACGATAAAGAACGGCACTAGGCTTGCCGCCGCGGGACGCTCGTTTGCGGGTCCTGTGGTGTTCGAGGCTGGCGCCACGTTCGAAAGTCCCGAGCTGCCGCAGGGACGCACCTCGGTGCGCGTGATGGGCGCGCCGTCCTTCGTCGGCGTCGACATGAAGACGCGCGACGCCGAAGGCAACCACTATTTCTACGAGGCCGGATGGCTGATGTACGGGCAGCGTCCCGGCTTCTTCCTCATCCTTCGCTAGAATTCATTTCGCTTTGAAGCATAAACAACGAACACAAGGAGACATCATGAAAAAAGTTCTGCTGGCCGTAGTTGGCGCGTGCGTTGCAGACGTATGCCTGGCCGCTGACGTTGCGTTCACCGGCACGGGAAGGTATTTGGATCCGACCGCGTGGGCTGCGGGCGCGCTGCCGGAGGCGGGCGACACCGTGAACGTGGAGGCAGGAGCCGAGCTCACGTTCGACGGCGCCGCCGACCAGGAGCAGGTGGTTGGGCGATTCAATCTCGGAAGCACGGAAAACGGCGCTGCCTCCCCTGCGACGTTCTTCATGCAGAGCGGTAACTTCAAGCCGGCAAGGTTCTACGTGGCATCGCCAAAAAGCAATGCGGCGGGCGGCGTTGTGCAGACAGGCGGCATCCTCTCCGTGACTCAGTCGGCGGATCCAAACTTCGCGGTTGGCGGAGAGGCGTCCACCGGCGACTCGACTTACAGTCTTGAGGCAGGCGAGCTGCGTGTGACGGGCACTGGCCATGTGGGAGGCAAGGGAAGGGGCGTCTTCAACCAGCTCGGCGGAGAGATGAGCGTGAGCGTGTGGTTCGTTATAGGCCGCTACGAAGGCGGCGTGGGCGTGTACAACCTCACGGGCGGCAGATTTTTGAGCGGCACCGGCACAACCTACGGCACAATCGTGGGCGAGGCGGGCAAGGGCACGCTGAACGTGAGCGGTAGCGGTACGCTTGAGACGCAGAGTCGGATTAGCGTGAACGGATGCTCGCAGGTGAACCTCGGGACGGGCGGCACCATCAAGGTGGCGTTCATCGAGAAGCAGCCGCAGTACAACGGCACCGCGGGCGAGTTCAACTTCGACGGCGGCACGCTCGTGTACAACGGCGTGCCTGCCGTGCAGAGCGAGTTCATCAAGGCCACACTCGACCATGTGTACGTGAAGGACGGAGGCGGAACGATCAACGTGCCCGCCGGAAAGTCCGCGACGATCCTCAAGCCGATCGAGGCGCATCCCGACGCCACGGGCGGCGACCTTGTGAAGACTGGCGGCGGCACGCTCGTTCTTGCCGCCGCGAACACGTTCAAGGGCAAGATGAGGGTGCTAGAGGGAACGCTCGTTCTGAGGGTGGAGAACGCGCTTCCGTCGCTTGGCGCGGACAAGCTCGAGATCGCGCCAGGCGCCGCTGTCGCTGTGGGCGCCACGTTCCCGCAGGACATGGTGAGCGCGCTTGCGGCGCGCATCGCGGCCGTTCAGGACGCAGGCTTCGGCATAGACACGAGCGAGGGCGACGTCACATGGGATGCCGACATAACGCTCGGCGCGAACGCAACTTTCACGAAGACGGGTCCGAACACTCTCACGCTCACAGGCAGCAACACATGGGGCGGCGAAACGCGCATCGAAGGCGGAACGCTCGCCGCGAAGCGCGGCCAGGGGCTCCCGGCGGCGTCGCCGCTCAAGATTCTCTCCGGAACCTGGGCGCCATTGGAGAGCGCCGTGCTTCCGATTGGCACCGGAGCGGGGGAGTTCAGCGTGGCAGAGGGTGCGAACGAATATGGCTTCACCGCGCTTGAAGGCGCAACCGCGATTACCCTCGGTTCCGCCGACACGATGATCGTGCCTGGCACGACCGAGAACCTGACGTCCAGCCGCATCATCCTCGACGCGCGTGGCGCCGAGAGTTCGATCGCTCTCGCGAATCCCGTCACGATGTCGAACGGCGACGTGACGCTAGATGCGCCAGGCGAGGGGAAGGTGTCCGTAGACGGGCCGATCAGTGCCACCGACGGCACTCGCTGGCTGTACAAGACGGGTTCCGGCGATGTGAGCTTCACGGGCGGATTCACCGTCACCGGAGACCAGCGCGCGCCGTATCTGTGCGTGAAGGGCGGCGAGGTGGAGTTCGGTTCGGGCACGTCAAGCACGTTCTTCGACATGGTTGCCGAGACTGGCGGCATCATCAATCTCACCAACGGCGCGAACGTGGTGGGCACGGGCGGCTGGTTCTACGCCGGCCGCAACGGAAGTGGTTCCGCGATCAACATGTCGAACGGCACTCTTTCGGTCGGCACTACAGGCGAGCGCAGGCTCAACATCGGATACAACGTGGGGTCTGAGGGCACATTCAACTTCTCCGGCGGCGAAATCAACAATGCGCGACTCTGCGTGGGCGGCACGAAGGGACGCGGCACGTTCGTGCAGACCGGCGGTTCGCTCACGAGCATTGCCGAATCGTACGTGGGCCAGTTCAACGCGCCCGGAAACGGCGAGGCGAAGTCCGCCGAGAGCCTGTACACGATTTCCGGCGGCACGGCGCAGATCAACGGCAATTTCCAGGTGGGCAAGTACAGCGACGGACGCATCGAGCAGAGCGGCGGCGCAGTCACGGTGACAGGATGGCTCAGCGTTGGCCGCAACGGCGGATCCGCTGGCGCCTACAACATGACCGCTGGCACAGTAGATTGCTCGGCCTACGGCTTCATCGTGGGCGAAGACGGAACTGGCCGCGTCAAATTGAGCGGAGACGCCGTGGTTAACACGCATGGCATGGGCACGGGCTGGGCGGCAGGCGGCTGGGGCGAAGTCAGCGTCGAAGCGGGCGCACGGCTGAACACCACCTTCCTCACGCAGCCCTACGGCAGAGGTTCGTTCTATTTCAACGACGCTACTCTCGGCGCGCTGGGCGACAACCAGACGCTACTCGAATTCTTCCGCAACATGAGGTCGTTTGAAGTCGGTCCCTCGGGCCTGACATTCGACACGGGCAACAACAACGTCTATTCGGGCGAGATTCCGGTTTCTTCATATTCCGAGGGCGTGGTCACCAAGACGGGTTCTGGCGTTCTCGGCCTTGCGCGCCTGCCGGGCTCCGGCGAACTGCGCGTAGCCGAAGGCACGCTCGCAATCACGGGCGGCAAGGTGGACGCCTCGCGCGACCTGGTGCACCGCTGGAGCTTCAACGGCTCGATGGCCGACTCCGTTGGCGGCATGAACGCCGAGCTCTACAAGGGCGTCGGCGCAATGGTGAACGGCTCGGAGGCGGCTCCGGTTTTCTCCGAGAACTTCCCCGTCTACACCGATGACGGAAAGGCCGTGCTACTAGCGGGCGGCGCTGGCGCCGACATGGTGGGCCTTGGTGCGGACATTCTTCCAGCGTCAGGCTCCGTCACGATAGAAATCTGGAGCACCCTCGTCAAGCATACCACATGGGAGAAGATGCTCGCCATCGGCTCCAGCCAGCAGAACGGCATACTCTTCACATTCTCCAAGGGCACTGACGGCAACAAGACGGCCACC
>JAEEGI010015379.1_pt1 | contig 15939 bp, 10 predicted proteins | sample 8958751 | NCBI WGS metagenome assembly JAEEGI01 (sample SAMN16246545, study PRJNA631951) | gut metagenome | biome: gut microbiome; feature: rumen; material: KS-attached | host: Bos | place: Iran: Karaj | collected 2018-10
GTCAAACTATACCGTCCCTGCCATAAAAATCGATTACGGGCGCGGTCTTATTGCCCCTGTTTACGGTTCCTGCGATATTGCGAGTTTCGCATTTGTGGCACGAACGGCGTTGCCGCCCGCCCCAAATGCGTATGCGAGCTAAGCCCGCGCCCCTATCTTTTCTCAGCAGACCGGCTCTGTGAAGGGAAGGCAGCTGAAAAAGAAAACAGCCCCGGGACGTTGATCTCGAGGCTGTTTTTGAGTGCGGATAGCAGGACTTGAACCTGTATGAGAGAACTCTCACACGGACCTGATGGTAGCGTGACCTTGGTGAAAAATCGACACGTGGCGCCGGCAAACCCACTATTTATTTTCACCACACTCCAATTCAAAAAAGGCAATTATACCACCTTATGTCACTTTATAGACGCAGCCCAAGTTCCTACTTCCCAGGCGATATCTGCCATAGTGTTGCTGCCTCATTTTAGCGCCTCGGAAATGCTTAATAAGCGTTCGAATCCTTCCTACCCCATGAAAACTGCCCACCCGATCTTTTTATTTCACTCATTTTGTTGGTCTGGGAAAAGTGAGAAAAACGGCGAAAAACGCAGAAAAACGGCGAATTTCGCCGTTTTTCGGGTGCCGATCTATTAAGACTATACACCATGGCAGCGGAAGAAGGATTTGAACCCTCACATACGGAGTCAGAGTCCGCTGTGCTACCATTACACAATTCCGCTGTGTTTCCGTCCCGGCCAGGGCCCTTCCTGAGCGGAACGCACTATAGTATACCACATTTTTTTAAAAGTGCAAGCGTTTTTTGAGTTTATGCGCAATTTGTGTGTGATTTGCGGATTATTCCCGGTCATTTTCGGAAAATGCATGCAAAAGCCGGCCGCGTTCAGGCTCTCTCCCGCCCTTTTTCCCGGCCTTCCACCTTCCGGGCAGTTCAAAAACACTTAAATCTTTCTAAAAAGAGTGAAACACTCGCGCAAAAGTAGTATAATATCAGTCGTCGGTACGGACGTGTTCGTCAAGAATAATAATTTCCCGGAAATCTCGCGCCGTATTCCCGCGCCTGCATTTTCCGGAAATAGAACCCGCACCCGACGAAAATCATTCACAACAGGAGATGTTCATCAGCAATGGAAAACACTCACGGCTCGGTGCAGATCAACACCGAAAATATTTTCCCAATCATCAAAAAATGGCTTTATTCCGAGAAGGATATCTTCCTCAGGGAAATCGTTTCAAACGCGGGCGACGCGATCAGCAAGCTCCGCAAGCTGGTCAATATTGGCGAGGCTGAGGTTGAAGACGACCCTCACTGGAAGATCGAGGTTATTTACGACTCCGAAGCCGGCACTCTCACGGTCACCGACAACGGTATCGGAATGACTGCCGAAGAAGTCGACAAGTACATCAACCAGATTGCCTTCTCCGGGGCCAAGGATTTCATCGAAAAGTATGAAGGCAAAGCCGACTCAGACCAGATCATCGGTCATTTCGGTCTCGGTTTCTACTCCTCATTCATGGTCTCAGACAAGGTCGAGATTGACTCGCTCTCGTTCCTTCCCGGCTCAAAAAGCGTTCACTGGGAGTCCTCCGACGGCATGACCTTCACGATCGGCGACTCCGAACTCGGGGACCGCGGCACATATGTGACGATGCACCTTTCCGACGACGCAAAGGAGTTCCTGACGAAGGAAAAGCTCTCCGAGGTGCTTGAAAAGTATTTCGCGTTCTTCCCTTACGAAATCTACCTTACCGACGCGAAGGATATTCTCGAGGCCGAAGACGAAGAGACCGTTGTCGGGCCTGAAGACGAGTCCGGCGAAAACAAGGAAGGAGAATCCGGGGAAAAGCCGGAGAATGAAACCGCAGAAAATGCCGAAAAGAAGGAAAAAGCTGCGCCTGCTCCCATTAACGACACCAACCCTCTCTGGAACCGGAACCCCAACGACATTTCCGAGGAGGACTACAAGAAGTTCTACCGCAGGACTTTCTCGGATTACGAGGACCCGCTCTTCTGGATTCACCTCAACGTCGACTATCCGTTCAATCTGAAAGGCATTCTGTTCTTCCCGAAGATCCGCGACCGCTACGAGCGTTTCGAGGGCCAGATCAAGGTATACTACAACCAGGTTTTCGTTGCAGACAACATAAAGGAAGTCCTTCCGGAGTTCCTGATGCTCCTGAAAGGCTGCATCGACTGCCCCGACCTGCCGCTCAACGTCTCCCGGAGTTTCCTCCAGAACGACGGCTACGTGAACAAGATCTCCGCTCACATCACCAAGAAGGTTGCGGACAAGCTTAACGGTCTCTTCTCGACCGAGCGCGAAAACTACTGCCGCTACTGGGACGACATCAACCCGTTCGTGAAATACGGCTGCCTCAAGGACGAGAAGCTCTACGATAAAATCAAAGATTCGATCATCTACAAAACAACTTCCGGCGAGTATTTCACTTCCGGCGAATACCTCGAGAAGACCTCCGGCAAGGGCAATGTCGAAGGCGACGGCAAGACGGTTTACTACACCGACGACAAGGTCATCCAGTCGCAGTATATCAAGCTTCTGACCGACCGCGGGATTCCGGTTATCGAGATGAACGGAATTATTGACAGTCCTTTTATGCAGTTTATCGAGTACAAGGTCGGCAACGGTCTTCGCTTCACGCGCGTCGATTCCGATGTCGCGAACAGTCTTAAGGACAACACAGGCGACGGCGGTGGGGATTCCGAATCCGGCAAGGAAATCGCCGAAACGCTCGCTCCCGTGTTCAGGAAGACTTCCTCGAAGCCCGGTCTTAACGTAACCTGCGAAAAGCTTTCGGTTTCAATGCCGGCTATAATGCTTCTCTCCGAACAGGCAAGAAGACTCAGCGATATGATGCGCCAGTTCGGCAACCCGGGATTCGAGTCTGAAAACGACAGCGATCTGACGCTCTGCCTCAACGCCAACAGCCCCGCGGTTCAAAAGCTTCTGGCGCTCGTCAAGGCCGGAAATTCCTCTGAAAACACCTCTGAAAATTCCACCGTTGAGGTCGCGGAAGACGCCCACGCTGAGGTCGCGGAAGACGCCACGGAATCCTCGCCCGAAGCAGAGCCTTCGGAAAAGTCCTTATCTCCCGACGCCGAGCTTCTCGCGCGGCAGATCTACGGTATCGCCCTGCTCGCTCACAAGCCGCTCGATTCGGACGCCATGAGTTCGTTCATTGACGACTGCTCCAAGATTCTCGAGAGAGCTTTTTGATTATACCAAATAACAAATTCCGTTTATTACGCGTCTCCTTTCCTCCGGGATCGGAGGCGCTTTTTATTCTTCCCGGTTTCCGTGGCGCGCCTCTCTTTACCCGGCACCGCCATTCTACGCCTTTCACAAGCGTTTTTGGTCGTTTGCCAAGCGACAAATTTAAGCAACCGGCCGCAACCGGGAAATGTCAGAATAAGCCGCTTATCACCCGCAAAACCGGACCGCAGACAGGCGCCGTAAATAAAGAGAGGCGCCGCTAATAAAGCAAAAGAGCCCGGCCCCCTGCAAACATTAGAGCGGGGGCCGGGCCTTCCGTATCAATAATAAAGCAATCAATGGATCGCGTATTTTTCCGACTCGTGGAATTTTTCCTTTGTCTTTTTTCCGGTCTTTTCGTCAATCAGGTAGCGCTTCTCAAGCTTGTTGATGCCGCGGTCGACGTAGATTTTCGCGGGCGGCGTAAGGAGCTTTTCGGGGCGCTTGAGGTACTTGTAGAGAAGGCGTGCGCTCTCGGCGTAGTAGTGGCCGTCGCAGATCCTCTCGTCGCCGACGATCTTGATTCCCATGAAGCGCTTCTTGATGATGTTGCCCTCGGAATCGGTGACGACCATCGTGCGTTTTTTGCCTATAGCAAGGAAAATTGAGGTGGTGCCGAACTCGTAGATGTGGTGGTAGATCGGCTCGATTCCGATGGAGCCGATGTTGGTGATGAAGAAGCCGGTGTGGAACGGGCTGACCTTGTTTATGAACTTGGGCATGCAGTTGTGGCGGTCCATGAACATCAGCGTGTTCACGACGAATCTGCAGAGCCAGTGCGGGAGCTTTCCGATGATGTTGATGGTGTCGTCCGTGTCGTTCGAGTTCTCGACGACCTTGTTCTCGTCAACAATCTTCTTGAAAATGCTGACCACGTCGGCGAGGGTGCCGTCCAGCGGAAGTTCCGGCTTGACGAGAGTTTCGCCGCCCGCGACGGTGAGGCCTTTTTTGATCATCATTGAGAGGCAGAAATGGTTGCGCGCGTAGATCTTGCTGTTGACCACGAACCGGTTGAGGTACGGGCGCTGCGAGATGGTTCTCAGAACCGCCGCGATAACGACGTGGTAGAGCGAGAGACCCGGCATCTCCTCCTGGTGCTCCCTGATAAAATTCTCGATCGCGGTGATTTCGATGTCGTCCTCGAAATAGACCTGCGAGTCGACGCGGTCCTTCATGATGTAAGGAATGAGCAGGAACGGACCGTCGACGTTCTTCACGCGGTAGCCGTCGTATCTGTCACCGTATTTTCTGGTTAGTTTCATTTTTGCCTCCGAATAATTTCTGAAATATTTGTGTAATTTTGCATTCTAAAAGTTCACCACCGCGACCTCGGGAACCGTTCCGAGCCTTATGGGCAGGAAGCTCTGACCGAGCCCGCAGGTGATATATAGAACGTTGTTGGCGCAATAGTCGTAAAGTCCGTAAACGTAGCCTTTTTTGGGCAGTTCGTCGTTCCTGAGGAGCCGGAACTCGAGGTTGAACGGCATGTAGATCTGTCCGCCGTGGGTATGCCCCGCGAGCGTGAGGCTTTTTACCGCGGATTTTTCCACCGCCTCTTTGATATTCGCCATGATGTCCGGGTTGTGCATCAGGAGCACAAGCCTGCCGTTTTCGCCTGTTTCCGCGGCCGCCCGTTCAAAAAGCTCATTTTGAGTTTCCGCGTTCGAAACGGTCATGTCGTCAAACCCGCACACGACAAGGTCGAAGCCGAGCCCCTCAACCGGAACACGCTCAACCTCATTTCTGAGAACGTGAACGTTATTCCCGCACGCCTCGATTTTGGCGCAGTATTCGGCGATTTCCTCCTCTTTTTCGCCGCAGACGTGGTGCGCGTCGTGGTTCCCTGTGACTACGAGAACGGTCTTGCCGCGAAGCTCCGCCGCCAGAAACCGCATGAATTCCAGCATCTGCTCAACGCCCCTGCCGTTCTGGCACAGATCGCCAGCGACCATTACCGCGTCAACGTCGGCTTTTTCCAGCGCCGCGACGACCCGTTCCCTGCCCGCCTCGAACATCGGGAAGTGAAGGTCCGATATAAGGCCGATCCGCGCGTACCCTTCCGTGCGCTCAGTTCCCTTTACGTCGGCAAAAACCTCTGTCACCTTCAGCCGTTTGGTGAGCGAGTAGCACACGAGAAAAACGCAGAGACCGACGACCGCGCAGGCACCCAAGAATATTCCCAGGCGGGCTGCCGTCACCGCCAGAATCGCATTTTCCATCATTTTCCGTCACTTTTTGCCGATTATCTTCTTTTCCTCGTCCGTCACGAAGATCGCCTTCCTGCGCCAGATCGCGGCGCCTAAAGCGATTCCTATCCAGACGCCTCCCACGAGCGAAAGGAGCGACCAGAACACTACCGCGCCTACGGGAATCGCGCTGTCTCCGCCGTTCCCGCTTCCTCCCGGTACGTCATCGGGTCTTATCACGTCGGACGTGGGCGTCGGTTCGGGCGTCTCTTCGGCATACTCAGTCGGTTCCGGGGTCTGTGTAGCGCTTTCGGTCTCGATTACCGCCATCGTCGGCGTGGGAGTCGGCGTTGCCGTCGGTGTGGGCGTCGGCGTGTCGGTGGGCACTTCGGTCGGCGTTGGCGTCACGTTCGGGTCCGGAGTCTGGTCAGGTCCGGGCGTAGGTGAAGGCGTGTCCGTCGGTTCCGGCGTATCCGTCGGCGGCGGCGTCACGCGCGCGATCTCGTAAACGGTTTTCGACGTCATTCCCGACATGTTCCCCTCTGAAACGTACGCCTGCACCGTGATCTTCGAGACCGGATTTTCGTCCGCTGTAAAATGAATTATGCACACGGTCGCGCTGCCGCCCGAAATAATAAGGTTCGAGTTCGATTCCGCCTCAATCGAAAGCACCGAGTTTTTGTACTCCGTTTTGATTGAAAAGCCGTTCACGGGCTCCACAAGCGACACGGAAAGACCGTTGACCTCGACTGTGATGCCGCCGGTTATCTCTCCGTTGCCCGAAAGGCCCTCGATCGCAATCTCGACCTCGACCTGCTCGCCGGCGTTGTAAAGTCCCGAAGGCCAGCGCGCAATCGCCGAAAAGCCGGCCGCAATTACTGTAGGATGCGCGTTTTGCGCCGCGAAAGCGATAACAAGAACGGCCGCAAACATGATAACAGCCGCCGCGAACGCCGCCTTTTTATTCGATTTTGTCGAGCTGTCAGCCATTCGTCAACCGCCTTGCCGCGCCTTTTTTTCGGGCGTTGCCCGTTCCGTGCGTAGTTCTTAGTTTACTCTTTTTTCGCCTCTGCCGCAACAGAAATTTTATTTTCCGGCATTTTCCGGACCGTTTTCAGAATCGTTTTCGCCGTCGGTTATGTCTTCGTTCTCCGCTCCGTTTTCATTCCCGGTTGCTGCTGCGTTCCCGTTCCCGAGCGTGTTCCCGTTCCCGAGCGTGATCCCGAGCGCGTCAAGAAGCCGGAACGATTTCTTGCGCACGAACAGGACCGCGAAGTAGGCCGTCGCGGCAACCGCCAGTACAACCGTAATTACAATCGTCGGAACGTCCCACCAGGTACCGTCGCCGAGCGTCGGCACGACCAGCCCGCAGAAGTTGTACACGCCGTGAAGCACCACCGGCACGGTGACGTTCCCGGTTATGAGCATGCACGCCGCGCACATCGCCCCGACGAGCGCCGAATAGCCGACCTGCTGCAGCACCGGGCCGATTCCCGCCCCTTCAAGAAGGTTGAGCAGGTGGTAAAGCCCGAAAAGGCAGCTCGTTCCCGCGATGCACAGGAACACGTGCAGGCGCGTCTTGCATTTTTTGAGGAAATACGGGAAAAGCAGCCCCCTGAACGCGAGTTCTTCAAAAAATCCTACGCACATGCACTGCACGAAGAAAATCAGTACCCACAGGGGCGTGTCGGTGATCCGGCAGCTTCCCGTCGCGAGCGAAATCGCCGGCAGGTTGTTGACCGCCACAAGCAGCGCGGGCAGCGTGAGCAGAACGCTCTTCCAGAATTCCCCGGCCGGCCTCCACGAGAACACGCGGAGCTCGCTCTCTTTTATAAGCAGCAGGAAAAAAACGCCCGCCAGCAGGCGCGTCAGCCCCGTGTTCAGAATGAGGTCGTGAACGCTGTCGCCGGTAAATGCGAACTTGCCGAACTCAAGAACCACGCACCCCGCAAGCAGCACGATCTCCGCGACCGTTGTCCATTTAACCCTTAACTTTTTTCCTGCCATAGTACTTGTTATACAAAATCAGAAACAGCGCGACGCCGCCCACGACAAGCAGAATGCTCGTGAACTGCGAAGGCGTAAATATCTTAATAAAGAACTCTCCCCTGTCGTCGTCCCTCAGGAACTCCGCAAAATACCGCCAGATCCCATAGCTGACCATGTAAACCGGCATCCCGAACAGGAACCGTTCCTTTTTTAAATTAAAGAACAAAATGACGCCGAACAGCACGAACAGGAACGCACTCTCCATCAGCTGCACCGGAATCGTCTTATGGTCCATCCCGACCAGATGAATTCCGAAAACGCTGTCCGTGGGCTTCCCGTAGCAGCACCCCGCGAAGAAGCACCCGATCCTTCCGAGCGCGTGCGCGACTGCAATACACCCGCCGCCAATCGACAGCAGGTCCGGAAACTTCCTCAAATGCTCGTTCTCATGCTTCTTGAAGACAAGCGCCCCCGCCCCGAAATACACGACAAAGAACACCGCCGTTCCCGCGATAAGCCCGCCCAGGAACGTCGCCCCGGTATTCTTGTCCAGGCTGAACACTCCCGTCTTCCAGTAGTCGAACACCGCCTGAGCCAGCACGGCTCCCAGATACCCGGCCACCACCGACAGAAACCCGTCAAACAGAATGAAATTCTGCAGCCTCGCGGTAAACTTCCTCCTGTCCGCGCAAATTCTAAATATAAGAAACGCGGCCAGAACTCCCGCCAGCAAAAATATCGAATACAGGTCGATTCCCCAGAAAAGCTCGTAAGGATACATACGCCAAATTCCTTCCCGCGGCCCGTGTCACACCGTTCATCCGCCCGCTCATTTTACCACAAACCCGCCTCCCCCGCAACTTCCGAAAATGGCTTCCCTTTTTGCTTGCGGCGGCGGCCGGCCACCTTTTAACATCGAGGGCCGGCCGGCGGTAAAAAAAGCCGGCGGCCGCAGAAACGAATCCGGGCCGCCGGCGCTGTAAAACTATTTAAACTTTAAGAATCAATCCTTTATCAGGAAGCGGTTCTTCAGTCCTCTTTCTTTTTGATCACAATCGTAGCGACCGCAAGCAGAGTAATCATTGCGAATCCGCCGCCGATGAAGGTCTTGCATCCGGGCTTCTTGTCGGGCTCATCGGGTTCGGTCTTCGGAGCGGGCGGAAGTCTGTCAAGGTCTATCTCGAGCTTGTTGATCGTGAAGAGGTTGTAGTCCTTCTTGTTCATGTACTTCTTCGTGTTCTCAGGCTGCTGAGTCTCAACGTGGAAGTTGAAGAACAGAGTCGCGTTTGCGGGAATCTTAACGTCTTCGGTAAGCTCAACCTGAACGCTCTTCATCGTCGAGGGGTATACGCCTTCGGAGCCGTCGGATTCGGTCTTGGTGGTCACGCACTTCGCGGTGCCGATGATAACGCCGTCGGTGTACATCTTCTCGGGATGCTCCGCAACGTAGTCGAGCGCCTTCTTAACGTTCTGGTAAACGTCGCCGGTGGTAATCGTGATCGTGTTCTTCTGCTGAGGATCGGCGGTCACGTCGTCGTAGAGCTGAGTTCCGAGAGCGTCGATCTCAACCGTGATGTTGTCGATAACGACCTTGGTCACCGGGTTGCCGATAGCGGGAGAACCCTGGACGTAAATCACGTTGCCCTCTTTGTCCGTTCTGGTCATGATGTGTTCCTGCGTGATCACGAGGTTCGGATCGTTGTATCCGACGAGGTCGTCTTCGGTCTTCTTGCCGTCGCCGTCAAAGTCGATGTAGTCGATCGTGAACATCTCAATGCTGCAGCCGTTGATCCAGTTCTTCTTCTCTTTCACGAGGCTGTTGAACGCCTTCTTGTCCTTCGCGGTGCCGACCTTGCCGTCGCCGTCGTAGTCAACCGTTGCGTCCATCGCCGACTCGTCGAAGTTGTACTTCTCGGGAAGAGTGATAACGCCCTTTTCGAGCAGAATCGCGTTGGTTATCGTCGTGTAGTCAAGAATCTTGCCGTTCTCGTCGCCGTTCTCCTTGCGGCTCTTAAGATCGATCCAGGAATACTTGTCCTCGCCCACTTCGATGAAGGGCTCGATCCTGTGGCCGTCTCTGGCGTGCCAGATTCCGTTCTTGTCGATGACGTAGCTGTTGATGTCGATACGGAGGTTGTTGCCGTCGGCGTCAAGCTCCTGATCGAGGAAGTAACCGTCCGCGTCTCTCGTGAAGTTCGGGTTCGGCGTGCCGGCGTCGTCGTAATACTCGCTTACGCCGTAGAGAGTAGCCGCGCTGATAATGCTGACAGCGGTGTTGTCGGCAATCTGCGTGAGACCGTAGTTGGCGTTGATCGCGAGGTTGGAAGAGTCAATTCCGTAAGGCGCCGAAACAACGCTGTAGAACAGCTTGCTGGTCTTGCCCTTCGCGAGCTCTTTGTTGCCGTAGGAAAGCATGTCGTTGGTGTAGCTGCCGTCTTTGCTCGTGAACGCAACGATCGGAACAATGTAGCTGTCCGAGGGGTCCGCGAAAATCCATGCCTTGTCGAGAATGACATCCTCACCGTTTTCGTCTTTCACGACGTTTCCGTAGATATCTTTCTTGACAATACCGTCGGCCTTGGTCACATACTTATATGTCAGGACAACGGCCTCTTTATAGTGAGCCGTCATGGAATAGAAGTCAAATCCGTCGCCGGTCGGGGCTTCCTCATCGGCAAAAGCGTGAAGAGCCATGCAGGAAACGGCCATTATGACTGTTAAAATGATCGCTAAAATCTTTTTCATCTAAAAACCTCCTAACAAGCGAAAAAAATTTCCCTATAAGGTATAATACTACGCGCGCAGAATAAAGTCAACCGCATTTTTCCGGCGCTGTCTTTTTCTTCACCGCCATTGTAGCACATGTTCAACTGTTTTTCAACTACATTTTATTCCTGCGATTTTAAGCGAATTTCAAGCATTTATTAAAACGCAGGCGCGGATCAGGCTGAAGTTAACCGTGCGTTAATCTCAGTTGCGCTCTTCGCCGTCCATAGCCTCGTCTTTTTCGCTCACAGACAACTCTATATAGGCGGCCGAACACGGTCCGGGAAGCGAAACGTTTAAGGTCGTTCCTTCTATAGCGGCGCCTGTTCCTGCGAGCTTCGGGTACACGAGGTCAACGCTAAACGTATCCCCGTATTTTGACAGATCGAGCCGCAGATTGTTCTCCGTTTCGTCCTGCCTCCAGCACGCCAGGAGAAGTTTCCCGCGTTCTCTTGAAAGAAGCCCGAACGTGACGATTCCCTTCTTTGTCATGTCGAACGTCCCCGCAGGGTAAACGGGAACGCTGTCTGCCGCGACCGCCCTGTTCTTCTTGTATATGGCGCACGCCTCTTTGATAAGCTTCTTTCCGTTTTCGTCTGCCCGGTCTATCCTTCCCGACAGGTACATGAGGCCCATAAGGCCCGTCACCATGTTGTACGCGATCTCCCTGCCGTCGGCGTACCGTTCAGTGAAAGAAGCCGGCCTCTCGAACGTCATCCGGTCGTAGATCGGCGACGGATACGGATACGCCCAGATTCCGCATCTCTCCGGAGGCATCGCAACCTCGCTGCCCGAGACGATCGAAGGCATCATCCTGAAGTCCTCCTGGTCGCTCACCGATTGGAGATGAAAGTGCGCAAGCGTTCCCATGTCCGACCTCATCGCCCCGCTGCCGCAGTTTTCGATAATCAGATCCGGGTATTTTTCTCTGACCGAGTCTATAAAGGCCCTGAAGCACTTCACGTATTCCGCGAGATTTTCCGCAAGCGAGCGCTCCGGTTTTTCTTCAACGCAGTCCGAATCTTCACTGCAAAGCGCCGGCGCCGGTTCGGAAGCCGGGTCGCGCGGGTCGATTCCGATGCCCGAAGTGCGGTTGTAGTCGTTTTTGATAAACCTGACACCCATTGAGTAAAGTTTGTCTATCACCGCCCCGGTCCTGTCCCAGACCTCTTTCGTTCTGAAATCCGCGAAGACAGTGTCGCCTCCTATATTCATGCCGTGCCTTTTCAGAACAAGCTCCGGGTGGTTCTTCGCGAACTCCGACCTTGCGCTCGCCGATTCAATCTCAAGCCAGATTCCCGGCTTCATTCCTTTCGACTCGACGTACCTGAAAATTCCTGCAAGGCCTTCTTCGCCGAAAAGCTCCTCATTTATTTCCCAGTCTCCGAGACTTGCGGACCAGTCGCGGGAATTTCCGAACCACCCCGCGTCCATCACATAGTACTCGGCTCCCGCCTCCGCGGCCGCGTCGATGAGCGGCAGCGATTTTTCGCGAGTCGGCAGCGCCCAGATGCAGTTCATGTAGTCGTTAAAGCAGAGCGGCGGGAATCCGTTTTTGAAATCCGTTCCGCAGGCCCTGAACGCCTCCCGGTAATACTTTGTCAGTTCGCCGGCCGCCTCCTCGAATCCGCCTTCCACGTACGAGCAGGTCGCAGCGCAGGTCGTATAAGACTCTCCGGGTTCAAGCTTTACGTACCAGCCGTCGTTGGTCTCGTATTCCGCCGACACGAACACCGCCAGTGTCACGTTCTCGCCCTCTCCGCGAAGGCTTATATCTATCGTCCAGCCCGAACCGCTCTCGGACGTGAACACCCATGTTTTCCCGAGCACCGTGTCCTCTATCATAACGACCGGCAGGTGTCTGCTCGTGGTCCACGTTCCCGTCGACGAAAAGCTGACGTTCGTGTGCGAGCCGTGGTTGAAGGTTTTGTAAAGTCCCATATCCGCCGCGGCTTTGTGTCTCCACTGGGCCTCGCCCTGCCACGCGGTGTGCGCATAGTGGATCACAAACCTGTCGTCCGTGACCGGCAGCCCCGCGCCTATCCCGCAGAGGTAGATTGCCGAGAGCGCGTCGACGACCACAGGACCGGCCCCTTTGTTGGCGACCGTAGTCCTTTGTTTTACTGTGGAAATTCCGCTGAAATTCTCCGCCGAGATTCTCACCGAAACGCCTCTTCCCGGTATGTCGAAAACCGCGTCTCCGTCATCGCTCACAAACACCGGCTCGCTTTCATTCCTGTTCTCCGAATGGTAGGTGTTGGAGTTCTCGGCGTTCAAATCAATATAGTAACTGGGTCTGTACTCCGGAAACATATTATGCGCCTCCTAATCTTTTTCTCACTTGCGATTTCAACGTTTCTTCGCGTTCATTATACAATCTTTTGGCTCTCCCGGCAATCTTAAAAGGCCTCTCTTTCAGCCTCAAGAATGCCCTTCAACCCGTTTCTTATCTGCGTTGCGCTTCTTTCTGAACTCCGCCGGCGTCGAACCGTATTTGTCGCGGAATATCCGGTAAAAGTATTTCATGTCCGAATACCCCACCGACTCCGCCACCGTCTGCACCGGCAGCCCGGTTTCTGAAAGCATTGCCGCCGCGTGCTCGAGCCTTATGTTCTGCAGGTGCCGCACAGGCGTCTCGCCCGCAGTCTCCTTGAACACCCTGTGAAAATATCCCGTGCTTAAATACGCGCGCGAAGCGAGGGTCTCGCAGGATATCTTTTCCGCGTAAAACTCTTTCATATAATTGACGGCGCTCTCCGTCACCGCTTTACGGTATGCGTCCGCACTCCCGTCCCTGCCGCCGAGCTTGAGCCTGAAAACCGAAATGAGAAGTCTCGTCAGGTTCGCGGCGTTCACCTTGGAATAGCCGCTTTGTTTCGCGCGGTACTCCGCGTACATCTCCTTCACGATCCACTCGACGCTTCCGGCGTTCTTCAGAACGATATAGGGCTTCGGCTCGCCGCCCTGTGCCGCGGCAGGCCCGAACAGGAACGAGTACACGATATTGATAAAGTCGTCGCTTTTGCTCACCGATTCGTCCAGCACCGCAGGGTCGAAAAGGCAGTTGTACACCACGAGCGACTCCGGCTTCGTGACCTTGTACCTGTGAGCCACGCCTGCGTTGAAAAGCACCAGGTCGCCTTTTTCTATCTCTGACACAAAGCCGTCTGCGATCTCGTGAACGCCCCTTCCCGACTCCACGTAGGCAATCTCGATGAACGAGTGCCTGTGAAACCCAGAGCTCTCCTCCACCGCGCATCTTTGAATTATTATCTCGCTCCGTTCACTGAGGATCAGAGTATCTCCCTCGGAATAGAATTCGCTCATCTTTTTGTTCCATTCGGTTCTTTAAATCCGTCCTGTCCGTTTCGGAAAACCGCCGTTCCGGGCAAAAGGTATTTCTTCCCAATTCAAATATATTATACCCGTTGTTCTTTAGGCAATGCAACACCCGAAATTCTTTAATCATTTTTTTGTAGCCTGCCTTATCATTTCTCGCACATCATTTCAAATATCAGATTGCATATCCGTCGCTAACCTGTATATATTTGCGCGTTTCGCCGCAGTCTTTCCGCCTGTCTTATAACTATGATATCAGTATACCCCATAAAATCGCCACAATTGCCCATTGAGGTTGCCGCCCTGAATCGTGTATTCTTTCCTCAAGGCTTTAAAACCGGTCAATAAACACTCAAGGAGATTCATTATGGAAAACATGAAAGTCGGAATTGTCTTCGTCGGCAAAATCTACACCCGCACGCCCGACGAGCGCAAAGTGAAGGATCACGAGCTTCGCGACTGCGACAGCCTCAACAACGTGACCGACGAAGCGTTCAGAAACATGCTCTCTGAGCGCGTCCGTTCGCTGATGCCCGCCGGAATCGACACCTTTACCTGCGAGGTCGAAACCGAAAACGACGCAATCGACGTTCCCGAAGCAGATGCCTACGTTCTTATTCCCTTCACGGCCATCGACAAGGTTTTTGTCGTGATCCACTCGAAAAACAGGCATATCGTCGTCTACACGCCGCCTTTTGAGGAATTCTGGTCCTACGGCAACGTCTTCTACCCGTATTTTCTGCGCGACTGCCGCAAGATAGACGCCTATCTCGGAATCGACCCCGACACCTACCTCAGCGAGAACGACGCGGATTTCACCGCCCACATGGAGGCGCTCACCGTCCGCCACCGCATCCGCAACACGCGGGTTCTTTGCGTCGGCGAGGCAATGTACGAGCCCTACCACAGCTTCAACTGGGGCTATGAAGTGATCCGCCTTATCCAGGAGAAACTCGGTATCAAGTGGTTCCACATGGGCTCCGCCAGCTTTCTGAAATTCTTCGAGTCCTGCAGTGATTCTTCCGGCGGCACCGTTCGCGCGCTGGCCAAAGACGACCGCCTGCCTGCGGACTTCTCGGACGCGAACTGCGTGAAGGCCTACAACGTGTACAAAAAGCTGATTGAGAAGTACGGCGCCACCGCTTTCACGGTCAACTGCCTCGAGTCCATCGTTCACACATCCTGCCACACCACTTCGTGCTTCGCGCTCTCCATGCTTAACGACGAGGGAATCATCTCCGCCTGCGAAGCTGACGCTACCACCCTTATCGACATGCTGATCACCTCTTACGCCTCGAACGCGCCGTCGTTCATGCTCAACCCGTACCTTTTCCCGGCAGACAACAAGCTGTTCGTATCGCACTGCACTTCCCCCAGGAAGCACAGCTTTGCCAACGACGAGAAGGACGACTTCAACACGTACGCGTATTTCGAGATCCGCTCGCTTCCTTGCGGTCTCCAGGTCCTGAAGCAGCCCGGCCCCGTAACAGTCACCGGTATTTCCCACGACAAGCTGGACAAGATGGTCATCGTCCGTGGCAACCTCGTCAGGAACACCGCGTTCCCGTCCTGCCGCACGCAGGTCGAGATCGACGTTCCCGGTGGCATCAAGAAGCTCGCCGACTGCTATGAAGGCCGTCACTGGGCGCTCGTCTACGGAGATCAAAGCGAAAAGATCGCACGCGCGAACACCCTTCTCGGAATCGAAAGCATAATCATCTGACGCTCCTCTTTTTCCGGGTTTCACCTGAAAATCATTTTTTACGGTTTTATCGCCGGCCGTGGTCTTTGGTTTTTGTCCGCGGCCGGCTTCTTTTTTTCACGCCAAACATTTGAAGCACCTTGTAAAAACCGCTGGAAAAATTTCCCCGTTTTGTGTATCATTTACCCAGAGAAACCGGGCGTTTTAAACGCCGACTGATATTTCGGAGGTAAATATGGCAAAATCAAGACTTATCGGAGGTTATCCGGTTATCGGAATCAGACCGACCATCGACGGCCGCCGCGGCCCTATGAAACTGAGGGAGAGCCTCGAGGATCAAACGATGGGTATGGCTGAAGCCGCAAAAAAGCTATTTGAAGAGAATCTTCGTTACTCCAACGGCGAACCCGTTAAGGTCGTGATCGCGGACACCACCATAGGACGCGTTCCCGAGTCTGCGGCATGCGCGGAGAAGTTCCGCCGCGAAGGGGTCGACATAACTCTTACCGTGACTCCCTGCTGGTGCTACGGCTCGGAGACCATGGACATGGACCCCCACACTATCAAAGCGGTATGGGGCTTCAACGGGACCGAGCGGCCCGGAGCAGTCTACCTTGCGTCCGTTCTCGCCACCCACGCCCAGAAAGGTCTTCCCGCTTTCGGAATCTACGGTCACGAAGTTCAGGAC
>JAEEGI010015386.1_pt1 | contig 15936 bp, 12 predicted proteins | sample 8958751 | NCBI WGS metagenome assembly JAEEGI01 (sample SAMN16246545, study PRJNA631951) | gut metagenome | biome: gut microbiome; feature: rumen; material: KS-attached | host: Bos | place: Iran: Karaj | collected 2018-10
GATACGGATACGGATCTGGTCTCTCTGTCCGGTGTGCATTACGCCTTCCAGGCAGTTCATCCAGGAGTGGAGCTTTCTCTCGAATACAGGCTCGAAGTCCGGCTGCATGTTCTTGCCGCCGACCTCGGCTATGTAGGCAAGCTGGATGCTTCCGCCCGGCTCGTAGATCTTTTCGCCGGAACCGGAGATGACGTCGAACACCTTGTCGAAGTCCGGTCCTACTACTGTTATCTTGTGGTCTTCTATCTCGCGGACGTCCTTGCTGGTAACGAGCTCGAAGCAGTCCGTGCGGCTTCCGTAGGCTTCCACGTACATGTCGCTCCTGCGGATTATCTCGCCTTCGAAGGCCGTATTGAACGCGATAGGAATATCCATCGCCGTTACCTTAAGCTTGATGTCTCTGGCCTCCAGAGAGGTCTCTATCCAGCCCTTGGTGTCCTTCTGTATGATGAGGCTCTTGGGGACTTTCCAGAGTTCTTCCTGTTCGTTGGTTATTACCGGGAAGCCCAGCGCTATCGCGCCGCCTCCGCAGGCTACCGTAAGATCGTCCACCGGGGAGTAAGCGTTTACGAACGCCTTGATCCTCTCCAGGGTGTAGGTGTTCATGCCCCAGTAGTCCAACGGCTGGATGTTTCCGAATATCATGGCGGCTCTCATTACGAGGTCCACTACGTGGGAAACGCTCCAGATGTCCGGACCGACTTCTACGATACGTACCTTGAAGCCCATGGATATGCCCATGCGCTTGGCCTGGTCGATTATTCCTCCGATCAGGAACACGAATATGCCCCTGGCCTGGTAGCCCTTGATGATGTCGCGCGCTTCCTCATCGGAAGGTGCCGGACCTATCATGACCACGAAACCCGGGATGTCCTGAGTTACGAGCGGAAGACCAAGTTCTCTTACCTCGGCGTCCGTCATGTGGCCGTGGTATTCGCCCTTGTAGGGCTGAGTGTCGTCCGCGTACTTTACGGCCTCTATCACCTGAGCGGCCATCGCCGTGGCGATGCCGGAGTGGAAGATCTCCGTGGTGCGTTCCTTCTTGGTCATCCACTCTTTGATGGGGCCTTCCATCGCAGCCTTAAGGTCTGCGAGGGTCTTTACTTCGATACCTGTATATTCCAGTATGATAGCGCAGTTGAACGCGGTATCCGGAAGGATGCAGGGATGATCCTCACCGAGCTTTTTTATGGCAGCGGCAAGGTCTTTCTGCGCTTTTTCGTACATCTGATCGCTTCCGTTGAATACACAGTCAAATAAGCGTCTCACGCCATTTACCTCCTGTCGTCGTCCGCTTTAGCGGCTCTGTCTATCTTTTCCTTGATGCGTCGTATCTCTTCCACCGTTTCCGGCGCGGTGTCGTAGGGAGAGGCGCAGGCCCTGTCGGCGTCGGAGACCGCGCCGTTTAAGTGCACCATGCCCAGAAGATCCTCTTCAGGAACGTTCTCCCTTATGAAGGCTTCGTCCTTTTCGTCCCTTACCTTGTTGGCAACTACGGATACTTTGGCAACGCCGAGGTCCTTTGCGAGCCTCTGGACGCTGTGGTAGGTCTGGATGCTCCTGGCTCCGGGCTCCACCACCACGATGAACTGGTCCACCAGGTCCGTGGTGCCCCTTGAGAGATGCTCAAGGCCGGCCTCCATGTCCATTATCACCACCTCGTCCCTCTGGATTATCAGATGGGAGAGGAGCCTTTTGAGTATCACGTGCTCCGGGCATACGCAGCCCTGGCCGCCTACCTTTACGGTCCCCATCAGCAGGAGCTTCACCCCGTTGATCTCGTAGGAGAGCATGTCCGGAAGATCGTCCACCTTGGGATTGATCTTGAAGAAACGCTCGAACTCGTCCGCGTGGGTGCGCTGCTTGATGAGGTCCTTCATCTCGGTTATGGGGGTGATCTTCTCCAGATCCTCCTCCTTAAATCCGAGGGCAAGGCCCAGGTTGGCGTCGGGGTCTACGTCGGCGCAGAGGACCTTGCGTCCTTCGTCCGCGTAGAGCCTGGCCAGGCATGCCGCAAAGGTAGTCTTGCCTACTCCGCCTTTTCCGGTAACGGCTATCTTCATATCAGATACCCAGCGCCGCGCGCTTGGCCTCTATGCCTTCTATGATGCTCTGCACCAGAGCATCCGGATCGGTGTTGATGATGTATCCGGCGCCTACCATCTTCTTGGTGCCCTCGGTGATCAGTTGCATCATCTGCGGGGAACCGCCTACCAGAGGATCTATTCCCAGGTAGGTATCTATGCCCGTGGCGACTACGTAGTTGGCTATGGATACAGCCTTCTCGCTCATCCACTCGGGAGCGCAACCTACTACAGGCAGCTGAGTGGTGTCTATGCCCCAGTCCTTGGCTATGCCCGTAACGAGGAGCATCATGCGGCTGATGTCTACGCAGGAGCCCATGTGCAGTACCGGCGGGATGTCAGCCAGCGTGCAAACGCGGCGCAGGCCTTCTCCGCAGAACTGCTTGGCCCTCTTGTCCAGAAGACCGGCCTTGGACGCTGCCTGAGCGGCGCAGCCTGTGGCTACGATAACGATGTCGTTCTCCAGGAGCTTCTTCATTATCTCTATGTGGGAGTAGTCCGGGCGGACCTTCGGGTTGTTGCAGCCTACCATGGCTACGGCTCCGCGGATGACGCCGGACTTTACGCACTCGATGAGAGGCTTGTAGGTGTCGATCTCGTCGATGTGGCTGTTGGTAACTGTGTCCAGACGGCTCTTGATGCCCTCGCAGGAGTATCCCACGTTAGCGATGTGCTTGTGCTCCGGTATGAAGATCTTTCCGGGCTCTCTGTTCGGGAAGTTCTCTATTGCTTCCTTTACTATCTTCTTTGCCACGTCGCCGGCGTTCTCGCTGGTGATGGGCAGGTACTCGGAGAGCGGGATCCTCGCTATCGGAGAAGTGGTATAGAACTTGGTGTGGAAGCACTCGGAAACAGGTCCGATGTTCGGGAAGATGCACTGTACGTCCACGACTATGGCGTCGCAGACACCGGTCAGGATGACGGCTTCCTGCTGGAGGAAGTTGCCTGCCATCTTGATCTTGTGGCGCATCATCATTTCGTTTCCTGTGCAGCAAAGACCTACGACGTTGATGCCCTTGGCCCCCACCTTTCTGGCCAGTTTGAGCATCTCGGGGTCTTCCGCGTAGCGGATGATCATCTCGGATACCGCGGGATCGTGTCCGTGGCATACGATGTTGACCTGATCCAGGGCCATGACGCCCAGGTTGCCCTCGGTCTCGTGCGGCATGGGTGTGCCGTACATGATGTCGGACATCTCGGTACCGGTCATGGAACCGCCCCATCCGTCGGACAGACCGCAGCGCAGGGACTGGCGTACCAGTGCCTCGGCGTCAGCGGTGTTGCCCATGTGCGTCATGTGCATTGCCGTTACTACTTCGCGGTCAACGGCTCTGGGCATGATGTCTTCCTTTTCCCAGACTTTGCGGCGCTCTTCGGTGGCGCGCTCGGTCCAGCGCTGGTAGCCGGTCGGCTTTCCGTACTCGTTGATCGCGAGCTGTGCAACCTCGTGAGCAACGTCGTAGATATCGCGCCCCTTGGTGGGCACATTCCACTCTTTCGCAAGCTTCAGGAGCTTGCTGGCATCGGTGACGTGGTAGTAGCCGTCTTCGCTGGCGTCGTAAAGCTTCCACGCGCACTCGCGTCCGTGGTCGGAATGCGTGGCGGCTCCGCCTGCAGCCATGCGCAGATAGTTCCTGCCCGCTATGGCGTCGGCGGTAGCTCCGCATATGCCCTTGGGAGCCTTCGGCGTGATGCGGCACGGTCCCATGGCGCAGATACGGCAGCAGATACCTTTTTCACCGAATCCGCAGTGAGGCATCTGATTCTTGACTCTGTCCTGCCAGGTATCGACGCCTACGCTAACGGCTGTTTCGTGCAGACGCGCCTGATCGGCTTCCATCTGCTCTACAGTTGTCAGTTTGAACTCTTGACTCATTCCAGGTATTGTTCCCTTCAAAAACTACTAAAAAACTACACAGGCAAACTTTGCCTATTAATTAACAATGTGCTTACAGCGTCTATATGATATCCCTTAAACAATAATCTATCAAGGAAAATTTACCATTTATATAAGTATAATGTACAGATTCTCATAATATACAAAACGAGCCCGATAACCCCTCCCCCCGGATACGAAGCCTTTCATTATTTATAATAATTCGGGACCGATTTTTTAGCAAAAATGCACATGATCGCCATCCTCCCGGTCGCAGTGATCATGGCAGTGATCATCGCAAGGAAGGCCGACAAGCAGTATGCTGAACAGACTAAAAAAGACCCCGCGCCGGAAACGCGGGGTTTTTAAATGCAATGGATAATGTCAGATCGAAAGGATGTCCTCCGGCTTTTCCGCAAGCAGCCTGGCGCCGTTCTCCAGCAGACAGTCTCTGCTCCGGAAGCCCCAAAGCACTGCAATGCAAGGGATGCCGGAGTTTTCTGCTGTCTTAAGATCCACTTCGGAATCGCCTACGTAGACCGCCTCGTCCGCGCTGTTGCCGAGCTTTTCAAGAGCAGCCATCACCATGTCCGGGGCGGGCTTTCTCGCGACTCCGGGGCGCTCGCCTATGGCCGCGTCCGCGTACTGAGCAAAGAACCTTTCGTTAAGTTCCTGTACTGCGGAATCTATCTTGTTGGATACGATGGCTATCTTGCAGCCTCTCTCCTTAAGCTTTTTCATTACTTCCGGGATGCCGTCGTACGGGCGGGTCTTATCCAGACAGTGCTTGTTGTAGTGCTCTCTGAACACAGGAAGCATTTTATCTATCAGCTCTTCCGGGGTTCCGGGCGGAACCGCGCAGCTTACCGCGTAGCGTATCCCGCTCCCGAAGAACTGCCTGTACTCGTCCAAAGATCTTGGCGGCATTCCGAACTGCTGCAGCACGAAATTGACCGAATCCGTCAGATCCTCTAACGTATTCAGTATCGTTCCGTCCATATCGAAAATGTAAGTGTTTATTCCATCCATGTTATTGAGTGCTTTCCGGCGCATACCGCTAAGGCGATCTGCTTTGCCGCAGCCTTTTCAGTCGAAGAAGTCCGAGTGCTTGATGACGTGGCCCGGTTCCGCTACCAGGAACTGCTCGTCCCAGCGGCCGGATACCAGCTTTTCCATCAGGCGGTTGCTGCCCTGCGCGTAGCCCAGGTCCGCGTTTATCTTGTCCGCCTCCTTCTGCGCGGCCTCCACGTAAGAGACCTCGTAACAGGGGTTGAGACCGGTGTCGATGATGTCCATGTTGCGGTAGTTTCCGAACCAGTAGCGGAACAGGTCCTCGGCGCTCATGCCGCGGTAGGTCTCGTCAGCGGCGCCGCCGTCGCGCAGCAGATGCAGGGCGGAAAAGTCCTTGGGATCGCTCTCATAGAGGTACAGGTGCCCGGCTTCCTTGCGGTTGGGGACGTACAGATCGTCCGTCGCGAGCAGAATGGATATGCAGTCGTCCGTACGCGGAATGACGACGCGGCACGGAAAACTTACGTGATCCCAGCTGCCTCCGCAGAAACCCATGGCGACAAGGATCGTCAGGTCCGCGGGGTCGGGCTTGCCGGATGCCGTTTCCGCGGTTCCATCCGCTTCCGCCGGGGCGTCCGTGCCCACCGGGATCCGCCCGCTTAGTATGCCGTCGATCGTTTCCTTAATTACCTGCTTCATTTCGGCAGGCTCCACGTGATGGCTTCTGTCCACGACAACTACAGGCCAGTGTGTGCCCATGGCCTTTTGCGCGGCGTTAACGTATTCCAGCAATGAACTGCAGCAGAGTATTACAGTCAAAAGCAAAAGCCTCCCCTGCTATTCGCAGGCAGAACGGTTACTTGTATTCCCGGTCCTTCCCGGGCAGTCTTTCCTACAGGGACGCGCCGAAGGCCTTCATCTCCGCAAGATTTTCCGCAGTCAGCTGGCTGCCGCCGCAGAAAGTCTTAATGCCTATGTTCTTAGCCCCGAAGTAGGAGACGAAGCTCTTATATTGAGCAACGGAATTGCTCTTCGCGCGCGGGCTTCCGTTAAGGATAAGAACTTTCATGATATTCGCCTTTTATCCATCGGTTAACGTTTATATTTGTATATTTAAGTATAACACAACGCCGCGGAAATCGGCTTATCTTATGTGGTATAATAGCAGCGAAAAAACTACCGACCCATTTAAATCTGGAGGATTATAAAATGGCAAAAGACGACAGATTCATAAAGATCTACACGCAGGGAAAACTTACCTGTACCGAAATCTGGATAGACAGAGAGACCGGTGTTAATTACTTGTTCCACGCCTGCGGATATGCCGGCGGTCTTACCCCGCTGCTGAAAAAGGACGGAACGCCTGTCATTACCCTGAACGCCGACGAGGACTGGGAATAGCACCGCTGCCCCGCAGTGACCACAAAAAAAACGGAGAGGTATTCCCTCTCCGTTTCGTTTTTATTTCTTTCGCGGATCAGTTGCCCTGCTTGTTGCCGGGACGGAAGCGGACCACCTTGTTGGAGGTGTTCTTCTCCAGCGGGGTGTGGCGAACGAAGATCTGCTTTATCATCTTGTAAGGCGGGTTCTTGGCGTTGGTCTCGTTTACGAACTTCCAGAGGTACTCCTCTACCTTGGCGACGTCGTCGGCGTCCGCGCCCAGAGCGGCCTTTACAACTTCCCAGTCGGGATAGATGGACGCCGCTATTACGGTGTCGTTCTTGTTCTCGGACTCCACTTCGAAGGTCATGGACTCGCTTATGCAGTCGTAGAGCGAAAGCTCGTACTCCAGCTCTTCGGGGAATACGTTCTTGCCGTTCTTGGTGATGATGACGTTCTTGGCGCGTCCGGTAATGTAGATGTAGCCTTCCTTGTCGATGAAGCCCAGGTCTCCGGTATGGAACCAGCCGTCCTTAAGGACTTCCGCGGTAAGGTCCGGACGCTTGTAGTATCCGAGCATTACGTTCTCGCCGCTGAGGCAGATCTCGCCTATGCCGTCTTCGTTGGGCTCGTAGATCTTGGCTCCGCAGCCCGGGAAGGCAACGCCTATAGAAGCGGCCTTGGGGCAGGTGTCCGGGTTGAGGGCGCCCATGGGAGCGCACTCGGAAAGACCGTAGCCCTGCAGAGCCTGGATGCCGAACGCCTGGAAGTCTTCCAGGATTGCCGGATTGATGGCAGCGCCGCCGGAGATGAACATGCGGAACCTGCCGCCGAACGTCTCCTTTACCTCCTTGAAGAACATGTCGGAAATGTCCTTGTGGAGCTTGTTGCGGAAGAACCTGGAGATCTTAACGCCCTTCCTGGCGACCTTTTCCTTGCCCTTTGCGCGTATGCCCTTCCAGATCTGCTTGTGCAGCGTCTCGAAGACAGCGGGAACTCCGAGGAAGAACGTAGGACGCACTTCCTGGATGTTCTTTACGATGTATTTGAGTCCTTCGCAGTGAGCGACGGCCGAGCCCTTGTAATGAGGCATCAGGAAATCCGCGGTGTATTCGTAGGTGTGATGGATCGGAAGCATAGAGAAGAAGATCTCGTGATCCGATACGTACAGCACGGTCGGGGAAGCCATCAGGTCCGCGCAGATGTTGCGGTGGGACAGCATTATGCCCTTGGCCATGCCGGTGGTTCCGGAGGTGAAGATTATTATGGACATCTCGCGGGAGTCGATCTGAGCGTCTATGAAGCTGCGGTCGCCGGCAGCTACGAGCGCCTTACCGGCCTCCAGGAGCTTCCAGAAGGAAAGGACCTGTACGGACTTCTTCTCTTCCGTTCCCTCGAGCTCGACTTCGACCGTACGGTCCTCGTGCGCCTGCTGGGCAATGAGGAACTTGAGCGGTGTGTCGCCCTCGGCCATCATGCGGGTGAACATAGGCTCGCGCTTCTTGTCGAAGAGGACGGCTGTAGCTTCGGATTCCTTAATGAGGTTCTTAAGATCCTCGTAGGGGAGCTCCCTGTCCAGAGGCACGGCGCAGCCCGTTCCGCAGACTACCGCCATGTCGCTGACGGACCAGGTGTAGTTGGTATCGCCGATGATCGCTATGCGGTTCTCCTTAAGACCCATGGCTATGAGCTGGGTGCCCAGAGCGTTGATGTCGGCCATGTATTCGGTAAAGGTGATGGTCTTGTACGGGCCTTTTTCAAGCTTGGTGTAGAACGCTATGTGATCCGGGAAAAGCTCCGCGGAGGTCTCGATCATGTTCTTTATGGAGATGATCGGACGGGGATCGCGGTATTTTACGAACGGACGCGGGTCGTCCTTAACGGCCTGTACCTGGCGGTTCGCCCAGTCCCAGTCGTCCTTGAGCATGCGTTGATATTCTTCGGGGGAAACGGGTTTCATTCGGTGACTCCTTTCACTTGTTCCTTGTGGTCCGCGCTTGTTTCCAGCGTGTAGATGCATTCTTCCAGCACCTCGTTAAGCTTGCGGAAACCGCGGTATATGATCTCCTGTTCCTCCGGTGTGAAATCCCTGAGGGTGGCGTCGATCACTTGATTTCTGTTAGCGGCCTGATAGACGGTAACGAGCCTGCCTTTGCGGGTAAGGAAGATGTCGGACCGGCGTTCGTCGGTGAGGCTCCTGCGGCGCTCCACGTAGCCTGTGCTTTCCAGCTTCTCCAGCAATGTGGTGCAGGACGGCTTGGAGATCTTAAGGTACGCGGCTATCTCGCCCTGTGTCCTGGAACCCTTTCCTTCCGCCGCTGCCTCGTAGATGAATTCCATGGCGTTGCGGCCGCGGAAAGATGTCGACGTCCGTGAATACTTGCGCTTCGTTTCTTCTAAAAGAAGCGCGTTGTGATATGTGCGCACGAGCGCGGCGTTAAAAGGATTTCGGATGACGGCCATCTTTCGGGGGTCCCTCTCCGGAGCCTAAGCCCCGGACATAAGCAAGTTAAATCGTTAGACTATCTAACCAATATCGGAAGTTTACACTATACGCATCCGCTTGTCAACAAGTTCCGTAATACCAAAATCCTTATAAAATCTGTTTCTACAGAGCGGCAAAATAAGATATAATAAAATATCAATATTAATATCAGTTTTCTACTTGGAGGATCAAAATGACTAAGGGTGCTCAGTTATACGAGGGCAAAGCAAAGAAAGTATTCGAAACGGACGATCCGGAACTTCTGATCGTATCGTACAAGGACGACGCTACCGCGTTCAACGGCCTTAAGAAAGGCACTATCGTGGGCAAAGGCGTTATAAACAATCAGATGAGCAACGCGCTGATGAAGGTCCTGGAAAAGAAAGGCGTTCCAACCCACTTCGTGGAGGAGCTGAGCGAGCGCGACACGCTCGTAAAGCGCGTAAAGATCGTTCCCCTGGAAGTAATAATCAGGAACATCGCCGCGGGATCCTTCTCCAAGCGCTACGGCGTGGAGGAAGGCACTCCTCTGGCAAGGCCCACCATCGAGTTCTCGTACAAGAACGACGAGCTCGGCGATCCTCTGATCAACGATTATCATATCCTTGCGCTGCGTCTGGCCACCGACGAAGAGCTGGAGACCATCAAGACCTACGCTTTCCGCGTAAACGAAGAGCTTAAGAAGTTCTGGACCTCCTGCGGAGTCACCCTTGTTGACTTCAAGCTGGAGTTCGGAAAGCTTTCCGACGGCACCATAGTCCTTGCGGACGAGATAAGCCCGGACACCTGCAGGCTCTGGGACAGCGCCACCGGGGAAAAACTGGACAAGGACCGCTTCCGCCGCGATCTCGGCGGAGTTGAAGACGCTTATCACGAGATAATGAAGCGTCTGGAAGAACACATAGCCGAGGCCTGATCATCATGACTGACACTTACGAATCGCCGCTTTCCTCGCGATACGCCTCCAGGTACATGCTGGAGCTGTTCTCCGCCGACACCAAGTTTCAGACGTGGAGAAAGCTCTGGATAGCGCTCGCCAAGGAAGAGATGGCGCTTGGACTGCCCATAATGCAGGTTCAGGTGGACGAGCTTTCGGAGCACATTACGGACATCGATTACGAAGTTGTCCGCAAGCGCGAAAAGGAAGTCCGCCACGACGTAATGGCCCACGTTTACGCCTACGGAAAAGTTGCTCCGTCGGCCGCCGGGATAATACACCTTGGCGCAACAAGCTGCTACGTTACGGACAACGCGGACCTTATCCTCTACAGGGACGCTCTTAAGTACATCCGCAGGGAAGTTCTGGCCGTAATAAAGAACCTGGCGGAATTCGCCGACAAGTACAAGGCGCTGCCTACCCTGGGCTACACGCACTATCAGCCGGCCCAGCTGGTCACCGTTGGCAAGCGCGCCGCCCTCTGGATGCAGGATCTCCTTTCCGACGTAAAGGAGATCGACTTCGCGATAGAGAACATCAAGTTCCTCGGCTGCAGGGGCACCACCGGCACCGAGGCCAGCTTCATGGATCTCTTCGAGGGCGATCAGGAAAAGATAGATAAGATGAACCGCGCTCTGGCGGCCGATTTCGGCTTTACCGAGTGCTTCGACGTCTGCGGACAGACCTACCCCCGCAAGGTGGACAGCCGCGTGCTGAACGCCCTGTCTTCCGTTGCGCAGCGCGCTTACAGGATGGCCAACGACATACGTCTGCTGCAGCACGACAGGCAGGTGGAGGAACCCTTCGAGAAGAACCAGATAGGCTCTTCCGCCATGGCGTACAAGAGAAATCCCATGCGCTGCGAACGCATATGCTCGCTGTCCAGATACCTGATGGCGGACGCCATGAACGCGCCCCTTACTGCCTCCGTACAGTGGCTGGAGAGGACGCTGGACGATTCCGCGAACCGCCGCATATCCCTGCCGGAAGGCTTCCTGTGCGCGGACGCGGTGCTTCGCCTTGCGCAGAACGTTACGGACGGCCTCCACGTAAACGAAAAGATAGTGGAGAAAACAGTCCGCGAATACCTGCCCTTCATCGCCACGGAGAACCTGCTTATGGAAGCCGTAAAGCGCGGAGGCAACAGACAGGAGCTGCACGAGATAATACGCAGATGCTCCATGGAAGCGACCGCCAGGATGAAGAACGGCGAGGAATGCGACCTTCTGGAGCGTCTTGCCGCGGAGAAGCAGTTCGGCCTTTCGGCCGAGGAGATGGACAGCATACTGGATCCGTCTCTCTACATCGGAAGATGTCCGCAGCAGGTGACCGCCTTCCTGGAAAAGGTAAGACCGCTGCTGGAGGGACTCGACGCCGAAGCGGTCGAGATAAACGTTTAAGGAACGATTGGAATGGAAAAGATACTGGTCCTGGATTTCGGCGGACAGTACGATCAGCTGATAGCCCGCAGGGTGCGCGAGCTGAACGTATACGCGGAGATCAGACCGTACAACGGAATAACACCGGAGGAGATACTCGCGGAAGGCTACGCCGGCATCATATTTACCGGCGGGCCCAACAGCGTCTACGATCCGGCGTCCCCGCACTACGATCCGGCTGTGCTTAAGCTTGGGATACCCATCCTGGGAATATGCTACGGCCACCAGCTCCTTGCGTGGATGGCGGGCGGCGAGGTCTGTACCGCCGCTGAAAAGAGCGAATACGGCAAAGTCACCGTAAGCGTTAAAAAGCCGGAAAGCATACTGTTTACAGATGTTCCCGCGGAGAGCGTCTGCTGGATGAGCCATACGGATTTCGTTAATCAGGTCCCGGAAGGTTTCTCTGTTACCGCGGTCACCGGTGCCTGTCCCTGCGCGGCCTTCGAGGACGCGGAGCGCAGGCTGTACGGAGTGCAGTTCCACCCGGAGGTCACCCATACCGAATACGGTTTCAGGATGCTCGGCAATTTCGTCCTTAAGGTCTGCGGCTGCAAGCCGGAATGGCGGATGGACGATTTCTGCAGGAAGTCCCTTAAGGAGATACGCGAAAAGGTCGGAGACGGCAAAGTGCTGCTTGCTCTGTCCGGAGGCGTGGACTCTTCGGTCTGCGCGGCGCTGCTGGCGGAAGCCGTCGGTAGCAATCTTACGTGCGTCTTCGTGGACCACGGAATGATGCGCAAAAACGAGCCGGAAGAGGTAAAAGAAGCCTTTTCCAGGTGGAACATCAACTTCATGGGAATAGACGCGTCAGAACGCTTTTTAGAGCGTCTGAAGGGCATAACGGAGCCCGAGCGCAAAAGAAAGATAATAGGCGAAGAGTTCATCCGCGTGTTCGAGGACGCCGCCAAGAAGATCGGTTCCGTGGACTTCCTTGCGCAGGGTACCATATACCCGGACGTAATAGAATCCGGACTCGGAGACGCGGCCGTTATAAAGAGCCACCACAACGTGGGCGGACTTCCGGACTTCGTGGATTTCAGGGAGATCATAGAGCCCCTGCGCATGCTCTTTAAGGACGAAGTCCGTCAGCTGGGCAGAGAACTTGGGCTTCCCGAGAACCTTGTAAGGCGTCAGCCCTTCCCGGGACCCGGCCTTGCCATTAGGGTAATGGGCGAGATCACCAGAGAGAAGCTGGACATACTGCGCGAAGCGGACGCCATATTCCGCGAAGAAGTGGACGCTTTCGCTGCCCGCGGCGAACTGCCCGAGGCAGCCAGCCAGTACTTCGCGGTTCTTCTGAACTCCCGCAGCGTAGGCGTAATGGGCGATGCCCGCACCTACGGCTACACGGTGGCCCTGCGTTCCGTTACCACCGACGATTTCATGACTGCCGACTGGACCCGTCTTCCTTACGAGCTGCTGGCTTCCGCCGGAACGCGCATCCCCAACGAAGTAAGAAGCGTCGGCCGCGTGGTCTACGACATTACGAGCAAGCCCCCCGCCACTGTGGAGTGGGAGTGACCGGGACAAACACTTCTTTTTGACTTTAAAGTTTAACAGACGTATGGTTCAGATGATGAGCAAAGGCGTTCATTCCGGGTGTGTTAAAGCAACGGTCACTCCCATGCTTTTAGCAGCCGTGCGCCGTTTATAAGCTGTTCCAGCAGCTGCAGAGCTCCGGAGCACCCGGTGTAAGTTCTGGAAAGGACGTTCACATATCCGGAAGACGGCAGGGATATCTCTATCCCGAAAATGTTGCCGCTATAGGTGAGGATATGCGCGATACTGTTTGCATTGCCAAGCAGTATCGCGTCTTTTACTTTGGAAAGATCCGTTCTGAGGGCCTTTTCGCTCAGCTGCGCGCCGCATACCGCCGCAAGTTTTTCGGAAAACCGGCTCTTCCTTTCACGGTAGAGATCGTGCAGCGCCTGAGGCATTATTCCAAGGTAACCCGTAAGGAAATCCGCGTAGGAATAGATCATGGAGCATTCGGCCTCCAATGCGTAGGACAGATCCCGCGGGAACCCCTCAGCGCCGAAGTGCTTTGCCATATGGTAGAAGATCCTGGCCCTGGTCTTTTCTATCTCTTCCAGAGCCGGGGCGCAATCTGTTTTCAGAAGTTCCGAGACCTCCCTTACGAAGCTTTCCGTAAGATCCGGCCCCACAGGAAGGCAGCCGAAATCCAGGGACGGCATGCCAAGATCCGAAAGGTACTCCGCAGTCCTTGCGCAGCGCTCCGCTGAAAGGAAGATGTTGGCGTCCGCGTCGGGGATGGCTCTTAAACTCTCCAGGCTGCTGTCCGCGCCGGCAGCGCACGCGACGTCTGCTCCGCAGAGCGAAAGGAGCTTTGTGATCTCCGCAAGATCCCCTTCCAGGAACTTTTCATAAGTGTAAAAGCCGAAGAGATTGACTTTGGGACGGCCTTTCTTTCCTGCAGGACTCTTCACACAGGTCTTTTTATTCAGCCCCAGAAGTTTCAATATCCTGACAATGGTCTCGTCGTAGCCCAGGAAGATGTCTTCGGAGAGTTTGGGCGCTTCTATGAACAGATGCGGTATCCCGAATTCCGCCGTTATGTCGTCGAGAAGGCCTTCCAAAGACTCGCCCAGAAGCGAGGTGCCCGGAGCCTGGATCACCGAGAAGAACGAGTATCTGTGCTCCGCGAAAATATCGTTAAGGGCGCGGGCAAGCTGCTCCGCGGTCCCGAATATGAAATCCTCGTAGCGCAGATTGCTGCCCGGGATCTCGGGACTTCCGGCGAAGTACTGGCTGCGCATGAGCTTGTCGGACATTGCGCCCTGTATCTTAAGGTCGCCTTTAAGCCTCCAAAGTTCCTGAGGCCTTACCATGGACTGCCCGGCGGCGTAGCCGTGGTAGAACTTGCATCCCAGCGGACCGTTTATGAGGACCAGACTGTCCTTGATGCCTTCGCATGCAGAGACAGCGCCGGTGATATAATCAGCAGTAATATTTCTCAAATAAGTCTTTGTCATGTTTCCACCTGCCCTCCGGCCTTGGTCCGGCAAGCCTTATCCATCTGCGGACTTCTTCCGCGCCGGCAGAAAAACCCACGCCTATCTCGCGCGGCACGGTGATCACCGCAGCCCCCGGCACGGAATCCGGCAGAACGGAGGGATCGCTCAGAAGCACAAGCTCCGGCCTCTTCCCGGCAACTGCATTGCGAAAGCTTTCGGTGTCCTTTTCCCAGTCCGCGGAGAACCTGTGGTTCCAGCCCGCGCTTAGAGAACCGGAAGCGCCCGGGGCAAATTCGTAAACGATGTCCAGCCCAAGGTCTCTTGCGGCCTCGGACAGCCACGGCAGCGCCTCGCTCAGGAATATCATGGTGCGCTTTCCGCCGATAGTCTCCTTCAACTGCTCCATCTCCCTGAGATAGGCGTTCCTGCTGCTTTCTATCAGGACCTCTGCCTGCGCTTCCTTGCCGTAAAGACGGCCGAGCTGACGCGCAAAGTCCGCGCTTTGTGAAAGACCTCTCGGAAGAGTTCCCTCAATAAAACGGCAGCCGTAGCGGCTCTCGAATAGCGCCTTAAGTTCCTCGCCCAGCTTTCCGCCGCGCGCCATGAGGCTGTAGGGAGCCTTAAGGAAGCCGTGTATGTCTTCTATGGAACAGGCTGTAAGGAATCTGCAGTTTACAGCTATGCCCAGGCCGTCCAGTATCGCTTTGAGCTTTTGGAAATTATCGTCGGTCTTTGCGGACCAGGTCTGCTCGTATACTATGTTAATGAGATCCGGCTCGGGCTCAACATCGGGACGGACGGCCTGCTGCGCAAGGGTCTTATAGCACAGCGCCATGCCCTCGTTGTAGTCGCCTGCCTCCACTCCGTCCGTGTGGACTATGTACATCTCGACGCCCATGCCGGCAAGCTCCTGCTTTACAGGCTCAAGATCGTCTCCGCACAGACCGGGGATGCAGGCCGTGACTGCTATTATCGTCCGGACTCCGTCCTTTACCAGCTCCAGCGCCTTCTGCCTGGCATGCTCCACGCCGCCGAAGACAGCGTCCTGGACCGTGATGTCGGTGTTCGAGAAATGCTGAGGTATGAACGCCGGATACAGAACGCCGCGATCGAAAAGGCCCCGTCTGGAATACCCGGTGATACCGTTCACGGCGTACCAGGTGCAGCTCTTGGGCGCGTGGCCGAGCACCGCGGCATCTTTAACATGCACCGCAAGGTCTACAGCGCCTCTGTAAGCGCAGCCGAACAGCGGCACCCTGCTGAAAGGATCCGAGAGCGCTCTCTTCTTTGCCGGAACAGGAGAAGGCGCCGCAGGACCTTCCGCCGGAGCGCTGCCTTCGTTCTTTTCGCCGGACGTACCCCTGAAGGATGCTTCAGCGGACTCGAAATGACATAAGGAACCGTCCCTTGTGATATTTTCACCGCGCATGAAGCGCTCCATACGGTCCTCGTCCAAAGGCTTTGCCGTAAACAGCGGAGCTCCCGCGATAAGCCTGTCCGCAAGAGAAAGGAAGAGCCCGGCTTCTACACCGTCCGGTTCCGCCTCCACCACGGTCCTGGCGGTCTTTTCCGCCCTCATGAAGGCCTCGCTCCTTGGTATGGATACGCAGACCGGAAGTCCGGTCTCTTCGGCAAAGTCAAAGACCCTGGAGCTGTCCTCGCCGGGACCCCTGCTGTTGAATATAATGCCTGCTATCCTTTCGGCTCCGCCGTCCAGGTTCTTTATCCCCTGAAGAATGTTATTCGCCG
>JAEEGI010015388.1_pt1 | contig 15934 bp, 10 predicted proteins | sample 8958751 | NCBI WGS metagenome assembly JAEEGI01 (sample SAMN16246545, study PRJNA631951) | gut metagenome | biome: gut microbiome; feature: rumen; material: KS-attached | host: Bos | place: Iran: Karaj | collected 2018-10
GAACCTGCACGTCTCTCAACACTCGCACCTGAAACGAGCGCGTCTACCATTCCGCCACTTGGGCATAAAAAAAAGAGCGGAAAACGAGACTCGAACTCGCGACCCCAACCTTGGCAAGGTTGTGCTCTACCAACTGAGCTATTTCCGCAATTTCCTTTTTGCGAGTGCAAAGGTAACGCTTTTTCTGAAAATCACAAAATAATTCAGGATTTTTTTTACTAAATTCTTTATACTATTCCCTATCTATACTATTCCCTATTGCTATTAACCAAACTGAGATTATAGATGCTCAACACATCCGATTCTTATAGTCGTCATAAGAATAATTTTTATAGACTTCAATTTGTCCATCAGAATGTAGGAGTGCGATAGATGGATGATGGATGCCATTAAACATATTAGTCTTTACGGTGGTGTAATGTATCATATCCTCAAATATTATCCTTTCTCCCACTTGAAGAGGATGGTCAAAATTCCAAAATCCCATAAAATCACCGCTCAGACAGCTGTTTCCTCCTATTCGATAGGTATTATCTTCCTTCCAGACCTCAGGACCATCCACAATCTTCGCTCCAACGATTTGAGGATGATAAGGCATTTCAAGGCAATCGGGCATGTGGCAAGTGAAACTCACATTGACGATAGCCGTTTTAATTCCACAATTCTCCACAATATCAACCACTTGAGCCACTAAGCATCCCGTTTGCCATGCAAAGGCGGAGCCCGGCTCTAAAATTATCTGAATCCAAGGATACCGCTTATGAAAATCATTCAAAATATGAATCAGTAAATCCACATTATAATTATCTTCTGTGACGAGATGTCCGCCTCCAAAATTCACCCACTTCACCTGAGGCAACCATTTTTGGAACTTATCCTCAAAATGCTTTAAAGTGCGTTGGAAAACATCGGAATTATTCTCGCAATGACAATGCAGATGAAATCCTTCGATGCCAGGTGGCAAGACATCAGGCAAATCAGTAGCCATAATGCCAAACCGGCTTCCTGGAGCACATGGATTGTAAAGTTCCGTCTCAATCTCTGCATATTCAGGATTTACCCGAATACCACATGATGCAGGCTCTTCATATTCGCTGACACGCTTGATGAAACGGTCATATTGCGACAGGCTGTTGAATGTGATATGGCTGCTGCACTTTAGAATTACATCAAATGTGGAGTCCTCATAGGCAGGTGAATAGGTATGCGCTTTTGATCCGAATTCTTCAAAAGCCAATCTCGCCTCATAAGGAGAACTGGCTGTAGTTTGTTTGATATATTCTCTGATAATTGGAAACGACTTCCATAGCGCAAAAGCTTTGAATGCCAAAATAAACTGAACATCAGCTTTTTGTGATATATCTTTGATCAGTTGAAGATTGTTCCTCAACAAATCTTCTTCCATCACATAGCATGGAAGTGGTAAAGGAAGATGATACAGGCCCGAATTATATTTCATCATGACTGTAAGATAGAATTCTATATTTTTTTGAAATGCGCAAATTTCAACAACAACTGTTTCCGTCCCATGTTCTCAAAGGCAACAGTGGCCTTACAACTATCGTCAGTACCTTCGATATTTTCTACCACACCTTTACCAAAACGCTCATGTAGTATCGCATCTCCAACAGACAAACCATATTTGTTGGAAGATGTGATGTTTCCCACATGGCTTGCTGTAGTGGAATTGAATGGATTGTCCTTCTTGTCAACCGGTTTGAGTTTTCTCAAGTTAGGAGATGGATTTGCTGGTGTATAGATAGGTTTATATTCTCTGCTATAGGTTGAACCGCCTGCATGTTTTGAGTCTTTTTTCCAAGGCAGTACGATGTCGTCATTGCTAAGCGTTCGTTTCTTCGGTTGATAACCTGTAGATTTATTAACCGTCAAATAATTCCTGTCGATTTCATACAAGAACCTGCTTGGTGCTGCAAATTCTGTCTTTCCAAATCTGAAACGGCTTTTGGCATACGAAATGAAACAATTCTTTTCTGCTCTTGTGATGGCCACATAGAACAATCTGCGTTCTTCTTCAATCTCTCTTGGCGTAGACTTTGACATGGCAGAAGGGAAAAGATCCTCTTCAAGTCCCACAATAAAAACTGTATGGAATTCCAATCCCTTGGCAGAATGTATTGTCATGAGTTTGATACTGTTGTCTGCTCCGTCTTTTTCTTCATCCACATCACTCAACAAAGACACTTCCGACAAATAATCCACAAGTGATAAGTTGTCATTTCCCTCTTCCACTTTTGATTCCACAAACGAATGCATGGCGTTAACCAATTCTTCCAAGTTCTCTTGACGGGCTTTTCCTTCAGTGGACATGTCATTATACAAATCATTCGAAATTCCGGATTTAATGATGACTTCCCTACCCACTTCATAAGCATTGTGGGTTACAGACATCTCGGTAAAGTCCTCAATCATACCTCTGAATGCCTGAATCTTAGCCCAAGTGGATTTGTTGATGGCCAACTCTTTTTCATTGGAATCAGAAATGACACTCCAAACACTTTTTCCGCCATCTGCAGCGGCAGCAATGATTTTTTGCAGTGTGGTGTTTCCTATCCCCCTAGCCGGATAATTTAAGATTCGTCTGAAAGCCTCTTCGTCATTGTGATTCACGACTAATCGCAAATAAGCAATCACATCCTTCACTTCTTTCCGCTTATAAAATGAAAGCCCGCCATAAATCACATACGGAAACTCCATTTTTCTCAAAGCTTCTTCAAGAATACGACTTTGTGAATTTGTTCTATAAAGAATTGCAAAAGAAGAGAAATCTAGATGGTCTTTATCATGAAGATATTTGATTTTGTTTGCAACCGCATATCCTTCCTCCATGTCTGACGCCGTCTCATACACCGAAATCAACGAGCCTCCTTCATTGTCGGAGAATGCATTCTTTTCGATTTTGAATTCGTTTTTTGAAATAACGCTGTTTGCGGCATTGACAATATTTTTGGTTGACCTGTAATTCTGTTCCAGTTTAAACAGTTTATAGTCAGGGTAAACCTCATGGAATTTCAATATGTTTGAAATGCTGGCACCACGGAAAGAGTATATACTCTGGGCATCATCACCCACCACACATAATCTTTTATGAATAGACGCAAGCTGGTTGACAATTACATGCTGTGCAAAGTTTGTGTCTTGGTACTCATCTACCAGCAAATACTTGAATCTTGTGGCATATCTTTTAAGGATATCAGGATTGTCTCTAAAAAGAGTGAAGGTGAAGAACAAAATATCGTCAAAATCCATAGCATTAGCCATTCTGCACCTTTCAGAATATTTTTGGTAAATATTCCCAATTTCAGGCATCTTATCTGCCATGTCATTATTAACGAAACGTGGATTTGAAATGTACTGTGCAGACGAAATCAACCTACTTTTGGCCATGCTGATTCTATTGAGAACAGCGGATGCCTTATATATTTTGTCATCCAACTTCTCGGCTTTGATAATGGTTTTCAGCAAACTTTCAGAATCAGACTGATCATAAATCGTGAAATTGCTTTGAAATCCTATAGACTCATGCTCATATCTCAAAATTCGCAGAAAGACGGAATGGAAAGTACCCATCCACAAACTTTTTGAACTGCCCTCACCCACCAGTTTGTCAATCCGTTCTTTCATGACATTTGCAGCTTTATTCGTAAAAGTCAAAGCCATAATTGACCATGGTTCATATCCCAAGGAAAGCAAATGGGCAATTTTATAGGTAAGCACGCGGGTTTTTCCAGACCCAGCACTTGCAATTACAAGCGATGGACCATCACAATATTCCACCGCTTGACGTTGCACATTATTCAAATCGTCTAAATAAGATATCAAAGCTATTAAAATTAAAACAGTATTCTTATAATTATCTTCTTTTGAAGCTTATGTTTTTGGGTAATTTCACATACTTTCGGTTTTTCACACCACGAATGTTGGCACCTTTCACTTGTTTAATCTCAATGCCTTCTTCCGTAAGTTTCAGTTCAAGAGACTGTGCCTCAATCCCACTATCGGACACAGCTCTCACCACTGCCACTGTCTCATCCAAAGATTCAATCTTCAAAAATACCCAATGTCCATTAAGAGCACCTTCAAGCACTCCAAAGCATTTCTCCTCATCAAACTGAGGTTGGCTGACAGTTTGTTCATACAAGTCCAACGTCAACCGCAGATTGAGTTCGTTATTGATGAAATATCCTTTAAACTGGGGCTGAGCCATCAATGTCATTGGCATCAGGCATGCAAAAACAAACAATAACTTTTTCATAATTACAAGGTTTTGGTTTATTCCACACAAATATACTCATTTCAAACCTAAAATCAGGCTATTACTGGAAGGAATAATAAAGAATTAAAGATTTTTAATAATATCGTCGCTTCCCTATATAGATGATTTATACTATTCATAAGAAATCATCCTTGCTTCACCAAGTGAATCTTATGGTCAATTATAGCTGGAAGTTCATCTTCATAATGGGTGACCATAATCAAAGTTTTGTTCTTTCGGCGACAGAAAGTCTCAATGATATCTTTCACCAATCTGCGGTTTCTCAAGTCTAATCCATGGAGAGGCTCATCAAGAATGAGTAAAGCCGGGTCTTTCACAAACGCCCTGGCCAACAAAACAAGTCTCTGTTCACCCATTGAGAGGTTCAGAAAAGACGTATCGGCATATTTTGATATTCCAAATACATCCATCCAGAACATCACAGTTTTCATCTGTTCAGGCTTAGACTTGAGATATAAACCCACAGAATCTCTTAACCCAGTCGCCACAATTTCCCGAGCTTGCAGATTTCTCAAATAAGCACGATGCATTTCAGGTGAAACATATCCAATGTATTTTTTTATATCCCAAATACTCTCACCTGTTCCACGTTTACGTCCAAAGAGAATTATGTTGTTAGCATAGGCTTGTGGGTTGTCGGCGCACACTATACTTAAAAGCGTTGATTTTCCGGAACCATTTTCGCCACTCAAAGCCCATCGTTCTCCATTCTTGACAGAGAAAGTCAGGTCTTTCAAGATTGTCCGCTCCCCATATTGGATGCATACATTATTAAAATCGATAACGTGGAAATCATCAGGAACATCCGTGATATTGTTGTCTGAGTAAGGCAAAGTCAGGATATTGTTTTCCGTTTGTTCGTCAATCACCTTTTCTGCACAAGGCTTAAATGAAGCTTGCCATTGTTCAAGCGTTCTCTTCGGTTTGACGACCATATTTTCCACTTCCACCACATGAGTGACAAAATCTGGCATATCATCTACTTTCGACAGCACAAACACCAATAATATATCAGTATCATTCACAAGAGTTTTCAATAGCACTCTGAGTTGCTCTCTCGCATTTACATCAAGTCCAATGAATGGGTTGTCCAAAATCAAAACGCGTGGATTGGAAAGGAGTGTCCTGGTGATTTGGAATTTTCTCAATTCGCCACTGCTCAACAAAATGATTTTTTTATCAAGCAACTTATCCAGATGGAATAAGACAAACAATTTCTTTTTAACATCGTCTCTATCCCTGAATGCCTGCAATTTTGATTTTTCATCAAGTGAGGCATCTTTTTCAATCCAGCTTAAAGAAACTTTTTCAGCTTGATCCAGCAATTCCCGAACAGTTGGATAATTACCTATATCGTGCTGATTCCACCTCTGTTGGTAGTAATAAGTACCGTCGTCACTTTCGAATGTGTCATGAAAAGTAATATGCTTGATGTTGTCGGAAGGTCGTTTGGATTCGCTTGGTGAGAAATCAAATCTAACGTCATTCATCAACAGCGGATGCTTTCCTGTAATGACATCAATCAACATGGACTTCCCAGCTCCATTATCTCCGACAACAGCTATACATTCTCCATCATTTATGGTCAGATTCACAGGTTCTTTCATCCTATAAACAGGATTACGCGCCACTCCATTGACAATTTCAATAATGCTATGCATAAAATTATGTAAATGAGCCTTAATAAAACCTTAATAAAAATTTCTTTTTGCAAAGTTACCACAAAAAAGCGAGTAATAAAAATGCAGAGAAGTGAAATGTCCACTCCTCTGCAATTCATAGTTAAAGTCGGTCTATGTCGATAGTCAAGGTTTAGGAAGTCAATGCCTGGTATCAGAATCGGAATCCTAATGTGGCAGACAACTGACTTCTGTTATTCTTTATTTCCGTGGATTTGAGTGCTGTATCATCGAAAGCATAGAAGTCGCCAGCCTGAGTCTGATACTGATATGCCACATCGAAATAACCGCCATTGAAGCGATAGCCTACACCACAAGTGATACGGTGAGTGTCTTTCCAAACAGTGAAGTCTGTTTCTGTGTTATAGCCATCATAGAATGTCTCTTTCCATGCATTCTCCTTAATTGGAGAAGAAACATAGTTGTAGCCTAAGCGGAAAGCGAGATTCTCAACAGGCTTCACTTCCACGCCAAGTCTCAATGTGTGCTGTGCCTTCAGTTGATTGTCAATCTTGTCGTTCATCATATCGAAATAGTAGTCATTATCCCAATCGTATGAAGTGTAATGACAAGTGCTGAGGTCGGACACTTCATATTGAGCGCCCAAAGCCAAGAAATTGCCTACAGTGTGTCCTAAGCTGAGTCCAAACTTCCAAGGTGTACGGTATTTGTATTCGTATGGATCTGCAGAATCCCAAACCTGACTATTCCCAGCTACACTGTTGTAAACAGACAAGGTGGATCCATTGCAATCCTCAAGTCGATACCATGTTGGCGTGTGCACAGTCAGACCGAATCTGAATGGTGAATTAACAAACGGTCTAACAATCATACCCAATTTGATGTCAAAACCGTCACCATTAGTGTCATACCAGTTATCAAAAACATATTGCACACCATCCACGCCCATTTCGGAATAAGCGGCATCACGTTTGTAATCAATATCATACACACCCAGGTTCAAACCCCAGAAGAATTGATTGGAAACATTGAAAGAAACGTTGAAATCATATTGGGTTGTAGATCCCCAAGTGTGACGCTTGTAGGCTGCTGACTCCGCACCTACTCCAGAGTAAGTTTTGGTGTCCTCGCCCTCAACATTGAGAAGTGCTCCCTCATCAGCAAGCGCAGTCAACATTCCGTAATAGTTGTTATCTGCAGATGCATTAGCCATAGTTGCAATCTGATGGGTCTGCGACAATGTACCGTCCAAGCCTTCTATTGCCAGATCTGCATTGGCAAAATGGTTTTTCTTTTTTTGGTAGTTTATACCGAAATTGATATACTGAAGCCCCTTTTTGCTTTTATTGTATTGATTCATGGAAAAGACGATACCAGCCTGGTCGAAAGAAGCCCTTGTACGGTCATGTCCAAGTTGGCCATCCTCCCCCGTAAACAATACGCTACCAGTCACCGCCATATCCGTTTTTTTAAACAGCGCCGTACCTGCAGGGTTACTTCCCATGACAGATATATCGCCACCGAGAGCGTCGAGCGCACCACCGAGGCCGACATAACGAGCCGTACCATTCAAGTCGCCAGTGGCGAAATTAGCAGCATCAAACTGATCTTGAGCAAACGAAGAGGCACAAGCAGCAACTGCAAAAACTGTTAAAAAATATCTTTTCATTATATGAATTTTAAAGAATTGATGACTTAAAATAAAGAAAATTAAAAAGATAAGCTTATAGCATTGGGGGATTATCTGCGTCCGCCACCGCCACGGCCTCCACCGAAGCCACCTCCACGGCTACCGCCTCCGAATCCGCCTCCACGGCTACCACCGAAACTGCCACCAGAACTGCGTGATGGAGCAGAATAAGAACGGCTGGAAGGAGTATAAGTTGAACGACTTGACGGAGTATAGGTGGAACGATTGGAAGGAGTGTAAGTTGACCTTTCTGATGGAGTGTATGTAGAACGGCTGTTGTTTGAATAGCGAGAGCTGCTCGTTCTATTGTAGGTGGTGCGGTCTTGATTGCTGCTGATAGAACGTCCTCCAATAGCATTGTTGCTTCTCGAACGAGTGTAATCAGAATATGAACTCCTTGAGCCAATAGCACTGCGTCCTCCTATTGATTGACGTCCGTTGCTTGCAATTGAAGAATTAGCTCTTGATCTTACAGTGTTGAGAGAAGTGCGTGATGCAATGCCATTGGAGCGTCCCGCAAATGTTCCTCTTGAAAGGCTTGCATTTCCACCATTAGGGAGAGCGTTGGTGCGGATGTTGGCTCCAGTACCTCTGTTAGAGAAAGTTCCTCCACGGTGAGCGTATCTTCCGTTATTCCAGTAATATCCGCCATGATGCCATCCATGATACCAACCTGGACCCCATCCCCAGTAATGCCATGCATACGGGTGATGCCATCCCCAGAAAGGTCCATACCAGCAGCTCCATGGTCCCCATGACCATCCGTAACCCCAGCCCCAGGTATAGAAGAACGGATCATAATATGCATCGTAGAGGTAATCATACACACCCCAATCATACACGAGGTCCCAATAATAAGGACTGCTCAGCGCAACAGCAACTCTTGGAGAGTGGAATCTGAGAATTCTCCTTGAATACTTGAAATCTTCAGAATCATCGCTGATGCTGTCTGTATTGAAAATGGTGTCATTGCTCTCATAGTCCATGCTATAGTCAGCCCCTCCTTCAGTTTGATAGTCGGTGTTGAAGCTATAACGTCTGTTGTATTCATCCTCATCCCTGCTGCTGTTGTTATATACAGCGAGTTTAGATTTGTCGTACACAAAAGAATTTGATCTTCGTTCAGATTTGCGCACATCAGATGGCTTGTTGTAATTAACTTCTTCCACCTCACCGCTCATGTTTGAGGAGAAGTACATGTCATCATCTTGCGCCATTACGTTGACTAGAGGCAACGCAAAAAGTGAAAGTAAAATAAATTTTTTCATGTCTATAATAATGTTAAGAAATTAATATTCGGATTTATCCAATGCAAAGATAATTCTAAAAAAAAGAATAAAATATGGATTTTCCCTAAAGGGATGTAGGATTTTCCCTATACCGCATGTCCCCCGCCAATACAATTATTTATGTTGGTTAGAGTTGCTTACCATTTAAAATCTTAAGGTGTTCAAAGTAGCGGCTTCAACCAATTGGAGGTGTGGAAACTTTCAATGCAAAAATACATAAAATTCAGTAATTTTCATTATTTTTGCAAAATAAAACAAATAAAACATTATATGTCCGAGAAATTAGGTGTAATCCGATTGCGCGGTGTCAGGGTGAACAACCTGAAAAACATCAATATAGACATTCCTCACAAGAAACTGATAGTAGTGACTGGAGTCAGTGGCAGTGGCAAGTCTTCTCTTGCATTCGACACACTTTATGCCGAAGGTCAACGTCGCTATGTGGAGAGTCTGAACACGTATGCACGTCAGTTTCTTGGCAGGATGAACAAGCCGGAATGCGACCTTATTGAGGGAATTCCTCCTGCCATAGCCATTGAGCAGAAAGTGATCAACCGAAATCCTCGCTCAACAGTTGGCACAAGCACGGAGATTTATGATTATCTCCGCATGCTTTTTGCACGTATCGGCCACACCTTCTCTCCTGTGAGTGGTTTGGAAGTCAAGAAGCACAGCATAGACGACATCCTGAACTGTATGTTGGAGAAGCCTGAAGGTACCCGTTATATGGTGCTTGCACCTTTCATTACCGTTGAAGGTCGCAGCATTCGTCAGCAGTTGGACATATATATGAAAGACGGCTATGCCCGCGTGGAAGCAAAGGGCAAAGTGACGGAGATTTCAGACCTGCTCCAACTGAGCGACAAAGAAATGCCTCAGATTGAACAAGTCAGCTTATTGGTGGACCGTCTGATTTCCGGTCATGGAAAATCTGCCACCGACCGACTTGCAGAATCCGCCCGTACCGCTTTGTATGAAGGCGGTGGAAGATGTACATTGAAATTCATCACTACTCCAGATATTTATGAGGCTGATGACACCAGCACCTATCATTTCTCCACCAATTTTGAGGCTGATGGAATCACATTTACTGAACCTAACGAGCAAACCTTCTCATTCAATTCTCCTATAGGGGCTTGTCCAGAATGTGGCGGATTTGGTCGGATCATTGGTATCGATGAAGGGTTGGTCATTCCCGACACGTCTTTGAGTGTGTATGACGGTGCGGTTGTATGCTGGCGTGGTGAAAAGATGAGTGAATGGAAGAAAGCCTTTATCCAACGTGCTTCCAAATACGATTTCCCGATTTTCGCACCTTATTATTCATTGACTCAGAATCAGAAAGACCTGCTCTGGCATGGTAAATTGGACGGTGACGAATACAATATATGTATTGACTCTTTCTTTGAAATGCTCCGTAAGAATCAATACAAGATTCAATACAGGGTGATGCTGGCCCGCTACCGTGGAAAAACCACATGCCCTGTATGCCATGGCAGCCGTTTGAGAAAAGAAGCTGAATATGTGAAGATAGGTGGGAAAAGCATCAGTGAACTTGTCGGGATGTCAGTAAGCCAACTACGTGATTTCTTCAACACTTTGGCTTTGAGTGAGCATGACCGCGAAATCGGCAAGCGTCTTCTTATCGAAATATGTAACCGCCTCCGCTTTCTGGAAGAAGTAGGACTTGGTTACCTCACACTGAACCGCCTGTGCAACACTTTATCCGGCGGTGAGAGTCAGCGCGTGAACCTCGCATCCAGTTTGGGCAGCAGCCTTGTTGGATCCCTCTACATACTTGATGAGCCAAGTATCGGCCTACATCCGCGCGACACCAAACGCCTTATTCATGTTTTGAAAGAACTTCGTGATTTGGGAAACACCGTCATCGTGGTTGAACATGACGAAGAAATCATGAATGCAGCAGACTATATCATCGACATTGGTCCTGAGGCCGGGAGAAATGGTGGAGAGGTGGTATGGCAAGGCAATTATTCTGATATCTTCAAGACAAAGGATGTTTCCCGCTCTCACACGTTGCAATTCATCCAAGGGAAAGACAATATTTCCGTTCCAATGACGCGTCGGGTTTGGAATCACAAGATATTGGTAAAAGGAGCCAGAGAGAACAACTTGAAAGGGATTGACGTAGAATTCCCTTTGAACGTGATGACTGTGGTCACTGGTGTTTCGGGAAGTGGTAAATCCACTTTGGTCAACAATATCCTATATCGTTCTCTCAAGCAGCATTTTGATGAAGTATGTGACCGTCCTGGCCAGCACTCTTCCCTTGAGGGCGACCTTGACATGCTCAAACGCGTGATATTTGTTGACCAGAATTCCATTGGCACATCAACTCGCAGCAATCCTGTCACCTACATTGGCGCTTACGATGAAATACGTCAGTTGATGTCCGTCCAACAACTCTCATTACAGATGAACTACACCCCAGCCTTCTTCTCCTTCAACACGCCTGGTGGTCGCTGTGAAGAATGTAAAGGAGAAGGCACGGTAACAGTGGAAATGCAATTCATGAACGACATCGTAATGGAGTGCGAATCATGTCATGGCCATCGGTTTAAAAAGGACATCCTTGACGTTCAGTATGAAGGCAAGAACATATATGACATTTTGAACATGACGGTAAACCAAGCCATAGAATTTTTCACTGAGCATCCCCAGAAAAAAATCCTTGCCAAACTGAAACCGCTGCAAGATGTTGGTTTGGGATACTTGAAACTTGGTCAAAGCTCTTCCACATTGTCAGGCGGTGAGAACCAGCGCGTGAAACTGGCTTATTACCTAAACCAAGAAAAAATTCAGCCCACTCTGTTTATTTTTGACGAGCCTACCACTGGCTTGCACATTCACGACATCAAGCGCCTCCTTGCATCATTTGACGCATTGATTAAACGAGGTCATACCGTCTTGATCATAGAACACAACATGGATATCATTCAATGTGCAGACTATATCATCGATATGGGGCCTGAAGGTGGGAATGCTGGTGGAAATATTGTAATCGCAGGTACTCCGGAAGAAGTGTCAGAATGCGACTCTTCTTATACTGGTAAGTTCTTAAAAGATAAACTTCAATCACATTAGAATTTACGTTAAGATCATATAAGTCATTACAGAAAATCATGAAAAGAATATATTTATATATCCTAACCTTGTTTACCTGTGTTCATGCTTCTTGCCAAGTGTTTGATGAACATTTCTCAGACAGCACATTACGTCTTGATTATATATTCGCAGGTGACAACAAATCTCAGCACATATTCTTTCACCAAGCCTATTCCATGCCAATATGGGCCGGCAGAAAAAGTCGTCTATCAGAAAAATTCCTCAATGGTAACGGACAGATTACAGTAAGAGACCCAGAAACTAAAGATACGCTCTATATCTCCACCTTCTCCACCCTCTTTCAAGAGTGGCAGACGGAAGAAGAAGCCACAAAGGTGAAAAAATCTTTTGAAAACAGTTATTTAGTGCCATTTCCCCGCAAACCCGTGGAAATAACCATCACATTGACGGACACACACCAAAAAGTGTCATCAGAATTGACACACATCATTAACCCACAGGATATACTCATAGAACAGTTGAAATCAAATCCATATCCACAAAAATACTTGCTTCACAGTGGTGATGTCTCATCGTGTGTTGATATAGCCATTCTTTCAGAAGGTTACACATTATCAGAAATGGATAAATTCCACAAAGACAGCCAACGTGCTGTAGATGCGATTTTCAGCCATGAGCCATTCAAGTCAATGAAATCAAAATTCAATGTGGTTGCCATTGACTTTCCAAGCCAAGAATCAGGACCAAGTATTCCTCATGATGGTATCTGGACCACCAGTCCATTGGGTGTGCATTATGATACATTCTATGTTGACCGATATCTGATGACTAGCAGAATGTGGGCAATTTATGATGCGCTAAGTTGTGTGCCGTTTGAGCATATCATTGTTTTAGTAAATTCTTCCAAATATGGTGGCGGCGGAATCTACAATCAAATCAATGTTTCAACCTCCGACCATTACACTTTCAAAGAGGTGTTGGTTCATGAGTTTGGTCATGGTTATGGAGGGTTGGGAGACGAATACTACTATGATGACCAATACGAAACCAAATATCCTTCTGACACAGAGCCGTGGGAGCCAAACCTCACCACCTTGGTTGATTTTTCCAGCAAATGGGCTGACATGCTTCCCCAAGGCACTGAGATTCCCACCACTCCTACAGTCATATCTGCCACAAACCGTAAATCAAAGTTGGCAATTCAGAATAAGTTGACACAGAAAGTAGGTGTTTTTGAAGGTGGCGGATATCAGTCTAAGGGAGTTTATCGGCCAGCTCAGGAATGCAGAATGAAAGTTAACGAGGTGGAAAAATTCTGTCCAGTATGCACACGGGCGTTAATCCAAATCACAGATTTCTATACGGCTCAATGAGTTTGCGTAAATCCATCCATTGAATCCATGAACAACAGCATCAAAATGGATGGACTCACAACACATAGGACGCATTGATGAGAAGCGAAGATGACGCTTGATGATATTTGGCAAAAGCCAGGCCAATTTTAAACTTCTTGACAGACAATCCAGCACCAATAGAAAAACCGGCCCAATGGCTTGAATCCAAGACTTTCATTTCGTAAGCTCTTCTGAAATTATATCCCAGAGCCACCCATGTCTGTTTTGAAGGGAACACCTCAGCCCCGATAGCAAGATGATTGAGAAATCGCTTGCTTGAACTGAGTTCCTCACCACTGACAGCAAAATAGCTTTTTTTCCAATGTGTCAGATCTGAGAAGTCCACATTGATTCTGATTGGAGCATTAGGCAGCATTTTACTGATACCCAAGACAAGATTGAACGGAATCTTCTGATTAGCCTCATACAAAGGATCCACCTGTCCTCCCAGATTTTGTGCCACCAAACCGACCGACAATCCTTTAGCTGCATTGTAATAATTCAATCCAAGATCGACAGCCAGTCCGATGGAAGAATAATCCCCATAATTCGACATAAGGACTTTTCCCTGCACACCACCTGTGAGTTTGTCGGTGAACATATAAGTATATCCACCTTGAATGTTGATATCATTGGCATTAAACGTACCGAGTTCCTCAAAGCTGGCATTGGTCTCAGTCATCTTTCCATAGTTCAGCACTTGAGCACCGATGGACCAGTTTCCACGTTGTCCAAGTTGCCTGCTGAAAGCAGCAGAGAGTTTCAAAGAACCACTCATATACGACATGAAATCGAAGTTCAGGGAGTTGTTTGACACATTCGACAAGAGGGCCGGATTCTCAAACATCAGCGTCACATCATCCTCAATCATGGATACGGCATTCCCACCTAATGCTGCAGAATGCGCAGATGTGGGAATGTTCAAAAATTCGTATGCAGTGGTTCCCGTCTGTGCCGCGGCATAGTTGGATAACAGGAACAAGAGACAATATGAGAGAACTTTTTTCATCTATTTTTCAATTCGTCGTAATATTTGGTGAGGAGCTGGTGAGCTGCGACAAAAGAAGTCATTTTACCTCCAAGAACATTCTTCTCCATTTCTGGAATCAATGATTTGATATCTGGATGATGATAGAATCCGTTCCTCAATTGTTCGTTGATGCTCTCATACATCCAATATTTTGACTGTTGATTCCTCCGATACTGGAAATAACCATTAGATTTAACAATGTCAATATAGTCGAAGATCATTTTAAGAATCTCATCAATCCCCAACTCATAAAATCCAGAATAACACTTCACCTGAGGCACGACGCCACTGTCAGGCATAGGAAATAAATGAAGCGCATTACGGAACTGAGTAGCAGCCAGATTAGCTTTGTCAACATTGTTTCCATCAGCTTTGTTGATGGCTATACCATCAGCTATTTCCATGATACCTCTCTTTATTCCCTGCAATTCATCTCCTGTTCCTGCAAGTTGGATCAACAGAAAGAAATCAACCATGGAATGACAAGCGGTCTCGCTTTGTCCAACACCCACAGTCTCCACAAAAATATGATTATATCCTGCTGCTTCACATAGAATGATTGTCTCACGTGTTTTTCTGGCCACACCGCCAAGAGAGCCTGCAGTTGGCGAAGGGCGTATAAAAGAGAGCGGATGTACGGAGAGTTTTTCCATACGGGTCTTATCTCCCAAAATGCTGCCCTTAGTCTTTTCGGAACTTGGATCAATGGCAAGAACAGCAAGTTTACCTTCATAGTTGTTGAGCAAATGGATTCCGAATGCATCAATCGAAGTACTTTTGCCCGCTCCAGGCACCCCGCTGATTCCGACTCTCACAGAATTTCCAGAGAAAGGGAGACACTTCTCAATAACTTCCTGAGCAATGGCTTGATGTTCAGGCAGCACACTTTCAACTAAAGTGACAGCCTGGCTCAAAACCGAAACGTCACCTTTCAAAATGCCTTCCACATATTCGTCTGCATTGAGGAATTTCTGCCGTTTTTTCCTCATTTTTTTCAAGTAAGGATTAACGATTGAAGGTTGCTCAACACCTGAATTAACTGTCAATCCAGCATATTCGCTGCTGTTTTCTGGATGCTCCATGATAATATCTGAATATATAATAGTAACGTTTGAAAAGTCCGTATATTATTTATAATTAAATTAAATGTTCATAGATCTCAAAACCTCAAGTCAGGTACTCTACCAGCTGCGAAGAAATATTTATGGTAGTAATCATCATTCAGGTCACTTACCACAACCCCTTTAGAAGAACTGGCATGAATGAATTTGTCATTTTTCAGATAAATACCCACATGGCTGATTTTAGAGCCTCCAATCTTAAAAAAGACGAGATCGCCTTGTTTAATCTTATTTCTTGAAACATGTTTGCAATTCTTAAAATATTGTCCATCACACGTTCTATCAAGCTGAATACCAAACAGCTTCATGAAAATAGCACATGAAAGTCCTGAACAATCAGTTCCGTTTTTGTCATTTCGTGCATGTTTGTAGGGCACTCCGATCCATGT
>JAEEGI010015389.1_pt1 | contig 15933 bp, 13 predicted proteins | sample 8958751 | NCBI WGS metagenome assembly JAEEGI01 (sample SAMN16246545, study PRJNA631951) | gut metagenome | biome: gut microbiome; feature: rumen; material: KS-attached | host: Bos | place: Iran: Karaj | collected 2018-10
TTGCGTACAAACATGCCGCAAAGGTACGAAAAATAAGCGAGTCACCCAAATCACCCAAATTTAAACTTGCAACTAACTGATAATCAGTATGTAAAATTTTAATTGACAAAAATCGACGAAGTCAGGAAATAGAAGTAATATTTTAAATATATCATTATATCTATTAAGATTCCGAACTTCCGAACTCCGAACTCACCCGAACTTTTCCGAGGCGCATAGGGGTAATTAAAAAAGACCGGCATCAGAAAGATGATGTCGGCCTTTTTTATGTGATTAATATCAGTTATGCATTAAACAGCGGGAGTTCCAGCCACTTCACGTAACAGAAGTCCTGACGGTGAGGCAGGTTCTTGTTCTTCGGATACATGCGGACGGCACTCTTGTACTGACCAGCCTGCTTGGGCGAATGAACCACCTCGAAGGTGTAGTTGTTGCCCTCTTTCTTCACCATCTTCAGCGGCTCGATAGAGAACACATGGTCCTCACCGTTCTCATCAGTCCAGACATTGACCTTCTCCAATGCAACGGCATCATCGAGACCCTGCTCGTTGATGACATAGCGCAAGGTGTAGTCCTGACCCGTGAGATGCAGACCTGAAGAAGGAGCCGTAGACTCGGCACTGACCACACAGATGGCATCCCAACGCTCTGCGACGGTCTCCTTCCACTGGGCAATCTCCTTGGCCAGACGGTTGTCGTTCTTAGAGAGCTCCTTGAAGCGCTTGGCTTCCTTCTCATAGAACTTGGAATAATAGTCGTCCAACTGACGCTTCATCGTATAGTGAGGAGCAATCTGGGCGATTGAGTTCTTGATGACCTTGATCCAACCCTTAGAGATGCCCTTCTTATCTCTATCGTAATAGAGAGGAATAATCTCGTTCTCCAACAGACTGTAGATGGTAGCGGCATCGAGCTGATCTTGATAGCCCTGATTCTGGTAGGTACGCTTCTCGGTGAGCGCCCATCCGGCACCCTCGCGATAGCCCTCCAGCCACCAGCCGTCCTTCACAGAGAGGTTGACAACACCGTTCATCTCGGCCTTCTCGCCAGATGTACCAGAAGCCTCGAGCGGACGTGTAGGTGTGTTCATCCAGATATCCACACCCGACACAAGGCGACGAGCCAGCAGGAAGTCGTAGTCTTCGAGGAAGATAATCTTGCCCTGGAACTCCTCACGCTGCGAAATCTCGAAAATCTTCTTAATCAGGCCCTGACCAGCGCCATCGGCAGGGTGAGCCTTACCAGCAAAGAGGAAGATAACTGGACGATCGGGATTGTTGACAATCCTTGAAAGACGATCGAGGTCGGTAAACAGCAGGTGAGCACGCTTGTAGGTAGCGAAACGACGGCAGAAGCCAATCACCAGTGCGTTAGGATTGAAACGGTCAACGAGCTTCACGATACGTGCGGTATCACCCTGGTTCTTCAACCAAGTCTCACGGAACTGAACCTCGATATAATCGAACAACTTCTCCTTCAAAGCCTGACGGGTAGCCCAAATCTCCTCATCGGGACAATTGTAGATGCCGTGCCAGATTTCCTCGTTCGACTGGTCGCTCATGTGCTTCTCGTCGAAATACTTTGCATAGACCTTGCGCCACTCAGTAGCACACCATGTGGGGAAGTGAACACCGTTGGTGACGTAGCCCACGTGGTTCTCCTCGGGGAAGTAGCCGTTCCAAATGGGAGCAAACATCTTCTGCGATACCCATCCGTGAAGCTTAGACACACCGTTGACCTCCTGACAGGTATTGCAGGCGAAGGTTGACATGCAGAACTTCTCTCCGTGATCCTCAGGATTGGTGCGACCCATTCCGATGAATTCATCCCATGTGATGCCCAGCTTCTGAGGATAGCCACCCATATACTTGCCAAACAGTCCTTCGTCGAAGTAGTCGTGACCAGCAGGTACAGGAGTGTGAACGGTATAGAGGCCGCTGGCACGCACCAGCTCCATAGCCTGATTGAAGGTAAGTCCGTCTTCAATGTAGTCGCACAGACGCTGCAGGTTGACCAGAGCGGCGTGTCCCTCGTTGCAGTGGTAGATCTCCTTCTTGATACCCAGCTTCTTCAGCGTCAGAGCGCCACCGATACCCAGCAGAATCTCCTGCTTCAGACGGTTCTCCCAGTCGCCACCATAGAGTGAGTGGGTGATGGGCTTGTCGTACTCAGAGTTCATGTCGTTGTCGGTATCGAGCAGGTAAAGCTTGATGCGACCCACGTTAGCCACCCACACACAGGCGTGAACCTGATAGTTGGTGTAAGGCACATCGACCACGAGGGGCTGTCCGTCCTTGTCGAGCACGCGCTCAATGGGCAGTGAGGGGAAGTTCTGTGCCTCGTATTTTGCAATCTGCTGTCCGTCCATTGAAAGGCTCTGAGTGAAGTAGCCGAAACGATAGAGGAAGCCTACGGCACACATATCGACATTCGAGTCGGAAGCCTCTTTCAGATAGTCGCCTGCCAGCATGCCCAGACCGCCTGAATAGATCTTCAGGGCAGAGTGGATACCATACTCCATAGAGAAGTAGGCCACAGAGGGACGCTTCTTGTCGGGCTCCACATCCATATAGTCACGGAACAACTTGTAAACAGAGTTGATGCGCTTCATCATAGACTTGTCCTTGACAATATCCTCTTTACGACGAAGGCTCAGGCGTTCGAGCAGCATCACAGGATTGTGCTTCACATCGTGATAGAGTTCAGGATCAAGGTCGCGGAAGAGGTCGCGAGCCTCGTAGTTCCACACCCACCACAGGTTGTGGGCAATCTCGTCGAGGCACTTCAATTCTTCTGGAAGGCTCGATTTCACGGTCAACTCCTTCCACTGCGGAGCGTTGACATAATCAGCTTTGATTTTCATAATTGACTATTATTTGATTTTATAGAATATGATACTAATAATAAAATATGTTCGGATAGCATTATATTTTTAATCGCTACACTTCTCTTTGTTCAGAGGCTTTACCTTTGTCGGCCATCCGCTCCTCTGCATGCCGCAGTGCTATGTCGTAGGCCTCGTAGTAGTACTTGATGAACTCACTCCAGAGGGCTTTCTTCGACAGTGCTTCAGCATTCTTCCTGCACGCTTCCACCTGTTTAGGAGTCAGATTAGAATAGTGCGACACTGTATCCTTGATGATATCGGCAACCTCAGAGTAATTATAGTCCGTGCGATGTATGACCTTCACGCCGTCCTCTATCTCGCCTGCATAGCCCAATTCCTTGTTGACCCACAGTCCGAAGCCAGCCAGGTCGGTTGTGATGCATGGCACCTTGAAAGCCACCGACTCCAGCGGTGTGTATCCCCAGGGCTCATAGTATGAAGGATAGATGCACAGGTCATTTCCCAACACTACATCATAATAGGTGAGGTTCAGAATGCCGTCCTTTCCGTCAAGATAGCAAGGCAGGAAAATCACCTTCACCATATCGTCGTGACGGTTGTGCATATCGTAGAACTTCATCATGTTGAGCACATTGTCGTGTCCCATATTGTGCAGCCAATGCGTGACTTGAGGCACTTCAAGGGGCGTGTCGAACTTCTTGCCACTTTTCAGTCTCTCTATCAAGTCCTGACGTGGCTCGCCAGTCCATCCAGGCACGTCAATGAAAGCCACGACTTTCTTCTTAAGGTTACGATCGCGAAGCAGACGGTTCATGGCTTCAACGAAGACATCGATGCCTTTGTTACGGAACTCATAGCGGCCCGACGTCGAGACGATGAGCGTATCTTCATCAAGCTGTTCGCCCAGCAGCGCGTTAGCCACATCGAGCATCTTTCTGCGAGCAAATTTGCGCTTGCGTCCGAAGACCTGAGGCTTGGGCACGAAACTGTTGTCAAACCCATTGGGCAACACCACGTCCACAGGCTTGTCAAGCAGTTCAACACACTCCCGTGCTGTGATGTCGCTCACAGTAGTGAAACAGTCCACATGATGAGCCGTTTGTTTTTCAATAGAGTGTTTGCTCTGCATGTTCAGCTCTCCAGCCATTTGGTCGCCATTATATGCAAAGAGGTAGTCGTAGAGCGGTTTCTGATTGCCAGCTATTGAACGCCCTATGCTCGTCGCGTGGGTAGTAAAGACAGTGGCAATCTGAGGCAGGCGCTGATTAAGATAGAGCGCACCCAGTCCGCACATCCACTCATTTGCATGGTAGATGACCTTCTTCGAATCATCCAGATAGTAATGATAGAAACTTTCTACCACAAGACCTGCTGCGTAGGAGAACATAGATGCCTCGTCGTAGTCGCCATAGGCATGCAGCGAATCTACCTGATAGTGTTCCCACAACCAGCCATAAATCTCGTTTTTCTTCTCAAAATAAGGGTGAAAGTCAACAAGGATTGAAATGGGAGCACCAGGAATTGTCCATCTTCCCACTCTAACGTTGATGCCTTGTTCTTTTGCCTCCCATTGCCATTCAGCAAAGAGAGATTTTTCTTCTTGAAAATAGGGATTTTCTGTCTCCTTCCAAAAATCAGGACCAATAAAAATAATTCTGTCCTTTAGCACTTCCTGAAGAGTCTTTGCACGAGTTGAAAGAACGGTGTAAATACCACCTACCTTGTTACAAACTTCCCAACTCGATTCAAAAATGTAGTCTGGGCTCTTTTGTTTTTTATCCATGTTACCTGCTTATAAGTGGGTGCAAAGATAAGAATTTTTTCCGTATCATAAGAAAAATTTGCAAACATATTTTCCAGTTATCTGTTTTTTTTGATTTAAAATTGTTACCTTTGCCGCCAAACCATTACATACAACATGAGAAAGACAGCAGTTTTGTTACTCATTCTTTTGAGCGCATTGACATCAAGCGCCCAAGACAAGAAAGACTCTGACAACAGCATTGAATTATACAACAGAGAGTATGACATCGTCCTGAAGTACAACTTGGATGGCGATGGGATGATTGTGCCCGGTCACGATCTCTACGGTCCTTTGCCCGGTTATCTGGGAAAGACGAAGCACAATTTTTATTGGCTGATTCTTTCAGTTGAGAAAGAGGGCGACATCAACTATCTTCAAATGGTGAACGACTACGGCAGTGAAGACCTCACAGCCACCATCTATCAGGCAAGCGATTCCACGTTTCTGTTTACCCAGCGAAAAGGCAGCACCATCAAGTTGCCGGAACAGCGGAAATGGCAAAAACTGCCCAAGAGCCTGCTCTTTAAAAAAAGGAACAAATCGAAATAAATAATAACAGGAATAAAAACAATTTTAACACATGGTTTTCAATGAGTTACGAACAATATAAAGAGCCACCATTTTACATCTTTGCTAACTCACAATTCCATCTAATAAAAAGGCACAAATAACATTTTATAAAGCGTTGGGGCTATAAGTTAAAAAAACGGATTCGCAGGGATGTAGTGTCAGCGTATAGGTTCTGTCGTTATTGCATTTTAGCTCGTGCCGGCTACCTGACAGGTTATGCCATACCCTCACCTTCTTTGGCATGTCCTGCAGTCGGAAGCTGACAACGGTTGTTCTGTCTTCGAGATTTGCCAAATAGAAGATTTCCGTATTGTCAATTCTTCTATGGGTATGAACTACGGATTCATGGTGCGTTAAAATCTCCAAGGGACGGATGATGCTCTCGCCCGAGTGGAGTATAGCCACGCCAGCCTCACGGAAAGCATCAATCCGGGCCTGCGATTCAGCGTTGACATGAGCCTTGTCGGCCATCAAGAATGCTTTATACTCTATGCCGTCTGGTGTCACAAGCCTCCCGCCTTTGACCTGCAGCCTATGTTTCAGAGCATCGCCCGTGCAGACATCCCAGTCCAAGCCGTCTATGCCATCGGGCAATCGGCTGGTGATGGTCTTGACAGGCACGTCATCGCCAAGAAACACGAGAACGTCGGGAGCAGCCTTGCCCTGACGCAGCATCACCATCGAGCGCACGGCCTGCAGCCATACTAGCTTCATTTGCTCCCAACGGGGATTGCTGCGGTTGATGGCATACTCACGACCAGCTTTGTAGGGCTGGTCAACCTTTGCTGAAGGAATATGGGGCGTAGCACAGGCCACAAGCTCCTGCGCTCCCATTGAGAAGGCGATACTGGCCACACGGTGCAGGTCGGCAGGTGTGTGCTTGTATTCACAATCGGTCATTGCTTCAGCTGAGGCAATGGGCTTGCCATAAATATGAGCCGCACTGGAGCAGCCTTTCACATCATAGGCTCCCTGCCGCTGGTAGAGCCAAACTCGCCTTGCGGTTTATCAGTGCTTTGTTTCACGCTGACGGCATCGCCCGTGATGCAGAGCGCATTGCCGATGGCCTGTGCCACCCGTTACATGGTATGTTCGGGGGTGATCCATCTGCCCCCGGCGCAGTAACCGTTCGAGATGTTCAGCTCAAACGAAAGCCCCGTCCGCTTCGCCTCGCTGGCAGCCAGACGCAGGTGTCGCCACCACTCTGTACTGAAGGCATCCTCGGTCCCATTTGCCCTTGCGTCCTTGGTGTGATTCTGGTCGTAGTACACCACTCCACCGAAGCCTGCATCACGTAATGCCTCCGCATCAGCAACTATTCCTTCATCTGCTGTCCGTTCGTAGCCGAAGAACCACCACGTCTTCATTCTGTATTCCTGTGTAGGCTTCTGCCACAACTTTTTGAGTTGTGACAAATCCTGTGCATTAACCGCAGTAAAACGGCTTAGAATCAGGCAAAGTGGGAGAACGATCCTCATCACAGGAATCATATTCGTATGTCTTGTCAATAGACGCGGGGCCCGAAAATCATGGTGCCCACACGCACCATCGTAGAACGGTGCTGCACAGCAATGGGGAAATCGTCGCTCATACCCCACGACCGCTCACAGAAATGGGGATCGTCGGCAAAGAACTGCGCCTTCACCTCGTCGAAGAAGTCGGCTCCCTGCTGGAACTCGCAGGCTATCTGCTGTTCATCGTCGGTGTTCGAAGCCATCATCATCAGTCCGCATATCCGCACGTTCGGCATCTGTCGCCACTCACCGTCGGCCAGTAGCTGTCGGCACTCATCGAGGGTAAGACCGTACTTCGTGGCCTCCTCGGCAATGTGGAGCTCCAGCAGCACCTTCACCACCCTGCCCACCTTAGCTGCCTGCTTCTGAATCTCGCGCAGCAGGCGGAGCGAGTCAACGGCCTCAATCATCGTGATGTAAGGAGCGATGTACTTCACCTTGTTGGTCTGCAGATGACCTATGAAGTGCCACTCTATGTCCTTGGGCAACTGCTCGTGCTTCTCGCGAATCTCCTGTTCGTGACTCTCCCCGAACACACGCTGTCCCTCCTCGTATGCCGCCATGATATAGTCGGCAGGATGGTACTTGCTGATGGCAACAAGGCGCACACCATCGGGCAGACGGCTGAGCACCTCGTGCAGGTTCCGTTTTACGTCAACATTCATCATTCTTCGAACTCGGGCTTGTCGTCCTGTTCCTTCTTCTTGTATTCAAACACATCCATGAGCGTGGTCTCAGCCACCGATGAGATGACATAGTCGATCATCGTGCCGCCCATCACCTCATCGATGTTCTTCACGGCTCCGTTGAGCGTGCCTGCCTGCACCAGATAGTTCACGCTGGAGCGCTTCTCCTTCTCAGTCTTCTCGTCGATGGTGATGAACTGCAGCTTCGTCTTATACCAACGGTCAGCCATCTCTTCATCGCTGAAGAAAATCTCCTTATAGGCGGCACGCTTGATGTCGTTGATCTCGAACTCGCCGCTGATGTAGCTTGACATTTCTTCCATGATGCGCTGCTCGGCCTCGGTGAACGAGAGGGCATCTACCACGTAGGTCTCTATCACTTTCTTTTGCAAGCCGTCCTCCATCGTCTTCTCGTAACGGATCTTGCACTCAAACCAGTTTGCTGTTCTGCTTCTCATTTGTTATAAAAAAACTATTAGTATGTTTATTCTTTTCATTCATCGCTCTGAGTGCCACTGGTGGGGGTGGTCAGCCTTTTCTGCTTCTCGAGCGTGAGATGGTCAATCACCTCCATCGCAATGCGCGAAGCCTTGTCGCTGCTAATGCCGGTCTGCTCGGTGAGCTCCGTCTGGAGCTTCACCAGGTCGGCATGCATGGCATTGGTATTAGCCATGAAGGTCTTCTCGTTGGCATTCATATTTTCATTATTATAGACACGCGAGAGTATCTGGTCGGCCTCTCTGGTGAACCGCTTGCGAAAGATTTCCTCTGCCTTCTGCATATAGGCCTCCATCGCCATACGCTCACCGAGTGTATCGACCTCTACGGAATCGCTGTCAGACCACAGGTCGTTATCGCGCTCAGGGTCAAAGTTGCCATCGTCGAGCAGACTCACCTCCGGTTCAGCAGGGACTCCCTCCACAAACTCGATGTTATCAGCCTGCGGTACCAGTTCGAAGTAAAGGAAGAGGCAGAGCAACACCACTGCCACGGCTGCAATGAAGGAAACGACAGAGTGCTTCGCGCCACGCAGGCTCTTCAGTGCCGCGCGCATGTCCTGAGTGGAAGCATAGCGCTTTGCAGGATCTTCCTGAATGGCTTTCTTCACCACCCGCTTGTACTCGTATGTGATGGCACCATGCTGATAGAGCCAGTCGATGAGCTTGCCCAGCGAATAGACATCGCTGGCAGCAGTGACTGCCTGGCCTGCCAGGACTTCGGGAGCCACGAAGTGCTCCATATCGACAAACAGATGGGATGCTGCCACCGAGCTGCTGAAAGCCGACGCATGGAGCAAGAGCATGGGCTTCTCGTCGCCCTTGCGGAGCAACACGTTCTGCGGTGAGAAACAAAGGTGGAAGAGGGATTTCTGATGCAGTTCTTCTGCTATCTCGAGCAATCCATCGACCACATGGTCGATGAAGCCCGACTTCGCCACGATGGCAGGATTGTCAGCGAGCAGTTGTTCCAGCGTCTGATACTGGCCCTGTTCGAGTTCCAGCAACAGTGCGCCCTCATGCTCCATCTCAAGAAAGTGCACCTGCTGATGGGATTTGATCGTGCCGATGGCCTTAGCGTCAGCTTGCAGGGCATCCTTGAAGCCTGGCCGTCCCACCAATTGGTCATGCAGCTCGAGCACATAGCGATACTTACCTTCAATCTGCATTTTGCGAAGAAATCCAAAGGGCATCCTGCCCGTGCGGCTATTGTTGCCATCCTTCGCATTGAGCATCTCTTCGAAATTCATTTTTGACGATTTTTACTTTTTCGGGCAACAAAATTACGAAATAATGCTGATATGACGAAGCGATTTTGGAAGATTAACGCATAGAGGGGCATGGAAAGCATTCAGATTTCCCCGAAAAACTCATGTACTTCGCCAAGAAATCAGAGAAAAACATTTTTTTTATTGCATTTTGCACGTCGTTACAATAATTTTTCATAACTTTGCACATTGGAAACTAGAATCCTTAGACTTTTAAAACGCGTTTTATAATATGAAAAAGAAGATTTTAATCCTTGATGACAAAGAGACCATTGCAAAAGTGCTCTCCATCTACTTGATGAGTGATTATGACGTGCAATGGCTGCCTGACGGTCTGCAAGGAGTGAAGTGGCTACAGGCTGGCAACACGCCCGACTTGATTATTTCAGATATCCGCATGCCTGGCATGCGTGGCGATGACTTCCTGGAATGGATTAAGCAGAACGAGCTCTTCCGTCACATCCCCGTCATCATGCTTTCAAGTGAAGACTCTACGAGCGAGCGCATACGCCTGCTGGAGATAGGCGCCGAGGACTATATCGTAAAGCCTTTCAACCCTATGGAGCTCAAAATCAGGGTAAAGAAAATACTCCCTAATCAATAATTGACAACTGAAAGAATATTATAGTTTAGGTTCACGCATACCTATTTTATATTTATTATTATAAACAGACACTTTCTGCGTGAATAACACTTACAGAGATTTACAGAGATTGTCTAAACAATGAAATAATGATTAGTGTCATTTATTTAGGAGATAATCCACAAACTGAGGAGCGTCTGAAATACCTGCCCGGCAGACATGTGGTGCTCACCAAGAACTATATGGATGCAGCAGCAGCCTGCGTGCAGCGTTTTGGCAAAGAGCGCTATATCATATTTTATGAAAAAAGCGTACAAACCGAGGACATCACAGCCATCACATATCTGCGCAAGAACTGCCAGAACATCTACATCATCCTGCTGACCAGCGAGATGAGCAACGAAGAACGTAACATTTACCTAAAGTGTGGCATCAATGACACGCTGAACATAAGTGCTTCGGTCACGGAACTGAACAAAAAACTGCAATTCATCTGCGACCGTGAGAATGTGCTTTTCGACAGCAACATGTCAAAACAGAAGATACTGAAATTCAAAATCCCACTTTGGAAACGCTCTTTCGACATATTCTTCTCTCTGCTAGCCATTATTATGCTCTCACCTGTGCTCATCATCACCGCGCTGGCCATCAAGATTGAAGACCCTAAGGGCAAGATTCTCTATAAGTCGAAGAGAGTGGGTACGAACTATACCATCTTTGACTTCCTGAAGTTCCGCTCAATGTATGCCGATGCTGACCAGCGTCTGAAGGAACTCAGCAAAAGCAACAACCAGTATGCCGAACACCCTGAGGAAGAGGAGAAAAAGACCATCACTTCACCACTTGGCGAACAAGCTGAACAGGAGATGGTAGATATGGGCGTAGAGTCGGAAATGATGATCAGCGACGACGAGGTGATGCTGGTAGGCGACGACTTCGTGGTATCGGAAAGCGACTTCAACAAACAGAAAGAAGAAGAGATAAACAATGCATTCGTAAAGATTGAGAACGATCCGCGCATCACAAAAGTAGGACGTTTCATTCGTAAGACAAGCATTGACGAGCTTCCGCAGCTGTTCAACATACTGAAGGGCGACATGTCGATAGTAGGCAACCGTCCCCTACCCCTCTACGAAGCAGAAAAGCTGACGGCTGACTCAAGCATAGACCGCTTCATGGCACCTGCAGGGCTCACAGGCCTATGGCAGGTGGAAGAACGCGGCAAGGGCGGAACGATGTCTGCAGAAGAGAGAAAGCAACTGGACATTCTCTACGGACAGACTTACAACTTCGCACTCGACATGAAGATTATCTGGCGCACACTTTTCGCGTTCATACAAGATGAAAACGTGTGATAAAAGAATCAACGATGAGAAATCTTAGAACCTTTATAATAATTTGTGTTTCAGTATTTTGCAGTACCGCTACGATGGCTCAAGAGACCTTCGACGACAGCGGTATCAGTGCAGGTTTCTTTGATTCAAGCTTCAGCAAAGACATCAATTTCTCTGATTTTCACCTGCCACCATTAGGTGTGTTGTTCGAGAATGCCAAGGCTAATCCGAACATCCTGCAAATGGCAAAGCTACAGGAGATAGCTGAAGCTGAAGTGAAGAAACAGAAGAAGCACATCTTTTCTTACATCATGGGGCATGCCAGCTACAGTTATGGTAAGACCGACATGTGGGGCAACAACTCGTCCACCTACAGCACCATGATCTATCAGTTCCAGGGATCGGTTCAGAACTATTGGAACGTAGGTGTGAACCTAAGCGTGCCTCTGGAAGACATCCTGGACTTGGGACACTCCGTCAAGCGCAAGCGTCTGCTCGTGGAAGAGGCTCAGATAAAAAAAGATGCTGCTTACGACCAACTGAAGCTGGAGATTGTCACACTTTATATCCGTATCACCAACAACCTGTCGGCTCTGAAGACAGCCGGTGTCAGTGCCGCTATCTATCAGGGGTCTAACCAGTTGGAAGAAGAAGACTTCCATCAGGGCAACCGCGACATCGCCGATTATGCCTACAGTAGTCTGCGCGGACAGAATGCCGTGAACACCTATCAAGGACTGCTCACACAGATCACTACCGACATCGTCACGCTTGAGATTCTGAGCCATACACCTATCCTTACAAACACAACGACTGAAATCACGCTTGACAGCAATATAAAGAAGAGCGAGAAGCAGATTCGCAAGGAGAACAAGGCTATGGACAAGAAAATCAAGCGTCAGATCGAAGAACAGGAGAAGCGAATGAATGATATGCAAAAAAAAGGTGGAAAAAAAGCTCAGCCAACCGAACAGAAATAGTGCCATTGCACTCCAAGAGCGAATCAGAAACGAAGAGGAACTATTCATATTATGGATGTATTTAGATATTTAGTCCGGTTTCTTTACAAGATACGCTGGTATCTTGTAATTCTACCGATGATTGCGCTTGTAGTGGCGTGGTTCCTGACGAGAAACCAGGAACGCGTCTATAATGCCAATACCACTATCTATACTGGTATGCTGACGGGATATAACCTTGAGGGCGGAAGTGGTATTGCCGGAGGTAACGCGCAAATCAACATGCAGAACCTGATGCTCATCATCTCGACAAACAACACGATTCACGAGGTGTCGCTCCGTCTTTTTGCCAGATGCATGATGTATGGCAACCTGTACAAGGACAACAACTATATCACGGCTGAGCACTTCAGAGCTCTGGATGCCAGTGTGCCACCCGACATAAAAGCACTCATCAACCATAATAGCGAAAATGCCACCTATGCCAATCTGAAAGCTCACGAAAAAGCATCACAGAACAATTATCTGTACGGCATACTCAATAATCACCAGTATTTCGGCATCAACAACATCGTGTCACGCCTGAAAGTAGCTCAGATCAACAACAGTGACCTGATCGATATTGCCTATTCCTGCAACGACCCCGGCGTGTGCTACAACACACTCGACATTCTGAACAAGGTGTTTGCCAACCAATACCAGCAATTACGCTATGGCGAGACGCACAAGGTGATTAAGTTCTTCGAGCGTGAGGTGAAGAAATACTACCAGCAACTGACCTTTGCCGAGAACGACTACATCAGGTACAACATCAAGCATGGCATCATCAACTATCCTGAGCAGACCAAACAGCTGACCGTGCTCGACGGTAATCATCAGACAGATCTGAGCGAGCTTCGCATGAAACAGAGCACGACGAAAGCACTGATCAGATATTTGGAGCGCCAACTGGGTGATCGCCAGAAGATCATTGAGTCGAACAAGGAATTCACGTCACTGGTGCGCGACATTTCACGCCTGCAGTCACGTATCTCCAACCTCCGACTGATGAGCAGTGAGGAAGGCGGCTCAGAATCGGAAGCACAAATAGAACTCGGAAAAGCTGAACGCCAGCTGAGAGAGGCTACGGCTAAAGTGAAAGAACTCACACAAACGATTGAGAAGAACAACTACAGTACTGACACAGGTGTCAAAGCCAGTTCACTCATTGACAGATGGCTACAGCAGGTGTTGTTGCTCGAAGAGACCAATGCCCAACTCAATGCGATGGACATCATGCGCGACAATATTGACCGGCAGTACCGTAAATACTCGCCTATAGGTGCCACCATTGAGCGCAAGAACCGACACATAGGCTTCATTGAGAGCAACTATATCGAGATGTTGCGCGCCCTGAATGCTGCACGCCTTCGTCAGCGCAACTTGCAGATGTCAACAGCAACACTGAACATCGTCAACCCACCTGCATTCCCCATGAATCCACAGGCTTCAGGCAGAATGATGTATCTGCTGGGAGCATTCCTGCTGACCTTTATCTTCACAGCGCTTTACTTCTTCATCATTGAAATGCTGGATCGCACACTGCGCGACCGCATGCGCTCAGAACGCATCACGAAGATACCGGTGATGGGCTGCTTCCCCAAGGAGAGCAACCTGCGCTATCGTCGTTTCAACAAGATGATTTCCGACATGGCTCTGCGCCAGTTGAGCAAGGTGCTCCTGCCATACTTCAAAGAGGGACAGCAGAACGTGCTCAACCTGCTCTCTACCGATGCTGCCAACGGCAAGAGTTTCCTGGCACAGGAACTGGAGAGCTACTGGACCTCTATCGGACTGCAAGTGCGCCGTCTCACCTACGACGAGGACTTCCTGGCCGAAGACAGCCGCTATATCATGGCAAAGGACATCAAGGATCTGTGTCCCGACATACAGCCCAACGAAATTGCCATCATTGAATATCCTAACTTGGACGATAATTCCATCTCAACTACCCTACTGAATCTCGGCACAGTCAACCTGATGGTGACCCGAGCCAACCGCACATGGAAAGACGTTGATCAGAAAGCTTTGAAGGAGCTAAATGATAGATTAGAAAACAAGAATTCACTCTTCATGTACCTGACAGAATGTCAACGTTATGCCGTTGAGGAGTTTGTTGGTCAACTTCCCCCATATACTTCATTCAACAACTTCATCTATCGAATGTCACAGATGGGTCTAACCGCAGTTGAAAATAGTCATGCGAAATAAATGGTAAACAAAGTTTATTCAAATAGGATATCCGAATATGCCCATGAAAATGGAGGAAGAGTAATCATTCTCTTTCTCTTATTTTTACTTAGTCTATACTCATTCAAGAATTCTGGTATTAATGGAATGGCAATGATATTGGCTGTTCCTATATCAATAATAGGTATATATTTTGCTTTCAGTTATAAAATGTTTTCCTTTTGGATTCTTTTCGTTTTAAACTATTTTGTGATGTTTTTACAAAAAGAAGGAAAAATGCCGCTACCAGCATCACTACCCAACGAATTACTGGAAATAGTCTTAATAGCAATTGCAATTATTGATATAAAAGAAACCAAATTGGGTAACATTGTCAACATAATGACATTTGCCATAATTGGATGGTGTATTTTTTGTACAATTGAAGTTTTAAATGATACATGTGGATTAGGCCTGAATGTAAATGCATGGTTTACAGGAATTAGATTAATGGCATTTCAATTGCTCTACGCAGTCATTGTTTTTGCTTTATATATTAATTCTCCCAAGAGATATTTGCAACTATTTTTTGTATGGGTTTTTTGCGCAACATTTGCTGTTTTTTGGTGCTGGAAGCAGATAAATATAGGATGGGATGCTGCAGAAATGAATTGGTTATTCGCTCAAGGCCATGCAAAACAACATATAGTGAATGGTATAATCAGATATTTTGGAACATTTACAGATGCAGCAAATTTCGGAATTCATATGGCCTGCGCATCAGTATCATTCTTTATCATTGCAATTACCAACAAAATAAAAAAGATAAAGGCTGTCTTCGGAATCGTAGGATTACTTACAACGTGGGCCATGTTCCAATCAGGAACAAGAACTGCCATATTTTGCATGATGGCCGGGTTTCTTGTATTCCTCATATTATCAAAATCTGCCAAAATCTTCTTTCCTGTTTCTATCGTCTTTGGTTTATTTATTGCCATGCTCATGTTTACTGATATCGGCCAAGGTAATAATCAAATCCGACGTATGAGATCGGCATTTAATCCAGAAGATGCTTCGGCTAATGTTCGCGACATAAATAAAGCCGCCATTTCAAAGTATATGAAAGACGCCCCCTGGGGCATCGGTATTGGAATTTTTGAAAGAGATATTCCAGCATGGAACAAATTTAAGATTGTATCGGGAATCCCCCCTGATTCCGAATATGTATTTATATGGGTAAGAACCGGATGGATTGGAGTTTCTTGGTTTGCTATATGCAACCTCATCATACTTTTGGGGGCTTGCTCTGTTGTGTTCTTCAAAATAAAAAACAGGTCGTTAATGGGAATGGGAGCAGCCTGGTGTGCGTCATTTGCTGCACTTCACCTTGGCGGATATGCCAACCAGATTTTGATGCAATTTCCAAACATTGTCGTTTTTTACGGTGGATTATCAACAGTATTTTTGATGCCAAGCATAGAGAAAGACTTTGAAGTTTATGAATCAAAAGAACTTGCCGAAGAAGCAGAAAAGAAGCGAATAAAACTTGAGAAGAAACTTGCAAAACGAGTGTAAAATATCTATTATCACAGTCAATTACAATGGTCTGAAAGACACCTGCGCATTGATTGAGTCCATCCCCTTCAATGATAATATGGAGGT
>JAEEGI010015393.1_pt1 | contig 15931 bp, 19 predicted proteins | sample 8958751 | NCBI WGS metagenome assembly JAEEGI01 (sample SAMN16246545, study PRJNA631951) | gut metagenome | biome: gut microbiome; feature: rumen; material: KS-attached | host: Bos | place: Iran: Karaj | collected 2018-10
ATGAAAATAGTTTCGATGCGCAGCAGGTGGCGGAGTTCCTTAAGGAGAAAACGGAGAGTTCAAATGAGATTGAGATAGTTGCAGTGGTAGACGGTGTTGTCGCCGGAACAGCTGGTATCGAAGCGGTTGGATCAAAGTATAAGCTTAAGCATCGCGCGGAGCTTGGAATCGCTATTTTGAAGGAGTACTGGGGGCTTGGGCTTGGCAAGGCACTCATGGAGGCTTGCATCGAATGCGCTAAAGAAGCAGGCTATACGCAGCTGGAATTAAATGCTGTTGCAGAGAATGAAAGAGCGGTGGCATTATACAAGAAGATGGGATTTGTGGAGTATGGCCGCAATCCCAGAGGTTTTAACTCAAGAGTAAGCGGGTATCAGGAAGTTGTATATATGTTGCTTGAGCTGTGACAAGTTATAAAGTGTAATATGACAATCGAAAAGAATTACAGAGATAACGAATTTCTCAGAAATTCCTTCAATGAGCTTGCCGGCAAGGTGTTTGGCGGGCTGAATTTTGAAGACTGGTACCGAAACGGCTTTTGGAATGATAATTACATTCCGTATTCGATCGTTATCGATGGAAAAGTTGTTTCGAATATTTCGGTGAATGCTTGCAAGATGAATTATGACGGCAGAATTGTTAAGCTTATCCAGATTGGAACGGTAATGACCGATCCTGATTACAGGGGGAGGGGATACGCAAGGATGCTGATGGAGAAGATTATTGAAGACTACGAAAACAAAGTTGATGGAATATATCTTTTTGCAAACGATTCTGTCGTTGATTTCTATCCCAAGTTTGGCTTTCGTAAGAGTAGGGAGTATCAGTTTAGTAAAGCTGTGAAGATTGATACAGAGCGGACTGCACAGCTTGTACCGATGGCAGAAAAGAGCGATTGGGACAATATGGTGCAGATTCTTAATCAAACCGAGCAGAATGCCAAGGTGTATATGGTTTCCAACGCTGGGCTGTACATGTTTTACCTGGCTCAGTTCATGAGAGAAAATACTTTTTATATCGAGGATTGTGACAGTTATGCGATTGCTGAGATTGAGAGCGATACGTTAATTCTTCATGCAGTTATAGGTAGTGGCGCGATAGACCGCGTGATATCTGCTTTTGGAAAAGAAATTACGAAAGTCATTCTCGCATTTACACCGAACGATTCAACAGGTTATGATAAGAGCGAGGTTGTCGAGGAAGATACACATCTTTTTGTGAGAGGTAAGTTCTTCGACGATACAACTGATGATGAGTTTATGTTTCAGGCGATAACGCATGCCTGAAAGGGCGTTATAACAGTAGTGCCGGTAGGAGTTAAGTTATGAAAAGACTAAAACAGGTCATAGTGGTTGTTATGATTCTTTTGCTATTGGCATTGCCTATAAGAATAGCATGGTTTCTGGTGGCGCTGAATTTTAAAGTTGATTTTTCGCAGGAATATCGAAAAGTAAAAGGATATGAAGATATTTTATTTGTCCAAGAGAATACCGCATATAAGCGTACATTCTGGGGGCTCAAGGAAATCCCATTGGATACCGCTTCGTTAGGAGAGGAATCATGTTTTGAGGATGAAAAAACCTATGAGATGCTGAAAGATTCAAGGGAAGAAGATTATTATTTTATATCAAAGATGTTTTTATCTCCTGACAGAGATCAGGTCCTTTACGAAGAAGTACGTGCCTGGGGAGCCGGTGCTCCGACAGATGATAATGATATTTATTACAGAGTATTGAATCTGACTGATGGAAGCATTCATACAATTTTTAAAACGCCGATGCGTCAGTTCGATTTGTATTGGCAATGAGTTGAATACATCGAGAAGCAGTTTGTTGAAGAGTATTTGTGAGGTTATAAAAATGGATAGAGAGAGTAATTTAAGCTGGCTTCAAAACTGGTTTTTTGATCATTATGATAGTGATTTTGATTATGCCCAAGAGGTGAAGATAGAGGCGATTGATAATCCCGGATGGCATTTACAGATTAATCTTGAGGGTACAGAGTTAGAAGGAAAGCCATTTGAAGCTATTCAAATAGATAACGGAGATGATTGGCTTGTGTGCAAAGTCGAAAATGATATGTATGATGCGTGTGGAGATTCTTTTAAATTGGATGAGATGATCGGAGTTTTCAGGAGATGGGCTTCAGAAAATTAATAATGAAGTGCAGGGAGATTTTATGTCAGACAACATGGTTTTTAAATGGACAGATGGAAGTAATAAGGATTTTCAGGAGTTTTATAAAAAGACAGAGGAGTATTACAGCAAGATTGTTGGCGGAATAGAGAAAAGAAGAGCTTTTGTGCCATATAACCATTCTGACGGAATACCCAATGTGCTTATTGCATATCACGGGGACGTTGCTGTTGCATGCGCAGGATTTAAGCCGTATTCGAACGATGATGCTGAGATTAAGCGTGTTTGGGTGGAGCCTGATTACAGAGGCAGGCACATTGCCAAAGATTTAATGAAGCAGATTGAAGATAGAGCTAGAGAATTTGGATATAAAAGAGCCATTCTTCAGACAAGAGAGATAATGGTGGACGCTGTTGGGCTTTATGAGAAACTTGGCTACAGCAAAATCGAGAATTATCCGCCGTATGATAATTTGGACGGAGCGGTGTGTATGGCAAAAGCGCTGTGAAAAAATGTATATATTATATGTTGTGCAATAATGGACCACAACCTCCGTCTAGTGCTGCTGTCATCAAATAACTCGACTTTTTACGCAGAATAAATTGTTATTTTGTGAGACGAAGGAATGAGTCGTACCGGGCGGTACGACGATTGACGACAACGAAACAAATAACAATTTAGGCAATTAATAAAGTCGACTTATTTGGTGACAGTAGCACTAGGTTCAAAATGGCGGAGTATAGCGAAAGAGGAAATCATGGAAGATAAGAAATTTCTTTTTGAAAAAGACAATATACCGCATGCGCTGGGCGTGATGGCACTTCCGGCGGTTGCGAGTCAGCTGATAGCGCTTGTTTATAACCTTGCGGATACTTGGTTTGTTGGAAGGACGAATAATCCGTACATGGTGGCGGCTTGTTCTCTGGTGATGCCGATTTATATGCTTACGATTGTGATATCAAATATCTTTGGAGTCGGAGGAGGAACGCTTATTGCTCGCCTTATCGGTGCGGGAAATGATGAAGAAGCATCGAAAGTGTCGGCGGCCTGTATATGGATGGCGCTGGGAGTCGGATGTCTTTTCTCGTTACTTAGTTTGATAGGGATGACAAAGATACTTGTTTTTCTTGGGGCGAGCGAAAATGTGCTTGAATTTTCCAGGCAGTACATGCTTTTTGTGGTTGTTATCGGCGGAGTGCCGTTTATATTCAGCAGCACGGTTTCATCAATGCTTAGGAGCATAGGGCTTTCTGCGAAGGCATCGTTTGGGCTTAGTATGGGCGGCGTACTCAATACTGTGCTTGATCCTATTTTCATGTTTGTGATATTGCCTGACGGAAAGCAGGTTATGGGTGCTGCGCTTGCGACTATGCTCAGTAATATCGTGGTTTCGGTGTACTTTATCGTTACTTACCATAAGGCGGGAAAAGAGACTATTCTCAGATTCAGGCCAAACGGCGATTATCCGTCGCGCGAGTCTTTTTCCTCGATATTCGGAGTCGGAATTCCTGCGGCTGTGGGAGTGCTTCTTTTTGACCTGTGTACGATCGTCATAAATCGCCTGGCAGCGTCATATGGCGATGTTGAGCTGGCTGCCATTGGAATTGTGCTTAAAGCCGAGCGTCTGCCGCTTAATATCGGAATCGGAATTTGCATGGGAATGGTGCCGCTGATCGCGTACAGCTATTCTTCGGGTGATAGGAAAAGAATGGATGGGATCTTCAGATTTGGCAGAGTAGTGGGACTTGCTATCGGAGTTGTGAGCGTGATCCTGTATTATGCATTTGCGCCTTTGATCATGAGGGCATTTATCGGAGATCCCGACACGGTGCGCTTTGGAACGCAGTTCCTTCGTGCGAGGTGCTTTGCTACGCCGCTGATGTTCCTTTGTTTTTCGATGGTTCATTTTGCGCAGGCAATCGGTCGCGGAAAAGAATCATTTTGGCTTGCCGTGATAAGACAGATTGTCTTTAACATCCCTATTCTGATTCTGTTTAATCACTTGTTTGGAATGACGGGAATCGTGTGGACGCAGGCAGTTGCGGATCTTTTTACGGTCATCGTTTCGTACGTGATATATTTCGGTATGAGGAAAAAAGAAGGCTGGCCGGTGGAAGTGTGATGGATTATGAAGATTTTAGTTGTTGGTGGGACGAGATTTTTTGGCATTCCGATGGTGAATGCGCTTATAGATGCGGGACATGACGTGACGGTCGCAACGCGAGGGAATAATGCTCTTGGTTTTGGCGGGAGCGTTAAGCAGGTTGTTATGGATAGAACGGACGCTGATAGTGTGAAAAAAGCATTTGAAAGCAATAGATTTACTGAAATGACAAGTCCAGGTTGCTGTGGAAAAGCTACTGATGCACATTTCGACGTTGTGATCGACAAAGTTGCGTACAGTTCAAATGATGTGAGAGCTCTTTTGCCCAATATCAAGTGTGATAGGTATATTCAGATGTCGTCGTGCTCGGTTTATAAGAAAGATGCGCCGCTTATCGGAGAAAATGAGTTTGATGCCGCTAAGTATCCGCTGGTGTGGGCGGACAGAACGGAGGATTATGACGAGTCCAAACGGCAGGCGGAAAGGGCGGCTTATGAGTTCATGGACGCCGGGAAGTGCGTGTTTGTCAGGTATCCTATTGTGCTTGGCGAGAATGACTATACTGAGAGGCTTCGGTTCTATGTGGAGCATATCATGAATGATTTGCCGATGTTTGTGGATGACCTTGATTATGGGATTTCTTTTATCCATGAAAAAGAAGCGGGCGAGTTTATCGCGTTTCTTGCAGGTGCCGATGTATGCGGGCCGATAAATGGCTGCTCGAAGGGGACTATCAAGATTTCTGAGCTTATCGGTTATATTGAAAAGAAAACCGGAAAAACCGCAGTTTACAGTGAATATGGAGATGAGGCTCCTTACAACGGGCTTGAAAATGACATGAGCTTTGATACGCAGAAAGCGCGGGAGCTGGGATTTGAGTTCTCTGAGCTTAGTGACTGGATTTATAGGTTGATGGATTACGAGATTGGCAAGGCAAAGTGAGCGTAGGATTTGTGTATGGAAATTCTTCTTGTGATTGATGTTCAGGAAAAGTACATAGATTTATATCGGGAAGGGCTTTTGGATGCGGTTAATGCAAGGATTGATGAGGCAAAAAAGCTGAATCTTCCGATTGTGTACATAAGGAATATCGGTGTTCTGGGGAATGCGAGCGGTTACGAACTGGCGCGCGGACTTAATGTTGAGTCGGGGCTTGTGTTTGATAAAAGGTTTCCTGATGCATTTACAAACAAGGAATTTGTACAGAAATTGAAAGAGATGGATGTTGAGACTATTGATGTCGTCGGTGTTGATGGCAGATGCTGTGTGTTTCGGACGGTGATGACTGCAATAGAGCAGGGCTTTGGCGTAAAATTGTACCTTGATGCAATAGGTGCCAGACAAAGCAGGTTCTATGAGAAGGAGCTTCAGGAGATGAAGGCAGCAGGAGCTGAGTGCGTAGAATGTCATTCTTGATTAACTGTGTATTTTGCATGGTGAAGAGTGTTATGTTGCGCTGCTTTCAACTGTCGATGTCAGGCGATTTTCTTGATTATATTTTTTGAGAAAAAAGAGGTGTGTATGAATTTTTTGTTTGTTGCTCTTGGAGGAGCTTTGGGAGCGGTGCTTAGGTATGCGATAAGCCTTATTCCTGTTAAGACGGGCTTTCCGGTATTGACGCTTGTTACGAATATTTTGGGCGCATTCTTGATCGGATTTATCGTGGGACTGGCTGATAATAATGAGGGGATATCGGGCAATACGGTTCTTTTCTGGAAGACAGGAGTGTGTGGCGGATTTACGACGTTTTCTACGTTTTCGCTTGAGGCGGTGAATCTTTTTGAAAAGAAGCAGTATGGTGCAGGCGGAGTATATGTGGCGCTTAGTTTTGCGTGCTGCATTGTCGGCGTGATTTGTGGTAAGAAGCTTGCGACGATTGTTAGAGGGTGATTGCGTGGTGATGGTGAGTGAGATTTCAGAGTTGTGTGACTAAGAGGAAGAAAAATAGCGGAATTAGTCAACGCTGTGGGGGAATTTGGTTGAAAAAGAGAAGCGGATTTCAGAGTTGAGTGACTAAGAGGAGTAAAAATAGCGGAATTAGTCAACGCCGAGGGGAAATTGTGCTGGAAATGGAAAGCGGATTTCAGAGTTGAGTGACTAAGAGGAGAAAAAATAGCGGAATTAGTCAACACCGCGGGTGAATTTGGTTGAAAAAGATAAGTGGATTTCAGAGTTGAGTGACTAAGAGGAGAAAAAATAGCGGATTTAGTCAACGCCGCGTGGAAAATTGGCTGAAAAAGAGAAGCGGATTTTTGTGATGAGTGACTAAGAGAAGGAAAAAGAGCAGATTTAGTCAACAACCTCGGAAAAAGGGTGATAAGCATGGATAAAGAGAATCGGGAAAAGAAGCTTAGAGAAAGCGAATTCAAGAATCTGAAAGAAATCAAGTCCAAGAATCTGAAAGAAATCGAGCTCAAGCAGAACAAGTATGCGGAGAAGATATCGGCGGTTTCAGCAGAACAACTGGCTAAAGCGTTGGAGTCTCTTATGGCAAAAGATAAAGACAAAAGTAAAAAACAGAGATAACAGATAAAAACAGAGATAGCAGATAAAAACAGAGATAGCAGATAAAAACAGATATAACAGATAAAAGCAGAGATAGCAGATAAAAACAGAGATAACAGATAAAAGCAGAGATAACAGATAAAAATAGAGATAACAGATATAAGCAAAAATAAAAAAACAAGGACAAAGGCAGGAAAATGAGACAATATATTGTAGATGCATTTACAGACAAGCTTTTTCACGGGAATCAGGCGGCGGTTTGCGTTTTGGATAAGTGGTTGCCTGAAGAGCTTATGATGAATATCACAAGGGAGAATAATTTTTCGGAGACGGCATTTACCGTGAAAGGCAAGGACGGATATGACCTTCGCTGGTTTACGCCGGGCGGAGAAATTAATCTGTGCGGGCATGCAACGTTGGCAACGTCGTTTGTTCTTTTTAACTATTATGAGAAGGATGCGGATGACATTACCTTTCATACCATGAGTGGTGATCTGTTCATTCATAGGCAGCAGGATGAGATTGTCATGGACTTTCCGGCATATCGGCTTAATGAAACACCTGTCACTGAACAGATGACCAGGGCAACAGGGCATACGCCTGTCAGAGCATTTATTGATCGTGATCTTCTGCTTGTTTATGAAGATGAAAAGACAATTCGCGAGATGTCTCCCGATTTTGGCGAAATGATGCTACTTGATGGACTCGGCGTAGGTGTTACGGCTCCGGGAAAAGAGTATGATTGTGTTTCAAGATTTTTTACCCCGAAAGATAAGATAAATGAAGATCCCGTTACCGGTTCGGTTCACTGCATGATTGCGCCATATTGGGCAGAGCAGCTTGGGAAAAAAGAAATTCACGCCTATCAGGCATCTGAACGCGGAGGCAAACTGGAATGCAGATTGCAAGGCGATAGAGTTGTGATTTCAGGCAAAGCGGTGCTGTATTCTGTGGGTGACTTATTTGTGATAGAGGGGAAAACAAAATGACTAATAAACAAATACTTGAAGTAGCGCTGCGGCAGTCGGCGGAAGACAACGGTTGCCGCGCGGCAAGTACTAAAGGACAGAAAAAAACGACGACAAGGAAAAGGACTACAGAAATGGAAAAAGAAAAAAGAATAGTAACAGCTACGGAACAAGACCGTGAGGAGATACTCGCGCTGTATAAAGCGCAGATAGGAAGGGAACTTTGTCCGTGGGATGAGTATTATCCGTCTAATGAAACGATTGATGCGGATTTTGCGCGTGACGGACTGTTTGTATTAAAGGAAGACGGGATAATTAAAGCAGCAATTTCGATTGATGAAGATGAGGAAGTTAACGGGCTTACGTGTTGGAATAAGAATCTTGAACCCGAGGGAGAGCTTGCGAGGCTTGCGGTTCTACCTACGGAGCAGAATAAAGGACTTGCGCGGATAATGCTTAAGCATGGCATGGAGGAACTTAAGAGACGCGGGTGTAACGGCATTCACATCCTGGTAGGCAAGTACAATACCAAGGCAATTCGCTCGTATGCGGTGTTTGGATTTGATGAAGTGGGTGAGTGCCATTTATATGACCAGGATTTTCTGTGTTATGAAAAAGAGTTGTGATTGTAATACATAATAATAATTGATATGCCATAAAATGTAGGAGCGTATGACTTGAAAGGATTAAAATCAAATTATGAAACAAAATGAACCACAAACCCCGTCCCCTAGGACCAAAAGCAGTTTGCTGCAGAACAAATTTATAGTCTGCCTTCTGGCAGTATTTTGCTGTCTTTTGTGGGGGAGTGCGTTCCCAAGCATCAAGGCGGGATATGAGATGTTTGAGATTGGCGCGCAGGACAGTATGTCGCAGATTCTTTTTGCGGGAATCAGATTCTTACTGGCGGGAGTGCTGACGATAATTTTTGGAAGCCTTATTCAGGGAAAAGCTCTTTTTCCCAAGAAGACATCGTGGAAGATGGTATGCACGCTAAGCGTTTTTCAGACGATGCTGCAGTACTTTTTCTTTTATATAGGACTTGCGCATGCTTCGGGAGTGAAGTCGTCGATAATCAACGGAATGACGACGTTTTTTGCAATTCTTTTGGCTTGCCTTGTGCGGAAGCAGGAGCACCTGTCTTCGGAAAAGATAATCGGATGCCTTCTCGGAACTGCGGGAGTGATCATAGTCAGTTTGTCAGGAGGAAGCATCGATGCGGGATTTGCGCTTAACGGCGAAGGATTTATCCTGATTGCGGCGGTATCATATGCGGTTTCATCCGTACTTATCAAGGAGTACTCCGTAAAAGAAAATCCGGTGACGCTGAGCGGGTATCAGTTCCTTATAGGCGGCTTTGTCATGATGGTTGTAGGCTTTTTAGTCGGCGGAAGGATTCATCTGACGAAACCGATCGGAATCCTGCTTATCATATATATGGCGCTTATTTCGTCGGTTGCGTACTCGATATGGGGGATTTTGCTCAAACACAATCCTGTTTCGGCAGTCACAATCTACGGCTTTTCCAATCCGATTTTCGGGGCGCTGTTGTCGGCTTTTTTCCTTGCGGAGTGGGATAAGCTTAATCTGCGGTATGTTGCGGCTCTTTTGCTTGTCAGTCTCGGAATATATGTTGTTAACAGGAAGTAGTTTCAGATGTTTTTTGGAGGTGCATGATGAGTGGTCTTAATGGCGGTATGTACAATGTGGAATGTGTCGGCAATGAGAGGTATGCGCTCGGCGAGGGGCCTTTCTATGATCTGAGATTTAAGCGGCTTTCGTGGGTTGACATCATTGGGCAGAAGGTCTGGTTTATTAAGGATGGGAAAAAAGATTGTATAGAATTACCACAGCCTGTCGGGGCCGCGATTCCGCTTGCCGGTTCGGAAGGTTTTGCGCTTGCGATGAAAGACGGAATCTATGTTTATGAAAATGGGGAGATTTCTTTGCTGATGGATCTTAAGGGCGTTTTCAAGGATTACTGGCGCTCGAACGATGCCAAAGCAGATGCGAAAGGACGCATATGGTTCGGGGCATCGGTGATTGACGGTGTCGACCACGAGGCGGAAGGGAATCTTTATCTTTTTGATAATGGCAAGGTTAGTGTTAAGGTAGAGGGGACGAAGATTTCCAATGGTATGGCTTGGAGCTCCGATAAAAAGAGATTTTTCTTTTCGGATTCCTTGGAACATGCCGTTTTTGTCTTTGATTACGATGAAGAGAGCGGAACTCTGCAGAATAGGAGAGAACTCTTCCATGTAGATGAGAATATTTCTGACGGTCTTACGATTGACAGTGAGGACAATCTCTGGGTTGCCTTCTGGGGCGGAAGCAGGATAGAAAAAAGGAGCGGCGCGACGGGAGAGCTTCTTGAAAAAATTCCAATTCCGGCAAAACAGGTGACATCGTGTTGTTTTGGCGATGATGATATGAAAACACTATATGTTACTTCTGCTGCAACAGGACTGGACGGGGAGTTTGACGGATGCCTGTTTAAGATAAGGACAGACGTAAAGGGAGTTACGCCGGATTATTGTAATAGATAAGAGGAATAATGGGGAATAGGGAGAATAATTAAGAAAAAATGGACCACAAACCCCGTCCCTCCGGCTTGTTTTGACTGTGAAAGATTAGTGAAAAAATGTGAATAAAAAGTTGTTGAAATATTAAATTAAATGACGTATAATAACCATGCTTGAACTTGAATGTGCGAAAAAATTACCGTGATAACAAACATATCCGGTATAAGTAAAACAAAGGAAAGAGTTATAGGAGGATTATTCAAATGTCATTTACAGAAGCAATTGGTTCAGTTTTTTCAAATTATGCAAATTTTTCGGGAAGAGCACGCAGAAGTGAGTATTGGTACTTCACTCTTCTTAATGCCTTGGTTGCCGGTCTTGGGTCTGGTTTAACGGTTGCAACAGACGGAAAGCTTAGTTTTGTATCAGCTATTTGGTCACTGGCTGTATTGATTCCGGGACTTGCGGTTACAGTAAGAAGACTTCATGATGTAGGAAAATCAGGATGGTATATACTTATGGCTCTTATTCCGTTGGTAGGTGGAATCATTCTTCTTGTTGCTGAAGCAACTGATTCACAGCCCGGTTATAATCAGTATGGTCCTAACCCTAAGGGAATCGGAAACAACAATCAGCAGATGATGTACTAATTAAATATAAGATTATATTGAACCTCGCGATGATTTTGTCGCGAGGTTTTTTCAGTTGAATAGGAAATTTCTCTGAAATTTCCTATTCAATAAAAACGCTCCGCTATGGATGCGACCGATGCGCAGAAGTATTCTGCAAGCTAAAGCTTGCGCGCATCGGCGCGCAAAGAGTCATTTTGAGAAAAGAATATGCTATGTAATTCATTAAAATCATATGCAGATTCAGCGCATAAATAATAAGATTGGAAGAGGATTTCTATGAGAAGATTGCCTTTGATGCTTTTATTGACAACATTTGCATTGTCAGCAATAAGTTGCCAGACTTCAGAAAGCGATGAGAATGTACTTGAATACTATGAGACCTGAAATGAAGAAGAATTCCCCGACACATATAGCGGTGGGGCTTCGCTTAGCAGATGTGAGTAAGTGATGAGCTACAGAGAAATGTACGTTGAGTTTGTGCGGTAGAGTAGGTGCACCGTACAGAGAGGTCGCAGAGAATGTGTACAGTGCGGGAGTGAAGGAGTACACCGTACAGAGAGGCTGCGTAGAATGTGTACGGTGCGAAAAAGAGGAAGCGCACCGTACAGAGAGGCTGCGTAGAATGTGTGCGGTGCGAAAAAGAGGAAGTGCACCGTACAGAGAGGCTGCGTAGAATGTGTGCGGTGCGAAAAAGAGGAAGTGCACCGTACAGAGAGGCTGTGGAGAATGTGTACGGTGCGAAAAAGAGGAAGTGCACCGTACAGAGAAACTGCGTAGAATGTGTACGGTGCAAAAGCACCGCACAGAATAATTGCGGTGTATGTATACGGTGTAGAATGTGAAAAATGCACCGTATGTGAGGTTGATTAATGATTGGTACGGTGCGAATTGAGAAAAAGTCACCGTACAGGCAGACATTTTATATTTATTAAGAGGAAATTTCTTCTATGCAAATTAAAAGAGTATATCTGAATGATAGAAAACAGATCAAAAAACCTCATTCGTTGGATATACATTCTTGAACATGATGTTCAAGAATGCATCAACCAAGCCAATTTGAATCGACTTCGTCGATAGGGCTTGGCTGACTCCTGATTCATGTTATCACGAAATCCGCAGCAGGTGCGGATTTCTGTAATTTCATTTGAGATGTCATACAATTATGAAAAAAGTGTAAAGATATGCAATATTTACGTAAATGCGTGAAAGAGTGATATAATTTATAATAGATGTAAAACGAAGGGAGTTTGCTATGCAGGAAAATCATTTAAAACGCACTTGTAAGCTATTATTTCTTGTTCACGTTATAACAACGATCTTTACAATTATAGGTCTTGCTTCTCAGATTGCGTTATCGGACCTTGCTAAGATTAGGGGGATTATTCCGCTAATTATTGTTATTGTGGTATTTGTCGCTGATACTGCTTATTTATTTATCAGTAAAGGCGGTGTTATGTATATAAGGTTACTGGCCATAACATATTCTGTTGTATATTGCGCAATGCTTAACAGCGGAAATACTGTTACATCGTATCCATATATGATTCCATTTCTGATTGTATTTGTTCTTACACTTGATAATTTTAGTGTAAAGGTCGGAGTTGTCGGTTTTGGAATTTCTAATTTTATAAGAGTTATCCTGACTATAGCTACTTCTGCAAATGTTCAGGATGACATTGAGATCATAATGATCGAATCTATCATTTCGATTCTCACTATAGTAACGGTTCTTAAGGGATCGGGTCTTTTTATGCGATTCTTCGAAGAGTCTCTTGAAGAGGTTACATCGGTTTCGGATAAGAACAGATCTATCACTGATAAGATCACTGAGGTTGCAGAAAGCGTAGTTGATGATGCCAATTCCATGAGCGATGCGCTTAAGACAATCGGTGAGTCTGTAGAGCTTCTTGATGAGACGATGGAAAATATCATGGCAGGAACACAGCATACCGCTGAAGCTATTACCAATCAGACAACACAGACACATGATATTCAGGATATTATCGATGATACCAAGAAGAGTGCGGAAGTAGTCGACGGAATTAACAAAGAGGCTGCGGAAGCACTTAAGGAAGGTATGAGCGTTATGGAGTCTTTGTTTGAAGAAGTTGAGAAGGCCAGAAAGGCAGGAGATAACCTTCAGACAGCGGCTGATGAACTTCGTTCCAATACAGAAGACGTTAGTGGAATCACGAGTATTATCCTTTCAATTTCATCTCAGACCAACCTTCTGGCACTTAATGCTTCGATTGAGGCTGCAAGAGCGGGTGAAGTAGGTAAGGGATTTGCGGTAGTTGCTGATGAGATCAGAAATCTTGCAGAGCAGACAAGGAATGAGACGGAAAATATTACCCGTATCATTGAGATCCTTACGGCAAATGCCGATACGGTTGCGGATTGTGCGACTATCAGTTCTCAGTCGGCTAACCGCGAGACTGAATACACACAGAATGCATCCAAGAAGTTTGAATTTATTCAGGATAAGTTAATTGAGCTTGGTAAAGCAATAAAAGAGATCAGTGATTTCATTTCATCTCTGAGCAGCTCGAACAATGAGATTGTTGACAGTGCAAGTACATTGTCGGCAACCAGTGAAGAGATAAGCGCAAGTTCTACAGAGGCAGCAAAGGCCAGTGCTCGAAATGTTGAACTTATTGCGAAGTTCAAAAAGTCGATGGATGAAATCATAGAAAGGATCACAGAGCTCCAGAAGTATACTCAGTAATGTGCAGATAATCAAATAGCAGATATTTTAAGAATCGGTACACCGCTACCGATTCTTTTTTGTTTCTTGAACGGAAGAGTGAAAAGAAATAAAATTTTATATTAACGTTTTTTTGGGTGAAATACTTATGCTATTATGTATTGGGAAAGAGACAAATAGAATAGTGAGGTGAAGATATGTCGATAAGAGTGTACAAAAACATTAATGATGCGTATCAGCCAAGAAATATTGATTTGTTATCGCTTGCAAGAGAGCAGGACCACCAGCCGACCAGTATAAAAGATACCGAAATAGGAAAAGATATACAGCCTATTAAAGTGGATATCTCTCCGGAAGGTCTAAGAGCTCTTTTAGCATCAAAGTATCCCAATCAGATTTCCACAAAAACCTGGAATGAACAGTACGAGACCAGATTTGAATATCAGGAGATCACAAGTTTTCGTGACAGACTTTCTCTGGATATGTATGAGAAAGTTGAATCGTTTCATTCTGCCGGTGAGATAACTCTTTCTGCAAAAAGGGAAGCGCTTATGGAGAGTTTTAAGTCAATCGCGGATGAGATATCTTCCGGATATGAAGACGGTACCAGGATAAGATATGTGGAAGATGAGGAATCGGAGGACGGATACAGGAGGTTGTCCAAAGAAGAGGAACTTGCTGTTTTGCAGCAGGATTTCGATGATTTTGTTGAGGAAAGATTTGGTGAAAATCGTCGGATGAGCACCAGGGAAGTGCTTGATACGTTGAAGGTATTCGGGAATGTTATGATGGACATTTCCTGGCTTAAATATTATGAACCTGAAGTAATACCGGAGGATTTTATAAACGGAATGCTTGACGAGTCGCGGGAGTACATCGCGGGGCTTAAGTAAAAAAGGTGTAATCGAGTAGGAGGGAAAATTAAATAAATTTTCCCGACCTCTCACACCACCGTACGTACGGTTCCGTATACGGCGGTTCAATCAACTTAACAAGTAACACATCTTTCGGTGTAGTAATCTAACATTGAGACTAATCCAAAGCGGGTTAGTCTTTTTTTGTTTATCGCAAAGTTCATTACTCTTCGTTGACATACGTAGGCTATCCTCTTACCCGTATAGGCTGTAATCCGAGCCGTGTCTTTATCAACTCCAAGCTTCATCAAATTCTTTATACGATTCTGTGGAGTTTTCCAATGTTTCCAAATACACATACGCAATCTAAAACGAATTCTTGAGTCCATTTCCTTGCAAAGTGTTTTCATACTACCTATCTTGAAGTAGTTTATCCAACCTCTGATGAGCTGATTGAGCTTTTCCACCTTGTAACTGTTGCTGACGCCCCAACTACGGCTAGTGAGTTCTTTCATTCTCTTCTTAAACTTTGCTACTGATTTTGCATGCGGCTTTGCCTTAAACTGATGTGCCCTTGAATCATAGTAGAATCCAAATCCAAGATATTTAAGTCCTTGTGGTTTGTCCACTTTACTCTTGGTCATGTTGACCTTGAGACCCAGTTTCTCTTCAATGAATCGCGAGATATTTCTCATGACTCTATTAGCAGACATTTCACTTCCAACCATGATGATACAATCATCTGCGTATCTTACAAAGTTAAGCCCCCGCTTTTCCATCTCCTTATCAAGTTCATTCAACATGATATTCGCCAGTAATGGCGAGAGATTTCCTCCTTGTGGTGTTCCCACAATGGAGTCCTCGTACTCATCATCAATCATGATTCCACTGACTAGGTATTTTCTAACGATAGAAATAACATCTCCATCTTTTATGGTTCTACCTATGATAGTCATAAGTTTATCGTGATTAACTGTGTCGAAGAACTTTTCCAAGTCAATATCTACAATCCAGTCATTACCGTCATTCATCATATCGAGCGCTGTTAGGATTGCTTGCTGTGCACATCTATTAGGTCTGAATCCATAACTGTGGTCATGGAATTGTTCCTCATAGATTGGTGTTAATACCTGTGCTATGGCTTGTTGTATGAATCTGTCTGTTACTGTTGGTACTCCTAGGTTTCTGACACCACCATCAGGCTTTGGTATCTCCACTCTTCGAACCGGCTGAGGTTTATACTTTCTTGTTCTCAACTGTTCCTTGATGATATCGCCGTTCTTTTCAAGATGTTCTTTGAGTTCTGTGTACTTCATTCCGTCCACTCCCTCTGCACCTTTGTTTCGTACGACTTGCAGATATGCACTATTGAGATTAGTACTAGATAGTATCTGCTCCATTAGACTACTTGTGTCCATGCGTTCTTTCCTTTCCGCCTCGCTTGATTTGACCACCCTTTTCCCGATTGGTTACGGCAGATGTTGTCATCTCTGCAACACGAGACATA
>JAEEGI010015397.1_pt1 | contig 15930 bp, 13 predicted proteins | sample 8958751 | NCBI WGS metagenome assembly JAEEGI01 (sample SAMN16246545, study PRJNA631951) | gut metagenome | biome: gut microbiome; feature: rumen; material: KS-attached | host: Bos | place: Iran: Karaj | collected 2018-10
CGAAGATCAGGAGAAGTACGAGGCGATTATGACCGCGATAGGGGAAATGCTATTTGCGGAACGGAAGGCTGTTTAGTTTGAGTAATAAACCCGGTATACTATGAGGAGGTTTTTCTTTATTGTTTTGCCGATAATAGGGCTTTTGTTCTGCTCGTGTAAAAAGGAGTCGGAACTGGATGGCTTGGATTATTATAATGCCCATAACTATGTGTTTGAACAAGGCAATTTGCTCATTCAGAAAACGACTTCCTTCGGTTTCCGTTTCTGGTTGGACGGAGAATGCCTGAACACGGGCGATAAATGGAACGTTGAGTTATCGGGAGATTATCCTGATCTGCGTTATCATTTCAAGCCCTATTCGTGGGACGAGCATGATGAATTGTTCCTGGAGATGCATTTTATCGACAAGAAGACGTTTACAGGGGTGTTCAACCCGAATCAGTTCAGCGCCAAGGGCTATTCGGGCATTCATGGAAACGAAGATGTGGTGGTTACAATTCCATCCGGGAAACTCACGTTCTCTGTCAATGATGATATTCTGGACAAGAACGGTGATGCAATCCTGGACAAGTATTAGCCCTTCGTTCTGTACGTTTTTTAATATGTTCTCTATTGTTGCTTTTACTTGTAATTTATCTTTTTAAGTTATGGAATCATTTTTGGCATTATTGGGAGCACTTTTGCCTATACTGCTATGGGTCGTTTTCGTGGCCTATGGTAAGCGGAGACAAAAACTTCGCGAGAAGCGAGAAGCGGAAGCGGCAAGAAATGTTGAGGAGAATCGACCTTGGGTAGAAGAAATGAATCTATTTGAGCAAAAGCGCAAAAAAAAGCTCGCCAAAAAGCATGAGGAAGAACTTGCACAACTAAAGAGTATCTTTCATGACGATCCCTCCGCCTATTTTGGGTACGTTCTGGATGAAGAGTTAAACTATCATATTTATGACGAGGTCTTGGGCGATAGCCATAATTGTAGTCCCGAAGTGATTTCTGATTTTAGGGAGGGAATATTAGGCGTAAACAGTATTCTTCCTAATAAAAACGAAGTCAGCAAGGTTAAAGAAGTATACTACCTAAAGAATGGCGAGGAGCGGGAGAGGCTTTACAGCGAAAGGGAGTTCGCAAAAATCTATGAAGATAAGTTGTACCTTCTAGCTCTTAAATCGATAGATGCCATCTTTTCTAGTGACGACGAGCAATTGTTGACCGGTGTGCTCTACAATGGCATTATTCAGGATTATAGCCCAACAACCGGTAAACTGGAAAGAAAGACTATTTTGTCAGTGTTCGTTAAGAAAGAACAATTCGAAGGAATAGATCTTGACCATGTGGATCCTAAAGCCTGCTTCAAAGCGTTAAAAGGGGTTTCGGCTGCGAAGTTAATTGATATTACTCCTGTCAATCCAGTCCTGGTTCTCGATAAGAACGATCAACGGTTTATTGAAGGGCGTGAAATTACTACTCATTCAGGGACCAATCTCGCATCTATGGACTGGCAAGAGTTCGAGCAGTTAGTTAGGCAGGTCTTGGAAATGGAGTTCGGCAAGAACGGTGGTGAAGTGAAGGTGACGCAGGCAAGTCGTGATGGTGGTGTCGATGCGGTCATCTTCGATCCGGATCCGTTAAGGGGAGGAAAGATTATCGTGCAAGCCAAGCGCTATACCAACACCGTCCCCGTTTCAGCCGTCCGTGACCTCTATGGTACGCTTATCAACGAAGGAGCCAGCAGTGGTATTCTCATCACTACGTCAGACTATGGTCCGGACTCCTATGATTTCGCCAAGGATAAGCCGTTGAAGCTTCTTAACAGTGGGCATCTCCTCGCTCTGCTTCAAAAGAATGGGATGCAAGGTTACATTGACCTGGAGGAGGCGAGACATCTGCTTAAAGAATAGGCGTGTATCTAGTAGAATGATGCATTAAAGAAAAACCGCGTCACTATGACGCCCAGGCCCGTCTGCCGGCGGCCGCCTCGAAAGGGCGGCCGTTTATATTTCGGAAATCCACATTAAAGCGTTATCTTTGCAGTACAGGAACGCGGGTAGGTTCCCCCTACTCGTGCTAAGGGAAAATCCGGACACTGGCGGTCAGCCCTCTGGCTGGCCGCCTTCTTTATGAACAACCTTCCTTAATGACCGATTTTGGGTAAATGCGCCCAAAACGGGAGGAATCATTCCCCTTCCCTCCTGGATCTTCTTTGGGACAATTATCCTAACTATAGAGCCTCCCTAGGGGCGGTAAGATTATAGGCAACATTTTTCAGGTTCGGGACATCCCAGACCTTAATCTCTCCCAGCATATCGCTGGAAACAAGCCTTCCATCTTTATCCCACGCCAAATGGGAAACCGCACCGAAATGGCCTACGAGGCGGGCTGTCTCTTCCCCATTGGACACGCACCAGATTCTGATATATCGGTCTGCAGACGCAGTAATGATTTCATCCTCATCAGGGCTGAAGATTGCATCTTGCATAAAACCAGAGGCCCCGACGAAACGTCTGACAAGACCTCCATCCGTTGTCCAAATACTCGCCGTTTGGTCTCCGGAAGCAGCAAGAATCAAACTGTCATCATGATTGAATTGCACGGAGAGGACGACTCCTGTGTGACCTTTAATAGGATCACCAATGGATTCGCCTGTGGCCACGTTCCATTTTCGGATTACACCATCGGAATCTCCGGTTATCAAGAATTTACCGTCGTGGCTAAAATCAACGGAGTATAACCCAACGGATCCCGTATTCACAGATTTCCGGATTCTCCTTTGAGCAATGTCCCAGATGATGATTCGACCATCTTCCCCGACAGAAGCGAGCATGGTCCCGTCATGGCTGAAGCGGATACTTCTGACCCATGCGCGGTGTCCGCCTTGATTATCCATGTCCAGTTCTTCGCCATCCTCGCCGCTAAACAAACGAACTCTAAATTTGGAAGCGAGGGCTATGAGGTCCCCGTCCGGTGAAGTCACGAGGGTCTCAACTCGCCCCACATCTCCTGCTCCAAGGGACTTGAGGGATACTGGACTTTTATCCCTCATATCCCAGATACCAAGTATTCCTTTGTTCGTAGCCGCAGCCATCCTTGCTGGTTCGCCATAGCACGAAAACTCATAGACTGCGCCGTCCATGTGGATGGATATTCCTGTATCCATGGAATCCCCACAATCCCATATATGGACGACAGGATCAGCCGAACCGCAAATCACCTGATCCCCACTGGAGGTAATGTCGAAACTATTGAGGTACCCAGGATGCTTAATCTGGAATTCACGGATTTCTTCGGAAGTTCTCACATCATACACCCGAAGGATTCCATCCTTTGAGCCGCAAACAATTCGGCGGCCGTCGGGAGTAAATGCAGCCTTCGTTCCCCAGTCGGGCAAATCAGCGAGTTTGAGACTACTCTTAGATTCCAAATTCCATAACCGAACGGTCTTGTCATCCGAGCAAGACACCAGCTTTTTTCCGTCAGGGCTGAATTCCACGGATCTGACCCAGTCTGCATGGCCAGTAAGCGTCGTGACCGGAGACATGTCAGAAACTCTTATTATGACAATGCTCTTGTTTGATGCCATCGCAATGGCCATGTAATTCCCATCAGGTGAATAAGAGGCATAGGTAGCGCCACTCTTTGAAGCAGGTATCACTCCCTTCACTCGTAGATACTCTCCATCAAGGACCAAAACAGGACCGTTATAGCAGCATGCAACTATTTCCGTTCCGGTTGGATTGAATGAGACGAATCTCGCATAGGAGGCCCCCAAGTCAATAGAGTACAACGGGTGAATGACTCCGTCTTGAACAGTGCAAGATCTAACAAGGCCATCTTTAGACGAATAGACAACCATGGATCCATCATGTTTCCAAGTGGCAGAAAGGACAGCATTCTGACTATCGGAACATGAGGAGAGAAGCTCTCCCGTTTTGGCGTCCCATAACCGAATGGTCATATCGTTCGATCCTGTTATGGCAAAGCGATCATCGGGACTAAACTGCACGGTATTTACCGACTGGGCATGACCTTGAAGGAGAATGGAATGGATGTGCGACAGCTTTCTAAGCATAGAAGTCCTCAAGGGATCTCCGTATTTGTACAGGGAGTCGGGGAATAACCGTTGCAGCATAGATCCTGCGGTATAGGAATCTCCGTCGAGTATTTTTTGCTCAATGACGGACGGCATGATGGTGCTAATCTCGGTATTGAGGGCTTGGAGTTCCTTTGCCTGTCTCTTATTGCGGGCGCCCATCGTTGCGATAACCGCGCCGATGATGCAAAGGAACAACGCGACGGCAGCAAGAAGCGCCGTGACCCGCCTGTTCCTGATCTTGACCGAAAAAAGACGCTTTTTTTCTTGAGCCAGCTTCCGTGCTTCCTGCTCCTTCTCCTGCTCGAGTCTCTTCTTCTCTTGTTCCAGTCTCAGGGCCTCTTGTCTGTGCTCTTCTTCGAGTAGCTCCTGTCTCTTTATCATCGCCCTCTGTTCCTTCCGCTTGACGATGACGGGGCAGAGAATGTCATGGATGAATTCAATGCGCAGTCCGCCGCCATAATCGAACCGACGAAGAAGCTTCCGTTCATCAATGAGTTTATTGAGGAGGGACGTGACCTCGTCTTTCGTGCTGGAAGGATTCTTCTGCAAAAGGGCCCAAATGTTCTTCTTGGCAGAGTAAACCGAAATGTTCTCGCGACAACCCTCCTCATTGACCAACGTGTCTTCAAGATACTCTACGATGCCGTCAGGGATATCGGAAATCGCCTCTTGGTAAAAGCCAGAAATGATGTTTTCCGCCTCGCTTTCCACCAGGGATGCGGAAATCTGCGTTTCATCCTCGCCCAAACGGTCATACAGTTTCCTCAGATAGAGGGAAAGGATGGCTGAGTCAACGGCAATGGAGGGAGTGCCGTCCAAATCAACGTCTTTCTCTCCGGTCACCTTCTTTATTATCAGCTCTGCAACGCTCTGATCCACCAAACCTCGAATCGGGTTCATGATGATGACCGCCGCTTGTTTCTCGTTAATGGGCTGGAGACAGAACCTGTTCTGCCGGAGGGCCGGAATTTGGCCGCATTCCCGCTCCAGATATGAGAGGAAATCCTCCCGTAGAGTAATGATCAAGCGAAAGTCAGAGGACTCCAGATAATCTTGATAGCCGTCCTGCAGTGCGTTGAAATCGATGAGTTCTGGAGCCATGCCCTCTTGCATGTCATCCATTTGATCTGAATCATCAGCGGTATGCTCATCGATAGCATTATTGATGTAATCCGGCACGACGCCGTTCAAAAGGTCGGCAAGTTCAGAAAAGAAATCCCGGACTTTATCCTTGTCCTTCCCAAGGCTGAACACTTCTTCGAACTGATCCAGCACGACAAGCGGCTTAATGCGTTGACCTTCCGCATCAAAGAATTCGTGTCGATGGAAAAACTCCCAAAGTGACTCCTTGTCCCCGAGAGCGCTTACCTTTTCTCGGACATCTCCCCTGCTGAAAGAGGTGGTTATTTCGCCATTCTCGTCGTAACTGTCCTTCCTGAGCCGATTGAGCCCGGATAGAACGGCCCGGGAAATCTGAACCGCATACGGTTGTGCGTTGGCACTATGGTCAAGACGTATACTGACGGGGAAAAAACCTTTCTTCCTGACGAGCGGGAAGATCCCGGCATTGAGGATGGAGGTCTTACCTATTCCCGAACGGCCATACAGAACTGTTTGAGTATGAGATAGAATGCACTGTCCGAGCCTTTCGATGTCTTCGGCCCTTCCGTAGATAATCTCTCCTTCCTGATAGGATCTGAGCCCCAGCCAAGGGTTGTCTTTATGTCCTTTCATGGCCTTGCATTATAACTTGTTGATGATGGCGAGCACGGCCTCGGCAAAGGCGGTAAAGTCAGGTTGGCGTTCATTAAAGAAGCCGGCATTTGCTACCCTGAATGCCCGAGGGAAAAAATCATCGTACATATCGACACCCTCTGCGGCGATGGGAAGGATGAATTCTCGTCGGAATCCTTCGGCTCGTCTATTCGCGATCGACCATTCCTTCAGATACATATGGTAGTCGTTCTTTTCCTTCTCCAATGTCGATGTGAGGAGGGGAACGAAGACCCTCGATGTACGGATGGCCTGCTCTATTTCACCTATCCAATCGGCTCCAACCGCAAGGCCGTCCGGACCGCGGTCATACCATACGCTCAATCCTTTTGAAGAAAGGGTATGATATAGCATTTCCGCCAGTGCGGAATCGTTCCTTGAATAGGAGATGAAAACGTCACATCCCTTTCTGGGCTTTTCGATTTGCGGGTTCTCCTTTCTCTCCGCCAGTTTCTCTTCAATGGTATTGATTACAAACAATGGATCCTTCTGCGTAAAAGTATCAAGGCGGTTAAGAAACCGAATAAGCGAATCCTCGGCCTTGTCATCAACCATCATGCCCTGTGTCTTGGAAAAAGGGTCTCTCGTGTTTTCGGTCAGGTTCATCGAGTACCAGATAAACCGGAACAACCAATCTGGATACCCGGCACCAAGAACCAGGAGGTACTTGTCTTTCAACACGCTCGAGAGAACGGGGGGACGCCTTTCAGTCGAAAGCCACGAACTGCAGAAGGCCAACATATCGGTGTCCGTGACGACAAATCGATGGGCCGAATTGCACACCTTCCCAAACATATAATAGACGGTCGGGGCACTAATATCATTGGCGTTTTTGATATCGCCGACCCCGCCCAGCATAGTAGTAGCGGGGTTATTGCTGAAGCACATCACCTTTACGGTCCTCTCCCCCCAAACCTCCTGCATGGCCTGCTCTACAATGGGAAAGAATGATGTCGTGATGACAAATGGGAACTGCCGAATTGAAAGAATCCGTTTTAGAAGAGGAGAAGGAACGACATTGTGGGATAGCTGTTTCTCCCATACTTTGTTCAACCAGCTATAAATAATCTCGCGGTTTCCAAAGGCGGGATCATAGACCAGTTCCGAGAAATTGGTTGGACGGCTGGTAATGCCGCATTGCTTGGCAAGGCCATCAATCAGATACTGCTCAAGATTGTTGTTAGAAAGAATGCTGCTTCCTATGACTGGTATCACATTGCCTTCGACAATCTGGTCAATCAGCATTTCCCATTTAGCCGTATCCGGATCAGGTGGAAGGACTCCACTCAATGAAGGTAACTCCAGTTCATTAAGATCTGCCATAAGGTGATTTGGAATAATGGTTGATAGTCCTGCAATTTCTTTCAAAGATACGATAATTCCGCCGCTTTACAAAAGACGCCATTGCTCCATTACAAAATACACTATTCAAGTATTTCTGCCATTTCCTTTACCGAAGAAAGGGAGTTGGACTAATGAGGCGACGGTCACCCCACCAGCAAAAAACCAGGGGTTAAAATTCCAATTGGAATCCACTCTGTTTCAGTCTCTCATAGTTATCTTTATCGAACTTATACTTTATGGGGGTGCGAGTCCCATGGCGAGCCGTTCCGTCGTCCACCTCTAAAAGCATACCGAAATGCTTCATCTTGTTGGCAAAGTTGCGACGATCAAAATGAACGCCAAGGATAGATTCATATAAGTGCTGCAGTTGCGGGAGAGTGAAGATTTCCGGAAGCAGTTCGAATCCGACCGGTTCGAAATGAATAGTCCGCTTCAAGTTGGAGAAAGCCGCGTTTAGTATGTCCCTGTGGTCGAATGCCAGATCGGGGATATTGCCCAAGCTGAACCAATCAGCTTTGTCCGCATCTGTATCAGCCTTGACTTCCGCCAACTTGACCAATGCATAATGGGCTATCGTAATCACTCTTTCACGCGGATCGCGATCCTTTTTGCTGTATGTTCCTATCTCTTTGAACTCTTCGGGAGAAAGCGACAATCCTGTTTCTTCTTTTAACTCCCGGGCAGCAGTATGCTTGATAGTCTCGTCTTCCGGACCCTTTTCGTCAGGCAGCATTTTCAGGAATCCACCGGGGAGCGCCCATTCGCCGACAAATGCATTCTTGCTTGCCTCCTTCTCCTGTCCCCGCTTGACCAGTAGGACCTTAATCTCTTTTTCATCATAGCCAAAAACCACGCAGTCGGCAGTTACAGCCGGGTGGGGATACTCGTAGATGAACTTGCCTTTGTTTGCCATATAACTGTGTTTAATTTACGCAAAGTTAGCAAGAAAAAATAAACAATCCAAACCTATTCAGAGAAAACCGCCTCAATACACAGGGATGAACTGGCAGAGAAATCTCCCACGATTAGTTTTGTGTAAAAAAAACACAAAAATATTTGGAAGTACAAAATATCTTCGTACCTTTGTTGCGTAAAATTTACACAAAAACGAAAAAGTTATGTACACGCCAACAAACTTCTCCAGCTCGTCCTTCTCGTATGGAAGGAGGCCCGCAATTTCTCTGCACACCCATCAACCTATCAGAAGAATGAAAGTATATTATCTTATGGATTACCTGCCAACCAGGTTTTCCGCCACAAGCGAACAAGCTCGCGATCGTCGAGCCATCTATGATTTCAAGGACGGAAGCTGCCCTGCAAGAATCATCAACGGCCTTGCAGAAGGTATCCGCAAGATTGCGGACGCCAACACGGTAGTATGCTTCGTTCCTGCGTCTACTCAGTACAAGACCTTACAACGTTACGGAAGTGTTTCCTCGCGGCTTGAGGCTCTTACAGGCAAACGATGCTCGTACACCGCCATTACCAAGCCGGAAGACGGAGAGTCCGGGCATATCTGCGGCAAATCCAGCGATCCGGCAGCAGAGTTTCAATTCAGCTCCTCCTTCTTCACGGGCAAGAAGGTGATCCTTATCGATGATGTCATGACTAGAGGGCGTACGCTTGAGGGGACAGCTCGACGTCTTCGGGAACATGGGGCCACCGAGGTCGTTGGTCTCGTTGCAGGACTGACCATCAATCCCGATTGGTCTGGTGGTGAGGACAGAAACGTCGAGCGTTTGTAGCAGGAAAGCACGCTACTAACGGATTATATTTTGTACATTTGTAAAGAATACCACAGTGATGACTATCTCCCACGAGTTCATACTTACCCTCCAGCAGTTGAGAGGTTTCGGGCCGAAGAAAATTGAGCAGATTGCCGCAGCAATCTCCGAGTCCCATTTCAAAACGATGGGGCTCGGAGAGCTCTATGACTTGCTAGAGGAACTGCATCGCGCTGGCAGACTGAAGGGCCTGTCCGCCTTCCCCGAGTTCGATCAAGTGGAACACGCCAGCCATGTGGCCGGCATGATCATGCGCCGGTCTGAAGAGCAGGGAATCAAGATGGTTTCCCGCTACGACTCCGATTTCCCGGCAAACCTTCTCAATACGGTCAATGAAAAAGGCAAGCCGGACATCCCTACCCTGCTGTTCTACAAAGGCGACCTCTCCATCACGAAGAAACCCGCCGTCGCAATCATAGGAACACGCGAGCCTTCGCCTCAAGGCACGCTGGCCGGGGAAAAACTAGGCGAGTATTTCTCTGCCCACGGATTCAATGTCGTCAGCGGGCTAGCTCTCGGTTGCGATTCGGCCGGCCATCGCGGCGCATTGAAATCGACCGAAGGAGCGACCACGGCCTTCCTCGCACATGGTCTCGACTCGGTCTATCCGCCGGAAAACACGTCTTTGGCAGAAGAAATCGTCGACAAGGGTGGTCTGCTTATGTCGGAGTATGCGATTGGCGAGCACGTCAACAGGAACTTCCTCGTGAACAGGGACCGCCTCCAGGCGGCCTTGGCGGATGCGACCATCGTCATCCAGACGGGAATCAAGGGCGGAACCATGCATGCCGTAAACGCAACGCTCGCTGCCGGAAAGCGCGTGTATGCCGTGGAGTACAAGGTTTGTATTCCTGAAGGGCGTGACGCGGGCAACAAATGGCTGGTTAGCGAAGGCATGGCCAAGACGATCCGCTCAGATAACCAGGAGGACGTCTTGAATGCCATACTCAAATCCACGTCCCGTCCCGCTGCCGATTCCAGAAACGCCGGGCAGCACGACTCCAACTATCCCCTAGGCTCCCTTTTCAACAACTGGGACTAGCCATGAAAGGCATCATCTTTGACCTTGACCTCACGCTGGTCGATTCGACCATCGCTGAGGAGGCCCGGAGTCGCCGTGACTGGCCGCGGGTTTATTCTCTCATTCCGCAGTTCCGCCTGTATCCTGGGATTGAGAGCGTCTTTGAATACATCCGTTCGAATCGGAACAGGGTGGCGGTAGCGATCGTGAGCACGGCACCTTCCTCCTACGTCGGACGTGTGGTAAACCATTTCAACATTCCTGTTGATACAATCGTCGGCTATCATGACGCGCAGAGGAAACCGTCTCCCGCAGGGATGTTTATGGCCATGCAGAGAATGGGTGTCAATCCTTCTGAAACCGTCAGCTTCGGCGACAGGGCTATCGATATCCAAGCCTCAAACGCGGCTGGGATAAAAAGTGTTGCATGCTTATGGGGGACCAAGGAGCATCACATCTTATCTCTTTCAAATCCTACAGTTACGATATCAAATCCCCTATCTATTATCTCTTTCATCTAATCACATATGACTACATTGTTCTTTATTTTGGTAAGTGACTTTGACGAATTCTTGGCCGTCTTCTTTGAATGGGGAATTCTTATAGGAAGTATTGTGTATATCATTTATGAGGCGACAACTGGAAAAAGAAAAAGGGAAGAGGAGGCACGTCGCAAAACTCAAGAGCAGGAACGTATACGCCAAACATTGATGAAAGCTCAAGAGGAAGAGAAAAAGCGCCGGCACGAGGAACAAATGCGGAACGACCCGCTATATAGATGGAGAGTGGAAGAGGAACAGCGGCATGCGGCCCTTCAAAGAAAGAATGAACTCAAAGCAAAATTTCACCAAATTACCCTGGGTGGATATAATGCGGCTTATCGATATGATTACTACCCCAAGAACAGGTATCCTTTCGTCGATGCCGACAAGGAGTCGCAGAGACAATCCGTATGGCGTTTCAAGGACGGGTCGTATTCGATAGGGGTAAGCATCGCTTCTGATTTTTTGGAGGGGAACTTCACGGAAGAGCAGATGCGGAATATGGTGTTCTGCGTCATCCCCGCCTCGACTCAATACAAGAACGAGACGAGGTACAAGACGATGTGCAGCAAAATTGCAGAAAAGTTCCCCATCAGGAATGGTTTTGACTGTATTACAATCACTGAAGACCGCGAAAACAGCCGTGAGCAGAAGAGTTCCAATACAATTGCGAATCTCACATTCTCCGGGTCGGTCTATGGTAAGGATGTGATCCTATTCGATGACATCACGACAAGGGGGACTTCATTTATTCAGGCCGCGAATGCTCTAAAAGCAAAGGGAGCAAGAAGTGTTTATGGACTCTTCATAGGAAGAACGGTCTCTTCTTATTAGATGGATCTACAAACTCTTCCGACTCGACTTGCTCTGTTTCTCTGATTCTTTTTATCTTTGTTGGCATAGTATACTTGTTCATCCTGCTACAGAATCTCAGGCAATTAAGATATGAAACCAAACCTTGATAATGAACATAATGGCGAAAGCAGCTATTCCCGACTCAAGTCACTTTGGTTGAAGCTTCTATGCGGGGTAGCCTTAATCTGTCTTTTGATTGGTTTTTTTGTCGGCAGGAACATCAGGCCACAGGAGTCCAAGGACGTCCGTGATGGCAAGCCCAAACAGGAAACACCGAAGACTTCTCCTACATCTTCGAGCTCCGGACATGGGAAAACTGGAAGCAAGAACTACGTGATCGGTTTCTATGATCTTGAGAACCTTTTCGACACTTACCATGACGAAGGGAAGAACGATTACGAGTACCTTCCCGATGGAGAGAAGGAATGGACCGACTTCAAGTACCAGAAGAAACTCGCCAACATGGCCCGGGTCATCCGGGCGATGCGGGATGATGACAAGGCCTACCACGCCGTCCTCGGCGTCTCCGAGGTGGAGAATCGCCATGTCCTGGAGGACCTTGTCGCTGAGCCGGCCATCGCCGACGCGAACTACCAGATAGTCCACTACGACGGTCCGGACCGCCGCGGAATTGATGTGGCCATATTGTTCCGTCCGGAACTGTTCACGATTCTGGAGTCCAAGTCCATTCCCTTCAACTTCGACAGCACTCTTGACTTCGGGATGACCAAGGAGGAGCAGGACGCCTTCCGCACCCGTGACCTTCTGATGGTTCGTGGTCTGCTGGGCGGCGAGATGTTCGCCTTCCTGGTGGCGCACCTCCCTTCCCGCCTGATCGCAAATAGCGGTGCCCTCCGCTCCCGCGGCGGTCAGATGATGTACGAAGAGTGTGTCCATCTGATGCAGGAGTATCCAGGCATCAAGATCGTGGTCATGGGCAATATGAACGACAACCCTACCGACGACAGCATGGCCGTGTGGATGCACGGTCGCGAGAAGATCGAGGACGTGGGGGCGATGGACTTCTTCTCCCCGTTCGTGTCCATGCTCAAAGCAGGATATAGCTCTTATTACTATCGCGGAGAGAACAACATCTACGATGTCATCGTGGTCAACGAGCCTCTCGTGAACGCGCCGAAGGGCACGCTCAAGATCCGGCCGATCGTGAAGAAGAAATACTATGGGCGAATCTTCAATCCACCGTTCATGGTCCAGCAGGAAGGCCAGTATGCCGGCCAGCCGCTTCGTACCTTCTCGAACGGCGCTTTTGTGGGCGGCTACAGCGATCATTTCCCCACTTATATTGTTGTATCCAATAAAGAGTGAAGACCGCAAAACAAGTGAGAGCAAAAGAGGTCATTCAGTCTCTCTCTCTTCTTTGAAGTAATCGGTTTTTTGTTTATGTTTACATATTGAATGGGGCCCGAAAGCACAACACAAAAGGGCCCCATTAAAAATTGATGCAAAAAAGAAAGCTTGTAGTGCTCACTGGCGCAGGAATCAGCGCCGAAAGTGGCGTCCCCGTGTATAGGGGGGATGAGGGGATTTGGAACGACCTGACCCTGATGGATCTGGCGTCGGTGGATGGATGGGAGAAGAGGAAGGCCGATTCCATCGCTTTTTACAACGACCGCAGAGCAGCCCTGGCCGGAGTCCAACCTAACATCGCCCATCTCCTTCTGGCCAAGATGGAGAGCGACTTCGATGTAACCATCCTCACACAGAATGTCGACGATCTGCATGAGCGTGCCGGGAGCGGCCATATCGTCCATCTGCATGGAGAACTGACCTGCGTCCGCCCAGAAGGGACCTGCAATAGGAGAGACGGCTTCAGCGAAAAGGAGGTCGTTCGTATCGGATACGAGCCTATATGTCTAGGAGAGACTGGAGGGAAGAACCAAACCCAGCTCCGTCCTCATGTCGTTTTCTTCGGTGAGACCGTATACAAGTTAGAAGAGGCGGAATGTGAAGTTAGGTCCGCAGATATCTTCCTCGTCATCGGCACTTCTCTCCAAGTGTATCCGGTAGCAGATCTTTGTCAGTTGCCTGGCCCTGACTGTGAAGTCTATGTCATCGACCCTTCTGATGTGGCCTTCTCCTTCTCTCACCCCATAGTCCACATCAAGAAGAAAGCCACAGACGGAATCTACGAATTCTCACGCTTTGTAGGTTTCGATCCCCGCTGATTGTCAGAGATTCTCTTTTTCATTCGAGATCTTTCGGAAATCACAATTGACTGAAAACCAACCCGAAGACATTGGTATCCTCGGCTTTGGCGTGGGCGATAATCTGTTCACTGATGATTTTGGCCAAGCCGGGGGCGACTTCAGGCGAGGGTTTGCCGGCGATTCGGATACACTCCTCGAAGTCGCCTATCTCGCGGTGAAGCTCCGACACCAGCAAGTTGGATCCTTCAAATCTTCGACATAACTCGTCGACGACTAATTTGCGCCGCTCTAGAATGCTTGGTGGGCACTCAGATGCAGGCCCATCCTGCCTTCCCCCATAAGTGTCATTGAAGGCGAACAGCCACATGAACAGAAGAGTCTGCTGGCGATTGGTGTCCGCCAATGAAAAGAGTTCACTGAAAGCGGCATCCATCTCATCGAAAGAGAGTACTCCAAAACCATTGGCATTGGCATCCTTCCATCGTTCCCACTGGCGTCTCCGGTCCTTCACCTCGGAAATGGTAGCGCTTCCGGCATCTCCGGGCCATTCTGCGTCCCAGTCCGTAAGAGAATGCTTCTTGCTCAGATCATCAGGGTCACAGTCAACGGGGTTTGCGTCCTCATAAAAGTAGTAATGGCCGCAATGCGGGCACCGCTGGACGGATGAAGGAGATTTCAACATCGGATAGTCATGCTTCGTATCCGACCAGAGTGTAGCTCCGAAAGTGTTCCCGGAAGCGATGGACATTATGTGCTTGACCTTGCCGCAATGCGGGCAAGTGAGTCTAGTGGGATTTCCTAGGGTCATAGTGCCTAAAGTATTTATTGGTTTTGGGACTTTTCGTTGTTTTCAAGTAGCCTCGGATGGATGAACATGTTGTAGGAAAGCATCGCGCTGTCGTTGAAACTGCTGTTCCCCGCTATTGACCCCATCCTGTGGATGATTTCGCAGAAGAGCAGGTTCTCGATGAGGCATTCCGCGTTTCTGTCCTCGGATTCCAGGCAGTGCCGGACCATCGTGTCCAGGCAGATCGTTCTCACCTTGTCATAGTAGTTGTTGACAATGACACTGAAAGACGAGGGGCTGAGGTTCATCTGGGCGTTTGCCCGCCAGGAGATCCAGGCTTCCAGCAGGTATTTCGTGTAGATGCGGGATTCAATGATCTCACCCAGCAGGGGCACGCCATCCCATGTACTGAACTTCACGTATTCGAGGGCGAGGATGGTCCGGCGGTCGATGTCTCTTTCCGCCTCGATGGCCCGTTTCAGGTTCTCCAACTGTTCATCGGAGGGCTTCGGTCCCTCGTATTCGTACATGTTCATCCTGACCAGCGTATCGATCTCCGGCACGACATTCCGCTTGTCGTACCAGTCCCAGAACCGCTCCTCGAAGCGGTCGGTCTCCTCTTTGCTGACCAGTTCCGGAAGTTCCGACAGGGCTTCTGTGTACCTGTTGACTGCGACACTGAAAGGTGAGCCGGCGCTGTCGTTCCCGTCGAAACGATCGTACGCCTGCAAGAGCCTCTTCGCCCGAGCCTGTGCCCCGGCATCCGCAAGGGCCGCCCGGATGACCGATTCGGAGACCTTCGGCCTGGCGTAACGGATCCACTCCAGCGTATCCTTCCTGGTGGTCTCATCAGCTATCCCCGTGGACGCCCGCTGGAACCACTCGTAGGAGTGAATCACCCGGTTGAAAAGGGCCACGTAGTTGTAACGGAGCTGGACGGTCCGGACCAGCCGCTCGTCTTTGATGTCGGCTGCGGGGAAATAGAAGGCCTCCGCCTCCGGCGTGGTCTCCTCAAAGAAACTGTCCGTCTCATCCGGGAATGCAGATTCCATCCCCTCCTGACTGGTCAGGACGGCGTCGCAAAGCCGGTACGGCTCCAGGCCGGCATTGGCATCACTGAAGAACGAAAGAGGAGCATCGGCCTCAGTCGGGGCCGCTTTCTTGTTCCTGCTCTCGCCGCAGGAGCAGAGGAGAAGCGCCGTCAGGGCGCAGATGAGTGCATAAACCTGTCTAGTCATATGAATCGTGTTGTTCTATAATTGCTACAAAGGTGGCGTGTTTTGACGAAGCGTATTTTCGCCGAGGACTTGTGGACAAGAGGTCTGTTTTTCTTCGGTGTTAGTATTCAACAATGCCCGCTCGATGACTCGGGGATAGTCGCATAGCACTTCATAGGGATCTTTCCCCTCGCAGGCTTGGTTGAATCCATCTTTGAGGGACCTGGCGATCAAGATATAGCTTTCACCAACGATCCCCTTATACCACAGCCAGCCCTCAGGGAACGTCGGACAGGGTATCTCATGGTTATGGAAATGATTCCAGCCTGTCATGATTTGATGATATCCGTTC